>Ga0307516_10010286_pt1 | contig 10303 bp, 8 predicted proteins | sample 19_EM_MG_FD_203310 | JGI IMG/M metagenome (GOLD analysis project Ga0307516, IMG submission 203310) | Populus trichocarpa ectomycorrhiza microbial communities from riparian zone in the Pacific Northwest, United States - 19_EM | ecosystem: Host-associated > Plants > Roots > Unclassified | place...
ACCCCCCCCCCCCCCGCCCCCCCCCCCCCCCCCCCCCCCCCCCCCCCCCCCCCCCCCCCCCCCCCCCCCCCCCCCCCCCCCCCCCCACGGTTTCTCTTGTTCTTTCTTCGGTTCTCGATCACGACTTTCATTAGTGCGCGTCATGTTTTCTGGGACAGGGCAAAGGGGAGCTTGCAACGTGCTGCCTCGCGCGGACAGTGGACGGGAAACCTGGATAAAAAGTGCGCCGCTATATTCTGGATAGGCTTCATGCGAGTACTTATGTATGAATAAACCAAAAAAAAAAAAAACCGACGCTCCTCTGGTCTATGCCGCAACATCTATCTGTTCATCATGAGGGGTCACTCGCCACGTTGCTTTTTTTTCTTCTTAGTGGCGGTGGGCACGTGTTTCATCGTAGTTTCACATCGCATCGCATCGCGCCGACATCGTCTCGGATTCTTCTGCGTGCTTATTTCGGGGGAAGATAGCCACCCTTTGGCTCCCCCGCGTTCATGCATGGCACTCGTACATTATCTATCCAAACTACCTAAGAGACACAACTGGAGGGGCGGGGGTGACAAAGGAAATCATTGCTTTCGCGAGCGACGCTCGGCGTCGACGGCGAGATGGGGGGGTATGATTACAATGATGCGAGCTACGTGGATGGTTGGCACTATGAGAGCACCAATACAGCGGGTCTGCTCCGGGCGTCAGCGGGGCTCTAGGTTATGGGGGGAGAAGAAACGCACCCAGCTACAATCTTGTCGTCAGCGAGCACGGTAACGCCCTCAGTTTCGGTAGTGACGGTCAAGAACACCTCGCCTCCGAGGCCGTCGGGGACGACGCAGCCGCCGTCCTCGAACTTGGCGAACTGCAGACCGCCATCGCCGGAGGTGAAGGAGCAGCTGAGGCCCGCCTCCTTTGTGGCGTCGGGCACGGCCATCTTGAGCGTGCTGCCGGCGCGGACGGTGGCGGCGTCGAGGACGTTGAGCGGCGCCAGCGGCGTGAGGCCCAGATCCGCCTCCTGGGGACAGGCGTCGATGAAGCCGGCGGCGAGCGTGAAGATCTGCAGCGGGCCGATGGCGGCGTCGAAGGCCTGCGGGACTGGCTTCGCCTTCAGCGACGTGCGGATGAACGTCTGGTGGCGCGCCTCGACGGTCACGATCGAGGCCGCCGCGCTCAGGATCGCTTTCTCGGTCACTAGCGGCGCCGCTCCGAGGTAGGCCGAGATCCCGACCGCCTCGAGAATTCGCGCGGTCGCGACCATCGATGCCGCGTCGATGAGGCCGAACTTGTACGTGCACGGAGGCACGGGCGTGCCGCCGAGCGCTGTGATCGTGTCCGAGAGGACCGTCACGTGCGTCTCCTCGGTCTTGCCGATGGCCTGTAAGCCCTCGATCGTTGCTTGGTCCAGCCCCAGTGCCAAGAAGTCCTCGGCCGGGAATTTGGCGAAGCCCTCTTTGTAGAATGCGGCTTCGAGGTGCTCCAGCGTTAGGGCGCTGCAGGAAAGTTAGCGGGCAGATAAGAGGCGGGAGATATGGGACATAGATACAATTGCAGGATCTGCATATCCGTCAGTCCGGGCGCCGCAGTCTCCTGTCGTTCTTTGAGCGGGAGTGCTGCAGCGAGGCCGCTGAAGGCGAGAGCACACGTGAAGAGATTCCGGAAGATTGCCATGGTGACGGTGACGGTGGTGGTGATGGTGATATCGATATCGATCCTGATTCTGATGGCGCTGGCTCACGGAGCAGCAGCGGGTTGGATTAAATGGAATGGAAAATTAAAGTAGTAAAGAAGGATATGCGTCCGATCCACCCGGGATGTTTCAATGGAAAAGAGGAAATGAGAGAGAACGAAGAAGAAACAACGGCGGGACGGAGGCTAGTGATCGCCTTTTGGGAGCGGCAGCTGATGATGAGAAGAAGCTGCGAAGGGAGCGGAGAGGGAAGGGAGTTATACGAACCTCCACGGCCCCAGCCATGACAGGCGCTGAGGGGGGATGGATGATGGATTGGAGGGGGTGCCTGCGACAAGCAGGAAGCGAGAGCTAAGCCTTGACGTTCCAAACGTGAGGATGTATGTACCAGGATAACTCTTTTTTTCTTCGATACTGGAAGATACCACTGGAAATCGGTACGGTACAGAGTCACTATGCAGGGAAAAGGAAGCGCAGGGCTCCCACTGTTGGGCCAACTGCGCAATCCGGGCAGGCTCGAAACATGGATGTCGGAGTTGTCGTTTGGGAAGGGGTAGACTCAGCGACATGAAACCCCGATGGCCAGCAAGTCCGTATATAGAGCATCTAGAAGAGCCATTCCGAAATAGCGAGTCCATGTACACGGAATGGACGCAGTGAGGCGTCGCTTTTGCCATCCATCCATCAGAGGAAGAGGAAGGGGAGGAGGAGGAGGAGGAGTCAGTCCATCGATCTCTGGCATGCCGCCCACATCGAACGCGAAAGAAAGAAGAAAAAAGGCACAAAAAACAACAACCATGCAGATATCTGAGGTTTGGTTCGTGTCCTGATGTTGACTTCGCCGCCAGTGACGCCTGGATGTTTCCGTCCTCGAAATAGATAACCGACGAGAGCCAACCGAGTCCATCGATCGTTACGGTTCGCTGGTAACTGGCTATGTATGTAACTATGGAAGTCAGCAGGCTTCGGGCGGCGCGCGAAACTTCGCCCCCAGGGCCCGTCCTGCAGCGCTTAACGCCAACAGTGACCTCCACCTCAACCTCCACTTCAAGCCCTACCGGCAAACAACCACGTTCGCCAAGTCGAAACGGAAAAGCAATGTCTATTCCTCTGGTTTTCCGGGCGCTCTCCGCACCGAGGCCTGAACGCGGGCAGACAGGAAAGGAGCGCATCCAAAACACGAGGAACCGCATCGCGGCTGGGAAAGTCAGCCACTCGACAGCTATCTACATATGTGGAGTTTGCTGCATCTATCTATCCGCCCAGCGGCCAGCGGCTAGAAGGCCGATCGGTTCATACACCTCTGAAACGCTGCTGGTTGGCCACGGTCCGACTTCGTAGTTGTGGTTTCATGCGCAGTCGCTGAGTCATGCCGCGCGTCGGGAATTCCCACCGATCAGAAAGAAAATAAAGAAAAGAAAAAGAAAAAGAAAAGAAAAGTTCCTCAAACACCCAGTTTCCCCACCAGCGCCGACACGCACGGCCAAAAAAAGAAGAGAGAGAGATCCCTTGATTTTGTTGGCTATCCCCCTCTCGTGGAGCGCTACACATGTATCGAGCTGGTGGTTCGCGAGAGGCCAGAATCTGGAGATTCGACAACATGCAGCGTAGATCTTCGCGAAGAGCCGAGGCGAACGGATCGATATCACGGGGGCTTCCTGCACACACGCTTCCTCCGGCCCCATACCGGCACAGATGTGCGCCGACCTGGTAGACTGGCTGGCCCAGACCGAGCGTGTCGATATCGATGGCTGCGGTATGGAAGTCTGCAGCTGGTTGGCTAGATATATGTATCTCGCCCGGGGCAAGCTACTGATCAGACACGCTACTGATGTCATGGCAGCTCGAGATTCTGCAAACCATGCCGATGGCATTGCCAACCCTGCCTCCACGCAGTCCAAACAGCGCATGCAACCGTTTCACCCGGCGGAGTCGCGACGAAGTATGGAAGACGAACCGTCCGGACCGCAGGCAGAAGTGCTTGCACTGAAGCAGCTTCGATTCCGCTTAACCACCACGCACCGCATCACCCTCCGGGTACGTAGATGTGTCCGCCTCTCGGACGACAGCACCCATTCCTCTGAAGCCGTCGCTGCGTCCAATCACCTTCCCCGATCCGGACGTGCGTAGGAGATGCCCAATCGCGCAAGAGGTCCGTTGGTGTTCCGACTCCTGCGTCCAATCGTCATCGAGCCTGCCGTGTCTCCGGGGGCCCTTCGCTATGGGAGCTCTGCGCGGATGCGATGACTCGTCGTACGCGTGTGCACCAGCGAACAGTGTCGCTCAAGCGAATCCCATTGGCGTCGAGAGCGGTGCAGATAGCCCTTCACCACTGAGATATCTTCGACTTGGCTCGCCATCTGCAGGGCTTACTCCAATGGCGTCGGTGCACCCCGCTCCCCGGAGCGGGAGCAGTCCACTCGAGAGAGGAGCCCCCGCACCCCGCCCCCGCCTCCAAGGCCTGTTGGCAGCCACCTCCAGGCTTCGGCAGCGGACGCTCTTGCTGCTTCCACTCCCGCAGTCTCCTCGTGCCGATATAAACCACTCCCCGCCACAGAGCCGGTCCTGGCGAACGCCGAGATGCCCGTGCCGACTGCCGTCCCCGACTCTGCCGTCCGCTTCGCGTCCGCACACGCACATCCCACACACGCAGCTGCCGCAGCCGCAAGCAGTCGTGACACGCAGCCCCGGCCGCGGACACACCCGCGGCATACTCCCCGAACACGGGCCGATTGGCGGGCGAGCTGTCGGTGCCCGACGCGGCGGGGCGGGGTTGGCCAGCTTTGGGCCGGCGACAACACATTGGTGGAAATAAGACAAACGCACGTCCGCAAGCACAGCGGGGCATTCCGAAACGAACGGCGGGGGAAACACGCCGCAGAGGGCCACGGAGAACCGGCGTTCAGTGGGCGAGAAGAGAGAGAACCAGCCGGTAGCTGCCCAGGGAGCCGTCGCTGGCGCTGCACAGAGGGGACGCGCGGCGAGAGAACGCAGTGCAGTGCCGGACAGGCGGGGGCAGACTATGCAAGATGCCCAGACCCCACGGTGCCACGCAGCCACTGTCGGCAGAGCACAGCTGCCGAGCCGTGTCGGGCCCACGAGCCGCCAACGGCGTCTCCCGGGAGGGAGTCTTCCCGCCCGCATGAGTGACAGCCCGTGATGCGGGCCGACCGCATCCGGCAAGCGGCGCCGGCACAGCCACGGTGCCGCGAGGGCGGTGCTGGACGCGCGGCCGTTTCCCGCGGCACATCAGCCACCCACGTGCACGCGATCCGCGGCTGCAACGGCCCGGCATAGCCAGCGAAAAAAAAAGCCCCTCGTGTCGCCAGCGGCGATCGCGGAACGGACTTCGCTCCCAGACGACGCCGTCGGGCGGGGAGGGTGGGGGGGCGTCTGCGCTGCTGCCACCTCTCGGGCAGAAACGTGCTCCGCCCAAACGAAGCAGACGGCGCACCCCTGCAGACCTGGGGCTCGCGCAACTGCCCGGCGGACCAATCAGCGGCGGCGGACGGCGCACGCGACACTGCCAGAACAGGAACTGCCACTGCTGTCGTGTGCGGGACGGGGAACCTATCAGCCCTGGCCGTGGCAGCACGAGCTTTGGCAGGTAGAGTGGCAGCCCACCACCTCCACGCCCGGCGCTGGCGGCCACCCGTGGGGCGATATAATAACCGTTTTGGACCGCGAACGGAGGTCGAGCGTCCATTTTTGCTCGACCAGCCTCTCGCTATTCCTCGCCTCGCCGCGCCTCTCGCCTCGCCTCTTGCCATTCCTCGCCTCGCCTCGCCTCTCGCCTCGCCTCTCGCCATTCCTCGCCTCCAACCCCCCCCCCCCCCCACACGCACGCACTTCGGCAGGCCAGTCCGCCCCGAGCCACCCACGGCCGCTCCCCGCGCGGTTCTCCTGCGCTCCTGTCCGCGGAATGACCGCGCAGCAGTCGCAGTCTAACGCCATGCTCACGTTCACCCTTCCGCCGCCAGCCCTCGCGGCCGCGGACGCGGCGTCCGCTCCTGCAGCCACCGCCCGCGGGAAGAAGCGGCGGGCTCCTGGGGCCGGCGCGCCGCCTGCACCCGCTGTGACGCTCCCCCCGCCGCCCACGCGCACCCGCAAAATAATCCAGATGAACCCTGGCCGCTCCTCGCCGCCCGCAGCAGCGAGCAGCAGCGCCTCCACCACGTCCGCTAGCCCCACCGCCGCGCCCCCCACAGCAGCAGCAGCAGCAGCAGCAGCAGCAACAGCAAAGCCGAAAGCAGCGGCGGCAAAGGCCAGGTCCGCCGCCGCAAAGGCCTCCTCCGCCACATCGCCCAACTCCGCGGCGAGCACGTCGCGCAAGGTCGCGCGCAAAACCGCGCACAGCCTCATCGAGCGGAGGCGGCGGTCGAAGATGAACGCCGAATTCGAAACGCTGAAGAATCTCGTCCCGGCGTGTGGCAAGGGCGTCGAGATGCACAAGCTGGCGATCCTGCAGGCGAGTATCGAGTATGTCCGCTACCTGGAGGGCTGTCTCAAGGAACTGCAGAGGGCGACGGGCGTGCAGAACTTCTGCGTGCCGAAGGCGTTTTCGCCGAGGAGTCGCAGCGGCGACGAGGACGACGAGGAGGCCGAGGAGGCCGAGGACGACGCCGACGTGGACATGGATGCGGGGCAGGATGCGGGGCAGCGGGAGCGGGGACAGCAGCAGCAGCAGCAGCAGCAGCAGCAGCAGCAGCAAGCAGAGCCGGAGCAGCAGCGCCGCTTCAGCCTGCCCGAGGTCTGCCCGGCTCCAAACTACACGACCAACCCGTCCTCGGCCGCCACGTCGCCGGAATTCGCACCCATCCACTCGGCCGCCACCTCGCCGCTCTTCACCCTCCCGCCCTCGCACGCCATACGGCTTCCGTCGATTTCGCCGATGATATTCCCGCAGCCGCAGCCGCAGCCGCAGCCGCCAGTGCACAGCCCGCTGGAAGCCACAGCGGGCGCGCTACTGCTCCTGGCGGACGAAGGCCGTCGGGACGAGGCCGTGTGGAGGTCTAGGCCCTCGGCCGGACGCGGGATGAGTGTGCGCGATTTGCTGAGTTCGTGATGTGTTTGTGCTTGTGTTTGTTTTTTTTTTGTTTTTTTTTTGTTTTTTTTTGTCCTGCTGTTGATGTGGGGGTGCTGGCGTTTTCGGGGGGATTGTGTTGTCACTTCTTCCCCTTCCTTTCTTTTTTTATTCCGTCTTCCGTTTCTTTTTCCTTCTGCTTCATAGACAAAAGCCGCGAATGGCATATAGACGGAGCCACTAAGAGTCCAACGTGAAGTTGAACAGGATGCTGCCCTGCGCACGCTACATATATACATATGTACACATAGATAGATAACCATATTGTGAGACACGCCTGCTGCTGCGTTACACGGTATGGGGTGCCTTGGTGGGACTCGGTTTGGGGGGGGGGGGGGGGGGATTTATGTATATAATCTAGAACCGTGTAGAGTTGAGTGAACCCCCCTTGGGGGGCGGGAAGCTTGTGCAACGCGAGATATTTTCGCAAAATTTCAGAGCACGAAGTCCAATTCCCCCCACCCGAACCCCTCGTGCTATCTCACACACGCGCGCACGCACGCACACACAAATCCCACCATGGCGAAACCCCCAAAGCCGGCTGCTGCAGCCGCGAGCACGACGGACCACGAGACGGCGGTCAAGAGCCACGAGCTGGACATCCTGAAGCGGCGGACGCTGTTCGTGCGCTCGCTGGCCTACTCCGTCACCAGCGCGCAGCTGTCGGAGAAGTTTTCGTTCGTCGCGCCGATCAAGCATGCCACCGTCGTCGTCAACCCGTCGTCCAAGGAGTCGCGCGGCTTCGGGTTCGTCACGTTCGCCGACGCCGAGGATGCGCTCAAGGCGATCGAGCAGCTCGACGGCGCCACCTTCGAGGGCCGCAAGATCAAGGTCGAGCTCGCGGAGCCCAGGCGGAGAGAGGGCGAGAAGGGCGCCGCCGACAAGCCGAAGGCGGCCAAACTCCCCTTGCCGACTACGGCCGTGTCGAGACCCAAGAAATCGGAGGCGGACGAGCACGGCAAGAGGAGGAGTCCCCGGCTGATCATACGCAACCTGCCGTGGAGCGTGCAGAAGCCGGAGCAGTTGCTCAAGTGCTTTCAGCGTTACGGCAAAGTGAAGGATATCATCATCCCCAAGAAGAGGAGCGGAGAGATGTCCGGGTTTGCGTTCGTCACCATGAAGGGATACAAGAACGCCGAGAGGGCGATGGAGGCGACGAACGGAACCGAGATCGAGGGAAGGACTGTGGCTGTCGATTGGGCGGTTGAGAAGGACGAGTGGGAGAATGCGCGGAACAAGGAAGAGCCTATCGCTGCCAAAGAGGAGGAGGAGGAGGAGGAGGAGGAGGAGGAGGAGGAGGAGGAGGAAAAGGGGACAGAGGACGAGCATGAGGGCGATGGCGAGGACGAGGGGCTTGGCTCTGATGAAGGCGAGGACGAAGAAACCGAGGATGAGGAGGACGACGAAGATGAACACGACGATGAGGGCCGGCCACCTACCGACTCCACCACCACTCTCTTCCTACGCAACCTCCCTTACTCGGCCACCGACGACTCGCTCTACGCGCATTTTACGCAATTCGGACCCGTACACTACGCCCGTGTCGTGATCGATCACGCGACGGACCGGCCAAAAGGTACCGGCTTCGTCTGTTTCTACTCCCACGAAATCGCCGCGGACGTGCTTCGCAACGCGCCCCGCGTCACCGCAGCCGAAAGTCGGCCCTCTTTGCTGCAATCGGAAGCGCTCGACCCCGACGGTAAATACACACTCGACGGCCGCATCCTCTCTCTCTCCCGGGCGGTGGACCGCAACCAAGCCGGCGAGCTCGCGTCGAGCGCCGCAAAGAACCGCGAGAAGTCCAACAACGACAAGCGCCGCCTCTACCTGGTCAACGAAGGCATGATCCCGGCTTCCTCCCCCGCCTGGAAAAAACTCAGCCCCTCCGAGCGCCTCTTACGCGATCAATCCCGCGAGCAGCGCCGAAGACTCCTCCAAGCAGACCCCAACCTCCACCTCTCCCTCACTCGCCTCTCGGTCCGCAACCTCCCGCGCTGGGTCACCTCCAAAGACCTCAAGCAGATCGCCCGTAAAGCCATCCCAGGTTTCGCGGAAGACATGAGAGCCGGACTTCGCGCCGCGCTCAGTAAAGAGGAGCTCCACCGTGACGGTGGCGAGGGTAAAGGGGCCGAGGAGCAACGGAGGGCAAAGGGACTTGGTGTCGTCAAGCAGGCGAAAGTCCAGCTCGAGAAAATGGGCGGACGGTCCAGAGGCTACGGTTTCGTCGAGTACTGGAGCCATCGGTACGCACTCATGGGACTGCGATACATGAACGGCCAGGTCGTGTCCGGCGCCCCGCCGGCGGACAACGAGGACGGCGCTGCACCCCGCCGCCGCCTCGCCGCGGCGGATGTCGAAAAGAAGAAGCGACTCGTCGTCGAGTTCGCCATCGAGAACGCCAAGGTCGTCAACCGCCGCAGGGAGAACGAGAGCCGTTCGCGAGAGGTGGGTGATAGGCGACGGGAGGAGGCCAAGACGGGCACCGTGCGCGAGCCAAAGGGCAAGAAGGGTAAGAAGACGACGGGCGCGCAGAAGGAACTGGCAAAGTCGAAGAGGAAGCGTGAGGACGGCGATGGGCCGGACATGAAGGAGCTCAAGAAGAGGAAGAACTGGAACCAGAAGACGGTCAAGAAGTCGAAGGGGAAAGGGGCCACTAAATAATTTGGGGACGTGGGGTAAAAAAAACACACACACTCTCTCTCAAAAAAACTCGTACATAGACAGAGAGAGTGTGGGAGGTTGCGATCAGCACGATAGTGGATGCAAACGACCCGTGACGCCTCGATGACCATCCGCATCCATGTACTCCTGGCTATGTACGCGAACATGGGATGTCACTCCGCTGCGTAGCGGTTTCATCTATCAACTGCTGTTGCCCTCGCCGCAGTTTCGCGCAGGCATGCATGTTATGCGGTTAGATAGGTATGTAGCACATGTCGCCCCCGCGCGCGCGCGGCGAACCTTCCATTATTATTGCAAGGGAGTAGATACATATGTATGTATGTATGTAGATAATTCCCAACCACAAGTGCCGACCGAGAAAAAGCAAACCCACTACATAGATCTCACATCTAGGTATGTATCTACATATCTACATATCTAACCGGATACTCTACACATCATAGATAGATATCATTCCCACGAGTGTTATTTGCTTTTTTTTCTTCTTCTTTTTTTCTTTTTTCCCTTTTTTTTCTTTTCTTTCGTGGTCCATTTATTACCGCAATGGCAAATAATCTTGCTAGATAGATAATCCGATCATTTCCAAGCCGCCAAGAGTCTCGCCGCTGCCTGTTCGGGTAACGATGCGCGATGCGTCAATTGTCATATAGCCACCTGGCCGGGCACTATACCCGCACCGTTCCCACATTACGATGCATAGATAGATAGAACAACAACTCGCGACCCACGCGCACACGTGATGATGTCCTCCTATTTCCACAGTCCAGGGGGGGGGGGGGGGGGGTGAGGATTTAAATTAAATAATTAAAAGATTAAAAAAAATAAAAAAAAAAAAAAAAAAAAAAAAAAACCGCGAACAC
>Ga0307516_10010287_pt1 | contig 10303 bp, 10 predicted proteins | sample 19_EM_MG_FD_203310 | JGI IMG/M metagenome (GOLD analysis project Ga0307516, IMG submission 203310) | Populus trichocarpa ectomycorrhiza microbial communities from riparian zone in the Pacific Northwest, United States - 19_EM | ecosystem: Host-associated > Plants > Roots > Unclassified | place...
ACCCCTGGCGACCTGGATGGGTGCCGAAGAGCAAGCAAGGAGTACATACGGAAGTGGTCCGATCCAACGAATAGAACAAAGTCTCGGCGAGATCTCCCTGGAACACCCATTCTCGGCCCGAGGGTCATAGGGAGAAAACTCCTAGGAATTCACCGTCACAACGTGCACGAATACCATTGACTTCCCCCACGTTCTGTCGATCGTGAGCCGTGGACTTTCCGAGAGGAACACCCGTTTCAAATTTCAAACCTTGCGTTATACCCACACCCACCTGTCCCCCTGACGCGTCGACACTCACGAGGCGTTGAAGGAGACAATTGCGAACGCCACAACCCGCTCGAGGCTTGTCGTACTCGTCCAAAGTGCGGACGGCGAGCACAGGAGCGAACAATAGACCAACGCACTCTGATTGGCTTTCCGTGCCAGCCCGACCTTATTGTTTCCCTCGCTTATGTGGGCGCGATAAATCTTCTGGAAGACACATAACCATCCCTTGTCCTCGAGGCGCTAAGATTTGACGTCCATAGCAACTCTGGGTATGACTCTTATTGTTTGCGGATCTGCGTTTTGTGTGGACCTACGGAACTTGTGCTTGGATTCGAACCGAGACGCCGTGCCTGATGATCAACTCGATCAGTTTGGCCTTTTGTCGCGGGTCTCTCGTACCACCGGACATGCACAGAAACCTACATCTGTGGCATATATAAGGCGAGGGAGGATGAGAGGAAGCCATCCAACCGGTCACCCTACCACCACTTCCACCGCACTCCACTCCATTCCTCGAATCTCCTCAACTTCCACCCATCCTAACTCAAATGGATTCCTTCTTCTCCTACTTCGCCCCATCCGAGACCACCTCCACCGAGCAGCAGGATTTCCCTGTTGAGTTCGAGACCGGTGGAGGCACCTCCGGCGGTGGATGCGTCATTGCTTGAACACCACATTCGGTACGCATCTCTCCTCCTCTCTGTTAGCATTTCCCCCGTCCTTACCATCACTTTTCTTCCAGAGAGCGATACCGCGCACTCTACCACGAACCACACCTCACCAATCAGCTCCTCTTTGTCAACTGGCGTGTACAACTCCGCTTCATCATGCCGGATTCCGGCCTCATTAAACCTTCATAGGATTTGTTGCTTATTCGTTTCCAATCTTGGGTTCTCCTTCGCTTTCGTCAAAACCCACTTGTTGTTATTCACTAGCATTTGTTGTATGTAAACTGAAAATATCCGCTTTGCTACCGAGAAGAAGGGGGGCGGGTCCAGGCTATCTCCTACCGCTGGCCCGGGGGCTAATCGTAGACCCTCAATATCTTGGACGGTTCCCTGTGCGTACCCCCGCTAACAGTCTCGACTAGTTTGACACGTTCCTTCGGGGCCGCGTCACCGTCATCCTGTCCGCTGGAGGGACCAGCAGTAGTCTCCCTCGAGTTAGCCTGTCAAATGTGATCCCAACAAGCCTCCCTATTGCCAGGGTAGTTGTCACGCGGGGCCTTGTCATGCTCTGTTGGCCAATCTACCCTCTCCACAGCATTCTTCATCAGTTGGACAACCGCTCCGCAATTCTCCAACTTCTTGACGTTCGAAATATCCTGATCCTGCAACTCCTCGCCAGATTCCTTGTTCCGGTTGACAATAGCAAGGGATTTGAAGAGGAGGAAGAGCTCCCTGAGGATATCAGCGAAGGGTGGTGATCGTTCGAAGCGGAGTTGGTGGAGCACGGCGTCCGTATGCGGAGACAAAGTGTACATGCAAAACTTGCCCTTTCCACCGGTAACCCCATGGCCACCGGGGTCAGCTTGCACTCCATCGAAGAGATATTTCACACCCAGGCTAGGTTTGTTGTGGACAACCCAATGGATTCCTTCGTAGAGGATGACGAGAAAGAAGGATTCAAGTTCGTCTGGTACCCCGTATACTTTATCAGGGTTGAGGAGTTGCGCGGTCGGGATAAACTGCCATGTACCCTGGGATATCGTCGTCAACAGCTCGCTCAACGCACAGAAAAGAATGCCAGATGCCCACCGTGCGTGTGAACTGCCGCGCGCCATCTCTGTTTGTACATTGCGCCAGATCAAAGTCAGCCAATACCCCATTGCCCCCTTCGTCGATCATAATGTTCGGGGCGCTGACATTGTAGTGAAGGGTCCCCGTGTTGTGTATGTGCTCGAGGGCTGTATGCGAGGTAAAAACCTAGATGGGGTCTGACGAGGTGGAGAAACGCACCCTTCGCGATATCGTACATAACACTCGTGAGGTGTTTCGAGTCTCTGAACGTCTCTAGTGGAAGGAGCAACCCAGGATGAACCACCCGGTGGCGGCCACACCCTATCACTTGTGCTCGCAGTTCTGCAACTCTGGGTTCGTGGGCGTGGAAGGCCGCAACTCGCTGCTTGGCCCGACACGACCTTCGTGTGGCATGCACTGCACCAGATCCAAGCGAGCTGGCTTCGACATTCTCCATGTCCGGGGTGTTATGCGGTACTTGGTAACGCATGATCTCAGTTGGCGTACGGACACGAGCAGCAGAGTAAGAGAGTCGCGGAGTGTCTGCTGGAACTGCGCCTTTCTCAGGGGGGAGTTTCAGAAGTTCAAATACGAATACGCGGGTAACCGTGCTTTTTTGAAGCAGGAGTTATGGGCAAGAAGGCGCAAAGTTCCGGTCAATGTATGTGTCCCGGTCAGGGGGAACGCATGTGTTCATATGGAGGGAGACTCAGGGGGCGGGAGTCGAACTTCGATCGCGCCCGTCGGGATCTTCGTGACCTTCGATCATATCCGCCACACCCACCAGCGAGCGTAGGCAGCATGGCCTCGACCCAATGGAGCTCCTCAGGCTTCAAGGTATTCTTCGCGCCGGAAATCTTCCCTTTAGACTCGCTACTTCCCTCCTCTTCGCCCCTAGCGAGCAAGAAACATCAATGACGACGGGGACGACGTGCCCGCCGGTCCTCGGTCCTCCCCCCCGTTGGATTCTATGCAAGTCGACGGTGAAGACGTATACAAGTACGACGAGTACGCTCGAGGGTACGAGAAGGATGTCGTCACCGTCGACACAAGAATTCCGAGCTCAAACAAGGGTTTCGGGTTGTTGATGAAGTTGGGCTGGGTCCAGGGGCAGGGATTGGGGGCAGCTGGTGACGGTAGGCCTTGGAGTGTTTCGTTTGTGCGATAGATTGTTTCACCCTTGACTCTTAGGACGCGTTGACCCCATTCCGTTCCACATCAAGCAAGATATGACCGGTCTCGGGAAGTACGGCCAAGACGCACGGATGATCGAAACTACTGTCTCACAGCGTCGTGAACTGGCTTCTGAACGTCTACTCAAGGAGAACGACGACCAACGCGCGGAAAGAGAGGTGTGCATCGTTTCCAGACATCGCTAGTAACTCCAAGGAACTCACGACAGGGCAGGACAACGTCGCTCGCCGCGCGTACATCCAATCTGAGGTCACAGAAACCCTTCGATCCTTCTATTGCACGGTGTGCGAAAAACAATTCAAGAACGTTGCTCAGTACGACGAACACTGTAATTCATATGCCCATCACCACAAAATCCGGTTCAAGGAGATGCAGTGGAGCGAGCGAGCGAAGGCTAACTCCCAGGGGGCGATCGAAATGCGGAGGGAAAAGGAAAGGAAGAGAGAGGAGAAAGAGTTACGGAAGGCTGCTAAGGCTGCTGGGGTGAAACTCAGCACCGTCACCCCAGCCGTCAGCACGGTCAGTACCGTGCAGAACCCCGTCATTACAACACCGGGTCCAACTGTCGAGCCCATCCCCGCTCCGCTGGAGAAGAAATCGGGGTTCACCGGCGGTGGTTGGTCGACGGTTAGCAGCTCCTCCGGCGGCGGTTTCAAGAAATCCGGGTGGGCCACTGTCTCGAGCCCACCGAAACCTCTTTCACCACCTCCCCCACCCTCAGATCCACCTCACGTCACGTCGATTCCTCCACCACCGATGACGCCTGCGTCTCCCTTCAGGAGCGGAGGTTGGACGACACTCGAGGGTGCTCCATCTACGTCCAGTCCTAACAGGCCGTTGACGCCGAACATGTACCATCCAACTCCTCCGAGACTCCCCTCCCCTCCCCCTCCGGAACCCTCGAAACCCGGGTTTGGACCTATCCTTATCACCGAGAAGCCCACCCAGATCCAGCCGCAACCTATGTCTCAACCAGCAAAGAATCCTTCCGCGAGTAAAAAAGCTGAATCCGCGCGGTCAGGTTGGCAGAGCTTCAGTCGTGGTGGATCAAGGCGGTGAACATTATATGCGCAACCACAAGGAAAAACCGCCCCGAGAAGAAGTTTTCTAATCCCCTCCCCAGTTTCCTGTGTTATCCCAGCTGCGTCCCCCTGCTTTGACAATGTACATTAGATTGAATTCAGAGCACCTGATGATTTCGGGAGGCTTTCCAAAAGCGATTCGATGCGTTCTTGAACGTCGGTGTATTGTACGAGAGATGCCAGCGTGACAGGGCTCGGATGCGACGGCATGGTGGGGCTCGGGTGGGACGGGATGGATCAATATCTGCTCCAGCGTTAATCTCCCCCGTGTCTCGTTCCCACCACTCCCTGTACCGCGCAAATACAGTCTCCCCTCCCATCACTTTATCTTTACGCATTCCGCACCTTCCACAGCTTGCCGTGTCAGACTCACGTGATGCATATGCCGGAATGGAGCTGGGGAAGTGTGGTTCGTCGATACTCGCCCAATAGCTTTGAGAAAACGCGCACAAAAGTTACTAGTGGTTTTAAAAAAATGCCCCTTTATGCAAATAGCTGATACTACATTTCCTATCACAGTTGGTTGCCATACAATATGTTGTAGTGCCTCAGCGCATCGGCCCTATCCTCGAGGTTTAGTTTGCAGCATTCTTCAAAGGCGTACGGTGAGGCGAAGGTCCTATAGGGTTTGGAGCGATCCCCTGGCAACGGCCCTGTAGTGATCACATAATGTGAGGTATCAGTAGCGGCGTCGGTGTCCCGGAGCAACCTGGTCAAAGCATCGGGTGATAGCTTGTGGATTTCATTCTGGATAAACGTCTTGTATTGGGCCGGGTTCCGGGCGTGTATGAACAGGCTCCTGGGGGATGCGTCGTACTCAGAGTAGAGTTTCCACAGGTCCTTCTCTCTCTGGGGGACTGGTTGGAGATTGCGGCTGTCATCAAAACATAAGTATTGTGAATTCCTGGTGGGGGTGGTTGACCCATGCCTGTAGGACCTCTGAGAAGGACCATGGTTTCATGTAGAAGTAATTGATTGGGGCATTGTTGACCCACTTCTGGAATACACAACTGTTGAACTCGGAGAGTTCTACTCGGAGTCCGTAACCCGACCGAACTATGTTCGGAGTTGGAGTCCGACGGACCTCACCTAGTGTCCATACGTGTGGCGCCTTTATGGCGGCCTTATTAGTAGGGCGCTCTTAGTAAGCGGCCCGGTGCATCGTGGCGCCGTCCCGGCAGCCTGATTATACCCGCACCCTTAAGGTGCCAAGCACAACCAAACAGGTCCATGCGCATTATGCATTCCATATAAATAGATGTATGTACCCATGCTAATTTCACACGCTTCTCTTCTCTCTCCCACCACCACTTTAAGCAACTCAACTCATCCTAAGGTAAGTGTAGGGCAGTATGGCAGTAGAACTAGAATAAGAACTGCGCCTGCTCAACAGGTTATGAGCCCGGATGAATGCTTCTAGCACATCCCCTCAGCAGCACCTCCTTGGCAGCAGCAGAGGAGCCAGCTCCTCTACCTTACCTTGGCACCGCTGGCTGCCTCAAACTTGCGCCTTAGGGCTGCCTCAAACTTGCGCCTTAGGGCTGCATCTTGAGTGCGCCATGTCAGCTGCCCATGCGCTACTCATTGCGCGCAGGGATGAGGAAACCCTGTCTCTCAGGGTCCTTATCAGAAGACATCATATGTCTATCTCACGTTCGTAGAGCCCAACGACGCCGACGATCTAATCGTCATTGCCTCTCACGGGAAGGTCTGTAGCTGTGATTGTGCTATGCACTCTAACACACCAGGCGACGGCGAAAGTCGTGGACATAATCACCACGATGAGAGAAAGAACAAATGACTCCCCTTCCTGATAACGGATCGAGACAGTCAGGGAATATCACTCCCTACGTTGCTATTATTTGTGGTATCAGCTCACGAAAGAAACATTCGCTGATGCTTTACTTGGTTCGCAGATTATCATCGCACCATGTCTTCCGCTCTTACCAGCTTAGTCCCCGTCCTTGAAGGCCCCAACTACCAGATGTGGGCCCCATCGATGACAAGCTACTTAATGAGCCAGGGACAATGGAAGATCCTAAACAAAGGTAAGCCCAAGCCTATCAAGGCAATGGCAGCAACCACCGATACCGCAGCTGTTGACGCCGACGACCAAGCCGAAGAGATTGAAGAGTACGAGGAAATCGACAGCAAAGCTCACGGAAACATTCGTCTCCGCCTCCATCCTACTCTTCAATACAAATACAAGTCCGAGGTTTCCGCCGGAGCTCTCTGGAGAACTCTCGAAAAAGGCTATGGCGCTCCAGGTGTAGCTGCCGTCTACATCGAGTTCAAAGGAGCAATGGAAACGAGGATCCCCGATAATTCGGATCCCACTTTTGCTCTCGATAAGATCAACGCTCACTTTGGGCGATTGGCCGAATCAGATGTGGATATTCCGGAACATCTCCAGGCCATGATCCTCCTCTCCAAACTCCCCTCCTCCATGGACTCCCTGGCACTAATGATGTGTCAAGTCGAAAGTCCACTCGAACTAGGCCTAGCCAAGGTTCGAAGATCTATCATCCTCGCCTGGGAACAACATCGAGGAGGAAGGAAGAACCGACAACAACCACAGGCTCAATGCCTTAGCGCTGTAAAACGTCCTCAAGGACAACAAACCTTCCGCCAGCAACTCTCAAATCAAGCTGGTCCCTCTAATCAGAGGCAAGAGGAGTTTGTCCAACGAGATGGACAAGGAGGAAACTGGCGTGAAGGATGAGGTGGAAATTGTGGAGGACGCGGAAGATGAGGACGTTTCAGAGGAAACAGGGCCGGAAAGAAAAAGCAAGGACAGGCTCAGAACTTAGAGTTCGAGACTGCCCCTCCTTCTCCGGTTCAAGACAATTTCGAGTTCAGGCATACCGCCCAACCGATCATCCTCTCTCCTCCTGTCCCTCTTCCTCAACAGGAGCTTACACCTCCAAACACTTACCCCACCTTTAAAAAAGCTCTCTCTCTGGCTAAACGCCTCGGAGTGAAACCCTCCATCGAAACTGTCAAGACCCTTGAGACCGCTGAAATAGCCAAGTCTCAGGATCCTCGCCCAAGGAAAAGGGCTTGAGTGGATCCAGAAATCGAGATTGATCTCGAGTGGTCTGACAACGATGAGGTGGATGTGTTCATGGAGGACTCGGCGGGTCTCTTTGGAGAACAACAAAGGTTCGCGAACCTTCTTCTTGATTCTTTCATCGAGAAGGCTAACAACTCAACAGCAACTAACGAACTAGCTCCCAAGCACAATTATGTAGCTAAGGATAATGTTCTATCTCTAACAGTTGCCTTGTTGAATACAACAATTTCACAACCTTTGAGTTTGAATATGACAGAATGGCTGCTCAACTCAGGAGCATCAAACCATTTTACATTTGACATAAATGATTTTGTCGAATATAAAACAATCCCCACTATGACCGCTACCACTGCTGTGGTAAGCACAAAAATCATCGGAAGGGGAACGGTCATATTACAAATGGAAACCAAAACTATTCGGGTTTTCCCAGTTCTTCATGCCCCAGAGATAAACTCAAGACTTTTCTCCCTAGGACAATTCCATCAAAGCGGTCTCATCTCCGTTGGAGGAGCCTGCGGTGTCTCACTGTATAAACAGAACAAATTGTTCTTTACAGCCACACCAAAACGAAATACGAGCACTACCTATTATCTACAGGGGCTCGTCGGTCAAAAAGACCAAAATCTCATCTACAAGGTAGATTTTGAAATAATGCACAGTGTTATCGCACACGATAATCACGACCATTTTACGCTTTTCTTTTCTTTCTTTTTCTATTCTTTTTCCTTACTGACCCGTCTTCTAACTCACACATTCATTTATTTCTTTCTTTCTTCGTCTTCTTCACCAACCCACAAACGAATGTTGAACACGATTGGATTCTACAGTACCATCTACGACACGCGTCATCTACTGGTCTAGGTTACCGTCATAGTCAAAGGTCTCTCCCTCGTCTTCTCCCATCGCCTCACCGATCGCCTCGTCCAACTCCGGAATGTCCTCGATCCCCTGATCGTAGAACGTCCACACGTCCTCATCCGCATACCGAACCATATGGCGTATTCCCGATCTGAACAGCGCCGAGATTTGACGATCCCCCGTTAACCGTCGAGAGATAGTAACGGACAATAGTCGGGCTAACGTGGAACCGACGGGCGGAGGCTGGAACGGTATAAGGACCTTGACGAACCCGACTGACCGACCGAATGACTCCACGCACCACAGGAAGAGGAACGATATTCTCATTGGGACCCGGAGTAGTCTCGCGAGTAGAGACACCTGTCTCCTCGGACTCCGAAACCACCGACGGAGAAACCGGACGAAGGGATACCGACGGAGTCGTCGCCGGAGAAGCCAGTTCATACGCTTCTTCCTCCAACGACTCTGACTCGGACTCTATCTCCCGAAGACGAACCCTCATGTCAACCATCTCCTCATCCTCCAGGATCTCCCTGTCAACGTCCGCACGAGTCGGCCACCGAATGGGCTCCGCTCGGGGCTCCCATCCAGACGGACCACGTTCAACTCCGGGCTCCGATGTCGGACAATGGCAGCAATGCGACTCCAACTGGACTTCATCCTCCAAATCGGACATCCGGGTGTTCAACGACTCCTCTCGACGGAACAACCAGTTGATGCGACCGCTAAGGCCACGGAACATATGGTCGTCGTAAGAGTTGCCGTCCTCCTGACGATCAACGAAAGCTTCCAACTCTTCCACCTGGGCCCCAAAGTCATCGAACGAAGCCGAGTGTTGGTCGACGATCCCTCGAGTCCACTTCATCTCCGATTCCAACTCCGTCACCCGTTGTTGGAGACCAATCACCTCCACGTCAAGAGCAGTCTGGTTGATATGAGACTCCTTGAGAAGAGCCTCCGTTCCCTCCACTCGACTCTCTAAGTCTCGAACGCGGTCCAGGGCTTGGTCAAGCTTCTTATCTTGAGACCAGTTACGGTCTATAAGCTTGGCCAATGCAGCGGATAACCGATCGTTCTCCGATCGACGTTCTACGGACTCCCACTCCATGGTGCACAACCTCTTCTCGAGTTCAGCAAAACGATCGTTAACGGACGACGCCTGTTCCTTGGCCGTCTCCTTAACAATCTCCAAGTCCCCAAAGAAGACCTATCGCAATAAGTCAACTAACAGTCAAGGAGTCACAACTTCGTCACGAACCAATTCAAGTTGCTCCACTTTATCACTGACTCCCCGAACCACGGAGTCCGGTTGTTGACGATGTTCACGGTACAACGTCTCCAGACCATCGGCGAGACGTTCCAACTCTCTGGCATGGGCCTGGGAGACCCTCTTGTATCCTTGCTCAACATGTTTCTGGCCGTCCTCCAAGACATGAAGGCGGCGAACCAGACGCGCCACCATCGACGTTGCAAGACGCATGACGTCGCGATGACCACGGTTGAGAAGATCCTCGTCGCGGGCCCAGTCCTCAACCCCTAGGACCATCAGACCATGCAAGACCGGGTCTCGCTGAACGTCTAGAAGTCGTAATTAGTTTTGGTATTAATCTACCAAAACGCATTACAACTCACCGAACTTCCTACTCTCGGTGAGGTACTCAATGGTTCTAATGGCGTTCCCCCAGATGACGTCGCTGGCGAAACACTCCTTGAACTTGTCGGTCCACCACTGTTCACGGGCCTGAACTCGATCCTCGGACTGGTCGTTGTACGGTCCAGGGACCATCGCTCTACGAGAAATCTAGAGACACAAGATGAGTTCACAATCTAGAGCGATCGGGGACCATCTCGGACCTCGGCAGGCTCTGGGTACGGCGCAGTAGGATCCACAGCGCTATGTTCATGAGTACGACTATCACCCCTAGTGACAGTGCCACGACCGACATGGCCCCCCACGTTGTGTTTGAACCGGGCGTCGTTGCCGCGGATGCTGGAGGAAGGCTTGGCAGGGAGCTTGAAAGACATGAAGACGAGAAAGACGTATAGGTGGTTGAGGGTGATGGGATAGTCTGGCTGGCGAATGAGGACAT
>Ga0307516_10010288_pt1 | contig 10303 bp, 9 predicted proteins | sample 19_EM_MG_FD_203310 | JGI IMG/M metagenome (GOLD analysis project Ga0307516, IMG submission 203310) | Populus trichocarpa ectomycorrhiza microbial communities from riparian zone in the Pacific Northwest, United States - 19_EM | ecosystem: Host-associated > Plants > Roots > Unclassified | place...
CCTCCACCATCCTCTCTCTCTCTAAGCTTATCTATGTGTGAGCCCACAATGCTTGATTCTCAGCATAGTCTTTGGATTATGCTTTGAGAAGATAGTTAAGTGGTTGCCCTAACACACGGGAGGGTTGGCATTTGACACATTGAAAACATCCCCCAACAGCCAAGTGAGGAACTGCAGTCTGCCACTGCCAGATTCCTCATTTTTAGGCTGCCTGACCATAGGTAAGCTTCAATTTGTTGATTTATTGAGTGGGCATAACTGTTGAAATCTGATCTGAACCTCAGTTGATAGTAATGGAACAACTGATATTAATTGCTTTACCTGATCCAAACCTGTAGATATGATATAAGTAAAAGTGATGATATTAGACAAGGCATATATACCTCAGTCAATAGTAATAGAACAACTGAGGAATGTACAACACGAGTAGGTAAATATATATAGTATGGATTATATAAGTAATGTGATTGTGTCCTGAAAATACAGAACACAGTGCAATGTTCAACACTCCTCCTCAACATGTAAAGTGTTTGAGGGGCAATAAGAGAAAGATGAGAGTGGAAAAATAAAAATGAAATGTAGCTATATCATGATTGATGTTATGAGAGGACACTGCTTCTTGTTCTCTTACCACCATGTGCACAGCCACCTGGTGCCAGCACATTGCCTTCAATGACACTCAGCTCTCTGAACTCCTATCTGATCCCCTCCAATCTTCAACAGGTGTGTCCTACTGTATAGAAGGACATGCCTCTAAGGCCGCTAAAGTCCAACCACCAAGACAAACACCATTATGGCCCCTTTCACATGCTTGATCCCCCAAAGGATTATAGCATGTTCTCTGCTCCCAGCCCCAAACTGGCATGGAAGGCACCCCCTTTGACTAGTGGTTGGTCTCCTCGTCCCACCCACTCACCACTCTCATTACCTGAGGCTGTTTGGGCCCCCCAAAAGAAGGCCAGGATGCGAGCGGACTCAGGTTTGTCTGCCCCCTCATCTTCTTCTAGACTTGGCAACACTTCTGCCACCACCCTCTTTATCTGCAATCTGATTGAATCACTCCACCCTCTTTTTGAATCCAGTACTGTCGACCCCCAGGTAGACCCCAGGAGTGTTGACTCTTCAGTGGTCCAGAAAATGCTCATCTACATCAATCAGTGGACTAAAAATCTGAATAATATTAAGTTCCTCAATACCCACCCAGTTGAAAAAGACTCAATTCTCGGCTCGTATGGCGTCGTCTCCGAAGCTTTCAGTAACATCGGAATACATTCAAAGGCACCTCCTGCCTCTCCCTCACCTAAGGTTGCAGACTCACTCTCCCCACCCCAAACCCATCCTCCCTCCCCTCGTCCTCATCCCACTGCCCTTGTGGCAGCGCTGGTTACTTTGGCTGCTGGCACTACTGCAGGCAGCAGTGCATGGAAGAAGAAGAAGGCGGTGGAATGTTCTGGCACATCACGTGACACAATATATGCTTGTGCCAATCCTCCCTTCCCTCCCCCACCTGTTCTGCATGACACGCACACATCAGGGGGCAAGAATCATGTGCACGACTCGCCAGAGAGTTTTGCATGTGAACCTGTCATTCAAAGGCCTGGCAGTTGTCACCGCCCTTTCAACACATCCAACAGCTCCTCCTGCCAACCCATTGTGGTCATGATTGAGTCAAAGGCTGCCCTGGTAGCCCTCCTCCCCCTCGCCCCACAAATCTCCCATCTTGTTGACTCTCTTTCAAGCTCAATAATAGTCAAATTATTTCGCCTGTTGTACGGAGGCCTGTGCCTCTCTACCACCAGCATTCCCACTCCCTCTGACCTTTCCAGAGTGAAGACCTTCATGCATACCCTCATACCCAAAGGTTCCTCAGTGCGATGCGAGGTTCCATCCTTGCAGTCATTCTGTAAACTCATTGGTGTGCCGTTTCTACACAGAGGCAACCCCATCAACTTGAAGGATGCCTCCCTCATTCTCGCCTCTTCTGTCTATAAGGACAGTATTCGCCTTGCCACCCCACCCAGGATTGTTCATGATTCTAGGTGGGCTGACACATGCACAATCTATTTTGATATCTGGGACTTGCAGACAGGCTGCCGGATGAAATCCTTCATTGACTGCTCCCTCAATGTTGGGAGCGTGGTCTGCTTCTTCTGCAAGGCATCCATGAAAATCAGAGCACCCCTATGTACCCACTGTTATTCGTGGGGTCACAACACAAACTACTGCAATTCCTCTTGCATGGTCTGCCCTATCTGTAATGGCCCACACTGTGAAGATAACCACTGTGCTCTTGCGGCCTGCTGCAAGGGCCACCTCAAACGGAACCCTCCTGTCCCCCCTACTGCCAATGAAGAATCCTGCCCCCACTTGGCTCTTTGTAAGAATTGCGGCAAATCCCATGCTGCCAGTTCTGGCAACACCATTTCAACTGTTTCTGGATTGTGGAACAATATGCAAAGACAGATGACCTCCAATCTCATGTGCATCCTCTTACTGGAGAAACTGGTACCCACCACAAAGCCATGGCTCCTAGAGGTTATAGTGGAGATGGTGGGAAGGCGTAAACCAATAAGAGGTGACTTGGATTTGTTTTCGGTTCAAGATTACTCCTGCAAATATGGCCCGTGCTCTGTAGCATGCAACATTATCAAGCTTGGTGTGTGCTCATATATGTTCAATTTCCTATCTGCACCTATTCTGTCCAGCAGATCCGATTTTTCTTGCCACTATTCTGTGTACACTATGTCATGTTAAACCACCTTTTAGTTACTGCATTCTTGTAGTACACCAGGATATAAGTTGGTGATATTAAAAAAAAAAAAAAGTTATGAGAGGAAAGAGAATGAATAATGAAATGGGTTACAAACTCATCCTTGCTTGTAAGCCAACTCGATTGTTAGCACAGCCCAAGGAAGGTTTGGAAATGCTTGAAAGCAGGCCAAGGAAGAGCTTTTGTGAATAGATCAGTGAGATTGTCAGAGCTTGGGATACAGTGCCAGGTAAAAAAAGGCAGCTGTACCTATACCCATGAAAAACCATACTTGCGCTGATATGACTATTGACGGCTGCATCTGAATTTGTGCTTTTTCCATGGTTTTGTCAGTACAGAATGCAATGTTGGACCCATTATAAACATTCACTGCAGGCATAGCAAGGTGTAACTCCAGAAAACACCAAAAAAAAATATATGTTTTGTTTATCTTTACCAGTGTTTTCATAGAAAATAATAAAAATATATCTTTTGATATACTAGAAGATACACTGAAAGAAACACATATTGTGTAACTTTTGGTTTTTCTGTTTATAGTACAGTGACTTACAAAAGTAAGTCAATATTTTGGACTTTGGAATGATTTGTCAATTAACTTTGGAATGATAATAAGTATCAACAAATTTCTGAAGCATCAAAGAAAGTATTCAATCAGGGCTATTCAATGCATTAAGTATTATATAATTCCAATTAGTAGTCATGGAGATGTGATTGATTCAAAACAGGGACTCATTGACTCAGTTTTGTGAGAGGGTATCAGAATATAGTAAATTGAAATTCTAGTACTTGGTATGACTTCTTTTGGCCTTGATTACTGCTTCCAACCTTCTAGACATACTTTCAATCAAATTCTGGCACACTTCTGATGGAATATTATTCCACACTTCCACCACTCTCTCCCATATCTCCCAAACTCTCTTGGGTGCTGTTTGATACTTGGCTAGCTCCTTCTTGAGGTGAATCCATTGATGTTCAATAGCACTGAGTGTGAGCCACAGTATAGCTGCTGGAAATATACTGGAAATATAGTAAATATCTGCAGATTATATCTACCTTATTTTCACTGAAAATATCTTGGAAATGTTATAAAATTTCCTCTATATTTACTATATTTCTAGTGTTTTCACAATATTTTCAGCATATTTCCAGATTGAAAATATTGTAGATATAGTCTGCGGAAGGTTACCATAATTCCAGCATATATTTAGTAGTTATATTGTGGCCTGCACTCAGTATAGGGCTGAGGTCTGGAGATTGTGCTGGCCAGTCCAGAAGAGTGATATTGTTGTCCTTCATCCACTTCTTGGCCTTTTTTGAGATGTCCTTGGGGTCATTGTCCTGCTAAAAATCCATCTCCTCCTCAGGTATCCCACTTTGCTCCAGGCTAGACAGCATGTGCTCCTCCAAAATAGCCACATACTGGTCAGCATCTGTCCTCCTCTCAACCTCTGCAAGATGCTTCACTCCATTCCACTTCATACACCTCCATACTATGATGTTTCCTCCACCAAACTTAACTGTCTCCTGCACCTCCCTTTAAATCAATCCCTCTCTCTTCTGTTTCCAGACCCACTGCCTTCTATCTGACTGAAACCTGTTGATTTTGGTTTCATCTGACCAAATAACTCTCTTCCAGTCCTTTACAGTCCAGTTCCTATGCTTCAGAGCAAATGCCAGCCTCCTCTGCCTATGCCTTGCACTCAACAAGGGCTTTTTCTTTTTTACCACAGCCTTGAATGAATTTTTTCTGAGGACTCTTCTCATTGTTTCTGAGAAGATGAGTATAGGGATGATGGTGTTGATGTAGTTGGTGGCCTTTACAGCATTGGCAGCCTTGCCAGTAGTGATTTGAGTAAGAACTGCTCTTTGAGAGGTAAAAGAAAGCTTGGAAGGATGACCTCCATAGGAGTAATGCTGATTGAAATGAAGGTTTCTGAGTGTTCTGGATATTGTGGACTGGCTAAGGCCAAGTCTGGAGGCAATAGTACAAGTGGAATGACCATTGGAGACCAGAGAGAGGATGTTTTTCTTCTGAGAAGAGAAGGTGGGGTGCATTGAGGAATAGTGAAGTTCTGGCAATGCCAGTCTTGATTAAATAGCTCAAAATAAGTTTCCATGAAAGATAACATCACCATAGTAACCATCTATCAAGGGTTGATAACTATACAATTGGTGGAGCATCAGATTCTGCTATTTCTGATACTCCCTCACAAAACTGAGTCAATGAGTCCCTGTTTTGAATCAATCATATCTCCATGACTACTAATCACAATTATGTAATTCTTAATGCATTGAATAGCCCTGATTGAATATCTTTTTTTGATGCTCCAAGAATCTGTTGGCATTTGTTATTATTCCAAAGTTAATTGACAAATCATTCAAAAGTCCAAAATATTGACTCAGTTTTGTAAGTCACTGTATATCTCACAGAAATACCTTTTGTGTTTCTAATTAGTGAATCTTATAGAAATTATTAAAATATTTTCAAACAAAACACCAATTAAAGAATTACTTAAAGTATTTCCTCAGGAAACACTACAAGATAGCTCTCTGATTGGATGAGAGATTAGTGTATCTTTTGGTGTTTGCTGGGGAAACATTTTAAGTATTTTTCTCTAGTGTATTCTTAAGAAACACTTAAGTATTTCTGTAGAATACAATAATTAGAAACACAAAAGGTATTTCTGTGAGATATACTATAAACAAAAAACCAACAGTTACACAATATGTGTTTCTTTTAGTGTATCTCCAAGAAACACTCAGAGAAATACTTTGTGTTTTCAAGAAAGCCACAGAAAGATACATTTTGACTGTATCTTCTAGTATATCAAAAGGTATACTTCTATTATTTTCTATAGAAACACTGGTAAAGAAGAACAAAACATATATTTTTTTGATGTTTCCTGGGATTACACTATGCTGTGCCTGCAGTGATTATTCTATTGGAACTGCTGGTACTAATAGCTACCTATAAGAGTCTAAATACCACTGGACCACCTTTGGTCATGATCATAGGAACAGTCTCTTTGAGGGCTTAACTATAGACCTGACACAACCTTTCATTTCTCATTGGATAAGACTAGTGAGGGGACCAGTATTGATGATACTATTGTATGATCTGTAATCCTATCCATCTTATCCAGAAACACCCTGATTATCTGCAGACTTAACAAGGGCTCAGAGGATTTGCCATCTCGAACGCAAGCATCCAAAAATCCATGTATCACAGAACATGTCACACAATTACTAATGCCATGATGCTGATCTGTGTGAATAATCAGAAATAGAGTGAACCCTGGAAACAGGATCATCGATGGTTATTGAAGGCCTGGAACTGGTCCCTGATGCTTTGAACCCTTGATTCATGGAAACCGGAAATCTGAATGGCCTGATCAAATCTTGATGCCCCACTCTAGAATGCTTGTGAAATGACATGTTCTCAGTGCTCCACTCCACAAGGGCCAGTTGCCCTCTCGACATATGGAAAACTTATTGAAATGACTCGAACGAATCTTCTCAAACATGCCTGACAGCCGACTAAGAGCGCAGTAAGTATGTCATATAAGGTGAGTCAAGAGTGATCAGATCAGAGTGATGAGTAAGAGAAGTGTCATTATAGTTCAGAGTAAGTAAAAGTTGTAGCAGCAATGGGTACAGATAACCTGTGGAATAGAGGTCTGGGGTATGATAGAACAGATGGACAATGACCATCTGGGCCCACATTATTAGAAGATCCCTACTAGTATATAAGGCATGGGTCATAAGGACACATGACAACAAGGCCATAGTTAGTAGTTACTGTACATGCCAGTTCAATTATAGAAGTACAGACAGAGAAGTTTTGAAATCATGCTATATCCATGAAACACTGGGCTGTTATTTACCCAGGCCTTTCTACACAAAAATGCAAAATTTCTGAGATAGAAATGAAAGGAAACCAATGAAAACTCATGGAGATATGACTTATTCTTTCTACCAGCCCCCCAACTCATAAAAATGTGGAAACACGCTGCATCCATGAAATGCTGAGCTGTTGCCTACCTGGGTCTTCTTTCTATGTATAAATGTGATGCTTTTGAGATAGAAATAAAAAGAAATGAATCAAACTTACAGAGATATAATTTGTGAGTAAACAGCCCCTTTAGTAATAAAAATGCAAATCCTGCCACATCCATGAAACACCGGGCTGTTGTCCATCAAGACCTTTCTTCTACATACAAACACGAAGCTTCTGAGATAGAAATAAAAAGAAACAAACAAAAACTCACAGAGATATAATTTATTTCTTCCATCAACCCATTCACTTATAAAAATGCGAAACTGCACCATATCCATGAAGGACTGGGCTGTCATTGATCCAGGCCTTTATTTTACGGGTAAATGCAGTGTGCTACAGATAGAAATGAAGAGAAATGAATGAAAGCTTACAGGGATACAATTTATCCTCCCCATCAGCCCTTCAACTCATAAAAACATGAAAACACACCATGTTCATGAAACACCAGACTGTCGTCTATATGGCCCTCTTTCCTACACATAAATACAACATTTTTGAGATAGAAATAAAAGAAAATGAAAGAAAACTCACAGAGATATCATTGATGAAAGGGTTGGAAGGAGTTTGTTATGGAACAGCCTCTTGTCTTATTTCATCTTATCTTATCAACCATGCCTCTCCTATATTATCAAATGAACTATCCAACACTTCAGTTTGGATGTTATGGAATAGCTCTTTATTTAATCTTTTACATTTAATCATTGTTTGGTCTTGTGGACATTATTATAAGGTTTGACAGTTGCTTGGCATTACTCCACACTGCTGACTCAATGCCAAGCCATTACTTCATACTGCTTACACTCAAACCTTATTCTTATTCAGCCAAACTATATTTCTACACAGCTATTTCCTTATATGTTCTTTCTTTCACACCTTATCTTCTTATCTTCTTATCTTCTTATCTCTGACTCATCTGATAGCAGGATCATATCTCATTGGAGGATATCTGGACTATATCTTATTGGATGATAAGTCTGGGCTAGTATAGTATATATAGAGTAGCACAAAGCCTGTAAACTCTAGTCTTATTCTCTTAGGATTCTCACTTGACTGTGGTGATATCTAAAGTCAATATAAACTGGCACTTTCCTCCCTCATCCTCTCTCTCTCTAAGCTTATCTATGTGTGAGCCCACAATGCTTGATTCTCAGCATAGTCTTTGGATTATGCTTTGAGAAGATAGTTAAGTGGTTGCCCTAACAGAGTTGAGTGGTACTGTACTAATCATGAAATTAGTGAGAGACAGACAATGTTAGATTATTATAGTATGAGGTTTGATCATGCTAGATATTCAATTATATTCAATGATCAAATTATATACTATAATAATCTAACATTATCTGGATCCCCTTAATTTCATGATAGTGCCTAACATCTTCATTGATCATGATCAATGAAAATAGATCACAGTGCATGTTGTTATGGAACAGCCCTTTAGCCCTTTATCTTATCTCTTTGATCTTATCAACTATGCCTCTCTCATCTTATCAAACAAACTATCTATTCTTTTCCATCCTATCATTATTTGGCCTTGTGGACAATATTATAAAGTTCAAGGGTGGGCACATATTTAACATGTGTTTACCACATCAATCAGACACTTCTCCATATGGTTACCTTTTCACACCTTATCTCTTACTCTGATTGGATGATATCTATCTCTGTTTCTATTGGCTAATAAGACTACTTATCTGCTTATCTGCTTATCTCTGACTCTTGTATCTCTGACTCATCTGATAGCAGGATCATATCCCATTGGAGGATATTTAGAGGATATTTCATTGGATAATAAGCCAGGGCTAGTATAGTATATATATAGAGTAGTATAAAGCCTGTAACTCTAGTCTTATTAGGATTGCCACTTTACTGTGGTGATATCTATAGTCAATATGAACTGGCATGTTGTACCCTTGAAGTTGAACTTGAAGCACTTCAAGATCAGTTAGGTGTTTCATCTGCTGATTTTGAAGAATTTTATATCCACGAAAAGACTTACCTTGAGGAACTGAAGAGCACTCCTGCTGAAGTAACCCTGAAGATACAGTACAGGCAAGGGCTGAATAAGTTAGCCCAGATCTGGTAAGCTCTTTCTCTTTGGCTCAATTAACCTTTTTTAGTGATTTAAAATCCAGTTTCACTCACTAGGAATAGACTGGACATTAACTACAAAAGACTGCAAAAGAACTGGACTGCAGTTCCAGTTCATCAGAGGTTTGAATTAGTCACAGTTCCAGTTTGTATCTTTTGACAAAATTTTAAGAACTGCAAGAAATTAGTTCAAACCAGTTTTGAACTGCATACATTAAGAATATTGATAGCCCTAGAATACAGCTCCAAAATGCACCAAAGATCATCCAAAATGGTTAAGAAATGGATGAGATATGGTCAACACAATCTCAGATGATTGTTATATCAACACTCAACAGAGATATGATGATATCTCAATCATTTCTTCACTGATAGATATGGGTTGTCTATGGGTTGTTCTGATAGCAGAAAAGGTGTAGAAGATGATGAAACCAGTCTTAAATGATTCCAAACCAGCTTGAGTTGGTCTCTGTCCAAACTGGTTATAAACTGCAAACTGGATTGCAAAAGACTGGTTTCACAGTTCATCACAGCTCCAGTCCAGTTTTTTTGACTATTTGGACTTGTTTAGAACCAGTTTGGGTCTGACTTGTATAATTTGGAAGGCTGAAACTGGACTTAGTTGGGCTTTAAAACACTGGTGGGAGGTTGGGATGGAGGCTTGACAGGAGGTATGGGAGTGTTGGACCTAGAGGTCCATTCCAGCTCATTGTCTATATCGGGACATTCAGTGTTATGCCTCATACATATACAGATCCTGTACTTGTCATGTACTCATTGTGGGCAATAGAAAGTAACAAACATTGGCAGTATCAATATGAGGTGGTTCTTGCAGATTATTGTAAGGCTGCCTTTGACAAGTTGGAGCACATTGTAGTTCAGCAATTATTTGAGTTGTTCAAATTGGGGTTGCTGGGAACTGGTGGGCTTTATATCAACTTATCATTTCTTTATGATTAATGTTATTTCTTTAGATTATAAACTTCGATATCAGATCAGCAAAGCCTTACAATGATGCTCAGAAGCAATCCAACGGGTCCTGTTCCAGTATAATATTCAAGCAACTAAACTGATCCCTCCCTGTCCTCCACTTACATGTAAAGAGATTGTCAAATACAGTTTTTTTGCTGAATTTTTGGGATAGTGTGGTTTTATTGGTGTCTGTCAAGGTTGTTATGGAACAGCCTCTTGTCTTATCTCATCTCATCTTATCAACCATACCTCTCCCATCTTATCAAATGAACTATCTAACACTTATCTTATTTCAGTTTGGTTGTTATAGAACAGCTCTTTATTTAATCTTTTATATTTTATTATTGTTTGGTCTTGTGGACATTATTATAAGGTTTGACAGTTGCTTGGCATTACTCCACACTGCTGACTCAATG
>Ga0307516_10010289_pt1 | contig 10302 bp, 4 predicted proteins | sample 19_EM_MG_FD_203310 | JGI IMG/M metagenome (GOLD analysis project Ga0307516, IMG submission 203310) | Populus trichocarpa ectomycorrhiza microbial communities from riparian zone in the Pacific Northwest, United States - 19_EM | ecosystem: Host-associated > Plants > Roots > Unclassified | place...
CGCCACCACCGGCTACAGCCAGAGCGTCACCAACCTGAGCCGGATCACCCTCGCCTCCGACATGGTCTTCGGCGACGACCTGGCCGCCGGCCAGATGGCCACCCTCACCGGCAACGTGACCGGCGGTTATGTGGCGACCCTGACAGCGACGGTGAACGTCTGAGAATGCGGTGCCGGGGGCGGCGGGCCGCCGCCTCCGGCGCTGTGGCGGTGGACACGAATCCGTCATACCACCGTCGTTCAGCGTTCATCTGAAGTAGCGTTGAGGGCTGCCCAGGGCGGGTCCGTATGCCGCACGCCTGGCTGACGCTGACCCGTGAGGTGAAGATGGTGCACGCCCGGTGACCGTGACGACTGATCTGCAATTTGTCACGCTCCCTCCGATCGTCGCCCCGGCGGTGTTCCGGTCCTCGGCAGCCCCGGCCCGCCGAACCCTCGTCGACATCCTCGACGAGACCGTGCGGGCCCACCCCGCCGCCCGCGCTCTCGACAGCGGCGCCACGGTGCTGACATATCGTGAGCTGGCCGACGAGGTCGAGGCGGTGCGGGGGCTGCTCGCCGGGCACGGGATCGGCGTCGGCGACCGGGTCGGCGTCCGGGTTTCCTCCGGTACGGCCGAGCTGTATCTGGCGATCCTCGGCGTGCTCGCGGCCGGTGCGGCGTACGTGCCGGTCGACGCGGACGATCCCGAGGAACGCGCCGAGCTCGTCTTCGCCGAGGCGGGCGTCTCCGCGGTGCTCGGTGACGGGCTGGCTGTTTCGCTGCGCCGTACCCCCGAGGGCCGGACCGGCCGTCCTGGACCGGCCGACGACGCCTGGATCATCTTCACCTCCGGCTCGACGGGCACCCCGAAGGGTGTCGCGGTCAGCCACGGCGCGGCCGCGGCATTCGTGGACGCCGAGGCGCGGCTGTTCCTCGCCGACCAGGCCAGCGAGGCGATCGGCCCGCAGGACCGGGTCCTGGCCGGGCTGTCGGTGGCGTTTGACGCGTCCTGCGAGGAGATGTGGCTGGCGTGGCGGCACGGCGCCTGCCTGGTGCCCGCCGAGCGGTCGCTCGTCCGCAGCGGCGTCGATCTGGGCCCGTGGCTGGCCGAGCAGCGCATCTCCGTGGTGTCCACGGTGCCGACGCTCGCCGCGCTGTGGCCGGTCGAGGCGCTGGAGGAGGTCCGGCTGCTGATCTTCGGCGGGGAGGCCTGCCCGCCGGAGCTCGCGGAGCGGCTGGCCGTCGAGGGGCGCGAGGTCTGGAACACGTACGGCCCGACCGAGGCGACCGTCGTCGCCTGCGCCGCGCGGATGACCGGCGAGGGGCCGGTGCGCATCGGGCTGCCGCTCGCCGGCTGGGACCTCGCGGTGGTCGACCCGTCCGGCGAGCCGGTCGCGATGGGCGAGACGGGCGAGCTGGTCATCGGCGGCGTGGGCCTCGCCCGCTACCTGGACCCGGGCAAGGACGCCGAGAAGTTCGCCCCGCTGCCCTCGCTCGGCTGGCAGCGGGCCTACCGCAGCGGGGACATCGTCCGCGCGGAGACCGAGGGGCTGCTGTTCCTCGGCCGCGGCGACGAGCAGGTCAAGCTCGGCGGGCGCCGGATCGAGCTGGGCGAGGTCGACGCCGCGCTGCAGGGACTGCCCGGCGTCGCGGGCGCTGCCGCCGCGGTGAAGCGGACCGCCGCCGGCAATCAGCTCCTGGTCGGGTACGTGGTGCCCCATGAGGGCGCCGACTTCGACGCCGCGGCGGCCGCGCTGCGGATCCGGGAGCACCTGCCGGCCGCGCTCGTCCCGCTGCTGGCCGTGGTGGAGGCACTGCCGACCCGCACCTCCGGCAAGGTGGACCGGGCCGCGCTGCCCTGGCCGCTGGCCACCGCCCAGGACGCGGCGGGCGAGCTGACCGAGACCGAGGAGTGGCTCGCCGGCGGCTGGGAGGAGATCCTGGGCGTCCGGCCCACCGAGGCGGACGCAGACTTCTTCAACAACGGCGGCGGCAGCCTGAACGCGGCGCAACTGGTGGCGTGGATCCGGCGCCGGCACCCGCGGGTCTCGGTCGGCGACATCTATCTGCACCCGAGGCTGTCGCGGCTCGCGGCGGTGCTCGACGCGCTCGACAGCACGACGGCGACCCGGCGTACGGTCCGGCCGACCCCGCGGCGGGCCGGGCTGGTCCAGGCCGTGCTGCTGCTGCCGATGCTCGCCCTGGTCGGGCTCCGCTGGCTGACCGTGCTGGCCGCGCTCGGCAACGTGCTGGCCCTGGTCGCCCCGGCGCCGTGGGCACCGGCCGTGCCCTGGTGGTGGGTGGCGCTGGGCTGGGCGCTGCTGTTCAGCCCCCTGGGCCGGATCGCCGTGGCGGCCGGGGGAGCGCGGCTGCTGCTGCGCGGCGTGCGCCCGGGCAGCTATCCGCGCGGCGGCAGCGTGCACGTGCGGCTGTGGGCCGCCGAGCGGCTCGCCGAGCTGACCGGCGCGACCAGCGTCGCCGGGGCGTCGTGGATGATCACCTACGCCAAGGCGCTCGGCGCCCAGATCGGCCCCGACGTCGACCTGCACTCCGCGCCGCCGGTCACGGGCCTGCTGAAGCTCGGCCGCGGCGCGGCGATCGAGCCGGAGGTCGACCTGTCCGGCCACTGGGTCGACGGTGATGTCGTGCGCGTCGGCAAGGTGCGCATCGGCGCCGGCGCCCGGGTCGGCTCCCGCAGCACCCTGATGCCCGGCGCCCGGATCGGCAAGGGCGCGCGGATCGCCGCCGGCTCGACCGTGGCCGGCGCCGTGCCGGCGAACCAGCGCTGGGCCGGCTCACCGGCGGCACCCGCCGCCAAGGACCAGGCCGCGTGGCCCGCGCAGCGTCCACCGCGAACGCGGCTGCGGTCCCGCTTCTGGACCATCGCGTACGGCCTGACCGCGCAACTGCTGGGGCTGGTGCCGGTCGTGGCCGCCCTGCCTGCACTCGCCCTGCTCGGCTGGACGACCGCCTACCGGCCGACCGCCGGCGCCGTGCTGGCCGCCGTCGCGGTGGGAACCGTCGCCTACGTCGTGGGCTATGCGCTGTTGGTGCTCGTCGCCGTCCGGGCGCTCAGCATCGGCCTGCGCGCCGGATACCACCCCGTGCGGGGGCGGGTGGCGTGGCAGGTGTGGGCCACCGAGCGACTGATGGGGATGGCCCGGGTCGGGCTGTTCCCGCTCTACGCCAGCCTCTTCACACCGGTGTGGCTGCGGCTGCTGGGCGCGAAGGTGGGGCGCGGGGTGGAGGCGTCCACGGTGCTCGCGTTGCCGGCGATGACCACGGTCGCCGACGGGGCGTTCCTGGCCGACGACACCATGGTCGCCACGTACGAGCTGAGCCACGGCTGGCTGCGGGTCGCCCCGGCTCGCATCGGCAAGCAGGCCTTCCTCGGCAACTCCGGGATGGCGGCGCCCGGCCGTTCGGTGCCCAAGCGCGGCCTCGTCGGCGTGCTGTCGTCGGCGCCGCGCAAGGCGAAGAAGGGCTCGTCCTGGCTCGGCGCGCCGCCGATGCCGCTGCGCCGCACCGTCGAGTCGGCCGACACCAGCCGCACCTTCGATCCGCCGCTCCGGCTGAAGCTGGCCCGGGCCGCGATCGAGCTGTGCCGCGTCGTCCCGGTGATGTGCGCCGCCGCCCTCGCGGTCGGCGTCCTGGCCACCCTCGCGTTCGTGTGGCAGCTAGCCGGGCTCTGGGCCGCCGCGCTCGCCGCCGGGCCGGTCATGCTCGGCGCGGCGATCGTCGCCGCGGCCACCGCGACGGCCGCGAAATGGCTGCTGGTCGGGCGGTTCCGGGTCGCCGAGCACGCGCTGTGGACCTCCTTCGTGTGGCGCAACGAGCTCGCCGACACCTTCGTCGAGGTGCTCGCCGCGCCGTGGCTGGTCCGCTTCGCGACCGGCACGCCGCTGCTCACGGCGTGGCTGCGCACGCTCGGTGCGAAGATCGGCCGGGGTGTGTGGCTGGAGACCTACTGGCTGCCCGAATACGACCTGGTCCGGCTCGGCGACGGCGCCACGGTGAACCGCGGTTGTGTGGTGCAGACCCATCTGTTCCATGATCGTGTGATGAGCATGGATGAAGTGACCCTGGGCGCGGGGGCCGCACTCGGCCCGCACGGCATCATTCTCCCCGGCGCGAGCATCGGCGCGCGGACCACCGTCGGGCCCGGCTCGCTGGTGACCCGCGGCGACGCCGTGCCCGCCGACAGCCGGTGGCTGGGCAACCCGATCGCGACAGTCGCGCGCCGGGCATGACCCCGAAGGCGCCGGCGCCCTACGGCGCGACACCCGGTGCCGACCGCTCGTCCGACTCGTACCTTCCCGAGCACGGCAACGGCGGCTACCGGGTGCTGCACTACGACCTGGACCTCGACTACCGGGTCGTGTCCAACCGCCTCGCCGGCCGGGCGACCGTCACCGCGGTGGCCACCCAGTCGTTGTCGCGGCTCACCCTCGACCTCGGTCGCTTCCGGATCCAGGACGTCCGGGTGGACGGCCGGCCGGCGAAGTACGCCCACCGGCCGAACAAGCTGCAGGTCAGGCCCGAGCGCCCGATCGGCGCCGGCGACACCTTCCGGGTCGACATCCGGTACGCGGGCAAGCCGGTGCCCATTTCCGGCCGGTGGGGCGACATCGGGTGGGAGGAGCTCACCGACGGGGTGCTCGTCGCCAGCCAGCCGAACGGGGCACCGTCCTGGTTCCCCTGCAACGACCAGCCCGGCGACAAGGCCACCTTCCGGGTGGCGATCACGACGTCTTCGCCGTACGCGGTCCTGGTGACCGGCGACCCGGTCTCCCGGCGTCGGGGCGCGGGCAGCACCACCTGGGTGTACGAGCGGAACGAACCCACCTCCCCGTACCTGATGAGCGTCCAGATCGGACGGTACGAGCTGGTGGACCTCGCCGCGGGCGGAGTCGTGCAGCGCGCCGCGATCCCGCCCGCCGTGCGCGCCGCCTTCGCCCACGACTTCGGCCGGCACGGCGAGATCATGGCGGCGCTGCAGCGGCTCTTCGGCCCGTACCCGTTCCACGAGTACGTCGTCGTGGTGGCCGACGACGAGCTCGACGACCCGGTCGAGGCGCAGGGCATGGCCGTCTTCGGGACAAACCACGTCGACGGGCGGCGCACCCACGAGCGGCTCGTCGTGCACGAGTTGGCACACCAGTGGTTCGGCAACAGCCTCACGGTCGCGGACTGGCGGCACATCTGGCTCAACGAGGGCTTCGCCACGTACGCCGAATGGTTGTGGTCCGGGGTCTGCGGCGAACTGCCGGCGGACGCCCAGGCGGCCCGGTGGTACGACTACGTCGCGGCCCGGCCGAGGGACGTCACGGTGGCGAACCCCGGCGTCGGCCGGATGTTCGACCCGCTGGTCTACAAGCGCGGCGCGCTCACCCTGCACGCCGTGCGCAAACAGGTCGGGGAGGAGCCGTTCTTCGCGCTCCTGCGATCGTGGGTCGCCGAGCACCAGCACGCGACGGTGACGACCGAGGAGTTCCGGGCGCACGCCCAGCGCTTCGCCAGGACACCCCTGGACGGCCTGTTCACCGCGTGGCTCGACCGCACCGCGCTGCCCCCGTTGCCTCGCTAGAGGCTCCGGCATCGGCTTGGATGTCGGCGTCAGGACGGGTTGGGTGGGTCCAGGACGCTTCGGACGCGGTCGAGCAGGGCGGGTTCGGAGAAGGGTTTCTCGACCAGGATGACGCCGGGGTCGAGGGTGCCCTGGGAGGCGAGGACGGGTTGGGCGTAGCCGGACATGTACAGCACGCGGGTGTCCGGGTAGAGGTGGCGGATTGTGGTGGCGAGTTCTTTGCCGAGCATGTGCGGCATGATCACGTCGGTGAGTAGCAGGTGGATGGGCTCGGTGGTGTGTTCGGCGATCTTGAGGGCCTCGGGTCCGCTGTGTGCGGTCAGGACGTGATAGCCGTTGCGGGTCAGGATGCGGCGGGTGACTTCGCGGAGGGCCTCTTCGTCCTCGACCACCAGGATGGTTTCACCGCCGCTACTGCGGGCTGTAGTGGGTGCTGGCTGTTCGGTGGCGGCGGGTTGTTGGTCGGTGGCGGGTAGCAAGCTGGTGAAGGCGGTCCCAGCGCCGGGGGCAGAGGTGATCTCGGCGTGGCCGCCGGCCTGGGTGATGATGCCGTAGACGGTGGCCAGGCCCAGGCCGGAGCCTTCGCCCTTGGGTTTGGTGGTGAAGAAGGGTTCGAAGACGTGCTCGACGATGTCGGCGGGAATGCCGGTGCCGGTGTCGGCCACGCGGAGTTTGACGTGCCGGCCGGCAGGTAGGGCGGGGCCACGGATGGTGGTGGTCGTGGTGTCGTTGATGGTGATGTTGGTGGTGTCGATGCTCAGGGTGCCGCCGTCGGGCATCGCGTCGCGGGCGTTGACGGCGAGGTTGACCAGGACCTGTTCGAGTTGGCCGGGGTCGGCCAGCACCGGCCACAGGTTGCCGGTGAGGGTGGTGTGGAGTTGGATGTGTTCGCCCAGCGTGCGGCGCAGCAGGGCTTCGATCTCGCCGACGACGGTGTTGAGGTTGAGCACCTGGGGGCGCACGACTTCGCGGCGCCCGAAGGCGAGCAACTGGTGGGTGAGTTCGGTGGCGCGTTCACCGGCGCGCTGGACTTGGATGATGTCGTGGCCGACCTGCCGCCAGCGCCCGCCGTCCGCAGCGGCCGCGGCGTCGTTGATTTCCTCGGCGACGAAGGCGGTGTAGTTGAGCATGACGGCGAGCAGGTTGTTGAAGTCGTGGGCGACGCCGCCGGCGAGTTGCCCGAGGCTCTCCAGGCGTTGTGACTGGTGGAGCTGGCCTTCGAGGCGTTCGCGTTCGGCGGCGGTTTTGAGCCGTTCCCGTTCGGCTTGGGCTTCGATGCGGTCGGAGACATCGCGGATGGCTGCCGAGACCATCGGGCCGTCCTCAGTGTCCAGCGCGGACAGGCTGATCTCGGCGGGGAACTCAGTGCCGTCCTTACGGCGCGCGGCCAGCTGCATGCCGGCGCCCATCGGCCGCGGCTGAGGCTGGGCGAAGTAGCCAGTGCGGCGGCTGGGATGCACGTTGCGGGCGCGGTCGGGGACCAGGATTTCAATGGGCTGGCCGTGCAGTTCGTCGCGGTGGTAGCCGAACAGCCGTTCGGCTTGGGCGTTGACCAGGGTGATCTGCCCGTCCGGGGCGACCCCGACGATGGCGTCCGGGGCGGCTTCGAGCAAGCCACGAAATTTCGCCTCGGCGCGGGTCCGTTCGCTGACGTCGCGGATCGCCGCTGAGACCAGCACCCCGTCCTCGGTGTCTATGGACGACAGGGAGATCTCGGCCGGGAAGTGGCTGCCGTCTTTGCGCCGCCCGGCCAGTTGCATGCCGGCGGCGCCCATTGGCCGCGGTGCCGGGTCGTGCAGGTAGCCGTCCCGGTGGGCGGGGTGGCGGTCGCGGGCGTAGCCGGGGACCAGGATCTCCACCAGTTGGCCCAGCAGTTCGTCGCGGTGGTAGCCGAACAGCCGTTCCACCTGGGCATTGACCAGGGCGATGGTGCCGTCCGGGGTGACTCCGACGATGGCGTCGGGGGCGGCTTCGAGCAGGCCGCGGAATTTCGCCTCGGCCCGTTGCCGGTCGCTGATGTCGCGTGACACCGACGCGACCCCGATGATGGTGCCGGTGGCGTCGGCGATCGGGGACATGGTCAGCGACACCGTGAGCGTGCTGCCGTCCTTGTGTAGCCGTTCGGTCTGGTACTGCTCGACGCGCTCACCGGCGGCGATCCGGGACAGGATGGCCAGTTCGTTGGAGCGCCGATGGATGGGGAACAGCACCTCGGCGTTGTGGCCGATGATCTCCGCTTCGTGGTAGCCGTAGAGCCGCTCGGCGCCCGGGTTCCAGCTGGTGATCACCCCGGCCAGGGTTTTGCCCATGATCGCGTCGTGGGAGGACTGCACGATGGTGGCGAGCCGGTTCTGCGCCTCGGCCGCCCGCTGACGTTCGGTGACGTCCCGCACCGCGGCCGACACGAGCACCCCGTCCTCGGTGTCGATCGAGGACAGCGAGATCTCACAGGGGAACTCGGTGCCGTCCTTACGCCGCCCGGCCAACTCCATCCCGGCCCCCATCGGACGCGGCTGGGGCTGGTGGAAGTAGCCGCTGCGGTGGCTGGGGTGCACGTTGCGTATCCGGTCGGGGACCAGGATCTCGATCGGCTCACCGACCAGTTCGTCGCGGGCGTAGCCGAACAGCCGTTCGGTCTGAGCGTTGACCAGACTGATCCGCCCGTCCGGGGTGACGCCCACGATCGCGTCCGGAGCGGCCTCCAACAACCCCCGGAACTTGGCCTCCGCGCGGACCCGGTCACTGACATCACGGACCGCCGCGGAGACCAGCATTCCGTCCTCGGTGTCGATCGAGGACAGGGAGATCTCCGCCGGGAAGTGGCTGCCGTCCTTCCGCCGCCCGGCCAACTGCATCTCAGCGCCCATCGGCCGCGGCGCCGGATCGTGCAGGTATCCGTCACGGTGGCCCGGGTGCCGATCCCGGGCGTACTCCGGCACCAGCATCTCCACCGGCTGACCCACCAGTTCGTCACGGCCGTAGCCGAACAGCCGTTCGGTCTGCGCGTTGACCAGACTGATCCGCCCATCGGTGGTGACGCCCACGATCGCGTCCGGCGCCGCCTCCAGCAAGCTGCGGAACTTTGCCTCCGCGCGGACCCGGTCACTGACATCACGAACCGCCGCGGCCACCACCCGGCCGCGCTCGGTGTCGATCGGCGACAACGAGATCTCCGCCGGGAATCGGCTACCGTCCTTACGCCTGCCCGCCAACGGCATGCCGGCGCCCATCGGACGCGGATATGCGTCGCTCAAATATCGCAGCCGGTGACCCGGGTGCGCGTCGCGGACATCCTCGGGTACCAGCAACTCGATCGGTTGACCCAGCAACTCGGCACGGCCATACCCGAACAGCCGCTCCGCCTGGGCGTTGACCAACGCAATCAGCCCGTCCGCGCCCACTCCGATAATCGCGTCGGGTGCCGCCTCCAGCAGCCCGGCCGACCCGAACTCACGCTGCCCCGGCATCGCGACCGCCCGCTCCCTGGCGGGATCGCCCGCCTCGGCGGTGAGAACCCCACCGCCAGTCAAACTGACCTGCGTCGATCGCTAAGAAGCCATCCACCGTCCGGAGCGGCCTGGCACCCCGATCGCTCGGTCGGCGCTTCTCTTGCTCGCGGTGGTGCCGACCCGCGCCCTGGGCCGACCTGCACAACCGAGTATCACCCCTCGCATCGGTGCAACCCTGTCGAAAGGCAAAATCAGGTGCCCAACGCCAACGGTGTCTCTGACACGGACCTGGACGCCGACACGCTGGCTCACGTCTTCCTCGCCGCGCTGCGCAGCCAGCCGATCCTGGACGCGCTGGCCGGACGCTGCGCGACCTGGCGATCGGCCTACTGCCCGATGAGCCGGCGGTCGGCGGCGGTGGGTGTGCCCGCCTCCGATGAGCCGGCCGCGAGCAGTCGCTCGGCCAGCACGCGGCAGCGCGTCTTGAGTTCCGGAGGATCGAGCACCTCGAAGTCGTGACCCAGCAGGACCATGTGCATGAGGACGAAGTCGAGGCTGCCGGCACCGCTGAGCACCTCGCAACGGTTGCTCCCGCGCGGTCGGACGACGGCCGCGGACGCCGGCATCTGCGCCCGTACGGTGTCGGCCGGCGCGTGCACGAGGAAGCGCGCCTGGTGCAGGTAGACCCGGCTCGCCACGCCCTCCTGCACGTACGTCGCGGCGTCGGGCGCCGGGCGCGGGCGGAAGTGCCAGGTCCGTGCCGACACCTCGGACATCCGGTCGACGCGGAAGCTGCGCCAGTCGTCGCGATCGAGGTCGTAGCCGAACAGGTACCAGCGCCGGTCGGAGGCGACCAGGCGGTAGGGCTCGACCCGCCGCCGTCGTACCTCGCTCCCCGAGGGGTAGCCGAAGCCGGCCTCGACCTCGTCGCGGCAGGCTCTGGCCAGCGTCATGAGCACCTCGGGATCGACCGGCGTGCGGCCGCCGCCGCCGAAGGACTCCACCGAGCCGGAGAGCGCGCGTACATCGTGCCGCAGCCGGAGGGGCAGCACCTGGTCGAGCTTGGTCAGCGCCCGGAGCGCGGCGTCGCCGGCCCCGGCGACCGCGCCGCCCGCGCCGGCGAGCAGCGAGACCGCGGTGGCGATCGCCTCCTCGTCGTCCAGCAGCAGCGGTGGCAGGTTCTGTCCCGGGCCGAGCCGGTAGCCGCCGCCGACACCCTGGCTGGCGTGCACCGGATAACCGAGCGTGCGCAGCCGTTCGACATCGCGGCGCACCGTGCGCGGC
>Ga0307516_10010290_pt1 | contig 10302 bp, 10 predicted proteins | sample 19_EM_MG_FD_203310 | JGI IMG/M metagenome (GOLD analysis project Ga0307516, IMG submission 203310) | Populus trichocarpa ectomycorrhiza microbial communities from riparian zone in the Pacific Northwest, United States - 19_EM | ecosystem: Host-associated > Plants > Roots > Unclassified | place...
CAAACACATGATCAGATCGTGTGATTTTTGGCGGTGTATCCATGACGACCGCAGGTGATCAGATTATGGTTATCTATACAGGTATGTGTACAAGTCTGACTTGTAATGTTTCCTGCCAGCGGTGTGATCAAGATACAGCAAACACGCAACAAATGACGATGAATCTGCTTTGTGCACGGCCAGCTCTGGTTTATCCCTCACATAATGTATGTCATGTCACAGCCCTATTTTCACCGAATCTATTGATATTACTCTCTTGCTCATACAATGCATCGTTCACAAGATATGAGGCCGTGACTGCTCTCAGTTGTTTGTTGATCGGCTTTCAAATTTTTGGAAAAAAAAAATCGGGTCCCGCCCTAAGTTCCGCAACTAGCTGTAAACCTTGGCAAACAGAACCTCTTCTGCAGGTGCGGGAACCGCCATGATTTTGACCGTCGGTTGATCGATGTCCTCATAAGACACGGCCAACGATCCTGCGTAGTAGCAGTGCTCGCTAGCATCCGATAAATGAAAAGCTCGAACATGAGCGGCTTCTGGATCCCTACGGTTAAACCATGTCTTGATGTCAAGTCATAAGATAACGAACTTGGAGAAAGGTGGCGTGGTAAGACGTGTGCACAAGTTTCATCAAGAGATTGGCGCTCATTCTTTGTATTGTTCACTCATCCAACATCGCTCGCCTTCGTTCGAATTCCTGATTCCGCCTCATTTTCTAACGGCCAAAGGTCACATTAATCGCAGGAGAAAGCCATGTATCGACAGTGCTTTCAGCTCGGAACTAGGGACGGGGACTAGAACTACCATGATCAAAACATGTGGTGAGCTGAGGCCTCTATTGACAGATCTACATAGAATCAGCGAGCGTTCCAACAGACCTGGGTAACAGGTTCTGTGACTTCTGTCATTATGCATCACCCTGCGTCGACGTCGTACATATACTTAGGTTGTTCCTGGCCATTTCCATTGATCCTCCGACTTGCCTAGGACTTTGCAGTTCATTCATGACCCCCCTTGAAGGCGAGGTTCTCCAGCATCTGGGTAGGGACTACTTGCGACTTGTCGCAACATTGTCTATTTACGGATTCTTCTATGGTGCGTCCTCCTCGCTTGCGGTAGCATGTGGCCCATCCACAAGTTCGATATCAGGAGTGTTCGTTATACTCTTCTCTGCATCGGTCGTTATCTTTGTGTTCGTTTTCTCCTTCCGAAAAACCGCTTATTGCTCAACCAGACCTAATCCCCGAAACTTGACAGGCGGCGAGGATTCTCTAACCGCCCGACAGGAGCCATGTTCGTAGCGACCATCATCAACTTCCTCCTATCAAGTTTGTGTTTTGGAAGTCAAGTTGCCGCATTCATTGTGCCTATTCGCGAGGCTCTCATCCTGGATATTGATTATCCCCTGTCGGAGAAGCCAGAGTTGGTTAACGATGCGTTACGGAACGTACGCATTGTCTTTTACTGGACAGTAAGCCTTTCTGTGAGTATCAAGCTGTTGCTGCTGGATTCATGATCTATTCATACTCGGTGGAGGTGTTACTCAGTGATCTCATTGTCATTTGGAGGGCTTGGGCCCTCTTTCGAGATCGACAGTGGGTAATACTCATACCGTTTAGTCTGTGGATTATGGCCTTGGGTGAATAGACACGTCCTGGAAGTTGTTCCTTTTTGCTGAATCTCTGGACTCCCAGGGATCACTGTCGGCGACCGATTATGGATATCGATACCTGAAGACTACGATCAGTTGAACTCGAAGTTAGACACTTCCCTAGCGGGTGCAGGCTTTACGCTCTCCCTGGCAACAAACGCCGTCACGACAATGATGATTGCCTATAAATTGTGGTACGTCGCTGTGGACCGGTTTCACTAGATCCACTGCGGCTCACCGTGAAGTGAGATTGCAGGACTTACCGTACATTGATCGTGAAGCCTTTCGGCTTGAGTAGACGAAAGAGTCCAGTGCAGACCGTATTGAATCTTCTCGTAGAATCAGGGCTTGTTTTCCTCGGATTCCAGGTCCGTTACCTTTGTATCCCGTTTGCTGATATGTACGCCCAAGTTCTCACCGTTCTGACAGATAGCGTTCTTGGTTTCGGCTGCGGTTGGGGGTACTTATTCCATGGGAGTGTATGCCTTTGCTGCCGTGTACTATTCTCTTTCCGTAAGTGTTGGGCAGACCGAAGATTTCCATTATGTGTAATCATCTGATCTACATCTACTATTGTAGGCAATGTACCCGAATCTGGTGATGCTCCTGATCGAAACTCAGCGTTCGATGACGGATATTTGTGAAATAAGCCCATCGAATGCAAGCAGACTCGCAGGTCCAGCGGCATCTGAAGCTCGTCCCGCAACTTTAGGACACCTCTCCTTTGCGGTCGGGCAAGTCCATAGTACGACGGATTACGAAGCTGACTCTCAGCTCTCGCGCACGTTGCAGAACCAGGGTGGGCAGGAACATGGCTCAGAGGTCATTCTCGAAGTAAAAGAGAGTAAGGTTGGTACTAGTGGCTAACTGATACCATTACAGCCCCTAGTGCTCCAACGTTATATACCGGTAACTGCGATCATCTATGTAAAGTAGCTTTGAAGATAGTGAATAATATGCGGCATGCTTTCAAATAATCCTATGGCAGCTTGCAAAAGTATGGTTTCAAATGATGTAGCTGCCAATGGCGGCCCACCATCAATAAACGCATAGTAGTCACTGCTCCGATACAACATCACGACCCTTGTACTAGTCCGGCTCCTCAAAATGTATCTTCGTCTTCTTAAATTCCTTTTTCTCATACGCAACCTCTCCTCATCTGTCTCGTGCCGAACGCGCGGATGTGAGACTCCTGCTGCGTCTCACAACACCCCCTTCGTCCCCTCAAACACCTGGTACCCTCCTACAATTGCCAAGGCCCCAGAGGCGACGTGTACAGAGCTAACCGCCGATGCTGATCCGAAAAAACGCTCTGGAGTCTGCATCTTCAGCTCTCCGCCGACCCGCGCAATCAGGCTCGTCGCGTCGCCGAGTTTGCCCTCAGAAATCGTCAACACAGGTCACACAGCCAGCGTGAGCAAAATCTGGTTCGCATCCGTGATGCGATCATCAACCCATGACACTAGAATCTCGAATTGGAATCCTTCATGGGTGCGCGTCTACCGCTACCGCACCAGCCCCCACTCAAAACAAATCATAACCTGCTACGAATCCCGAATTCGTAAGTGTACCAACAGATCTCGCGCTGGGTACACCGAACGGGGCCCCCTTTGAGTGGATCCAGCACGAGCAGGTAGGGTGCGATGCCGGGTTGACGACGGCGAAAACTCAGCTTTATCTGGTGAAGGAAACTGAAGCTCCAGCGCAATTGGAACGTGTTATCGGCGCAGCAAACGGCGGCGTTGGTATTTGCGGAGTGTTGGGGATGCGAATGCGGGAGTTGAAGTCCTGCGGGGTTGAAGTTGAGAATGGTGTGGGCTGGCAGAGAGGGCGTTTGAATATGTAGGCGTCGACGATGGTGGGGACGTATAATCGGGGGTCAAGGTTTGGGGTGGCACTACGTCGTGCTAGCGGTCCTTGGTGAAGAGGGGGTGACAGCGAGCATGAAATGTGATATGATGTTTTGAGTTTCATGGGTGCGGAGACGACGAAGAGCGGGAATGTTGAGATACTCGCCGTGCCCTGTTTCAATCAACGGGACGCGAGCAATGAGGCATTGTTGTGCAGATTCAGGGAACACTCCCATAGCGGACGGGCGAGAGGTTCGTGATGACACGTTCAAACAGTGCTCGGGCATCTAAAAAGTTTTGGGTGAGGATCCCAACACGGAAGAAGGAAGAAAGGCGGACTGTTGTCATCGTTGATGCAAATGAGGAAACCAAGATACCGCAGCCCAAACTCGACTTTGTGCCCGAACAGTTCAAGGTCCTTGATCCGGCTCGCAATGTTTTTTCTCGCCCAAACAGTGGTATTTCACGAGTGCTAACCGGGAGGAAGAAGAAAAGGGAAAAAAAAGAGTCAATGTTACATATCAGATTGGATACAGACCAGAAGCGTCATAGGGCAGACCCACCCCCTCCGTCCTCCTCGCAAAGCGCATATACACGACATACGCCAACCCGTACTGGGCCTTGCTTGCCGCTATGTTCCGAAGACGAGGACATGTTGAAGGACGTGTTGGTGGACGGTGTCCCGGCTGTGGTGCCGCTGCTATTGCCAGTGCCTTGCCCAAAAGGATCTGTGAAGCCGTTTATGAGGAGAAAGCTGTTTGCAGCGGAAGGGGGCGAGTGAGGGAGGACTGGGCAGGTGGTGTGCGGTTTGCGCGATGAGCTGGCGGAGGGCAATACGGGGGAGAGGTCGGGCATGAAATTTTTAGCGGTGATCCAGTTGAGGTTGTTTTCAAACGCTTCGAGTTGCCAGGGGTCGATGTTGTCAAGTGGGATTTGAACGGCGCGGGGGGCATCCATTTTTTGTTGTTCTTCTCATGTTGTGGTCGCCTGGGTGTGGCGGATGGATTAGAGGAGGAGGGGGCAGGATAAGAGCATACCTCACCTGTTCTGAGGAATTGAATATAGTCCCCCCAGATTTCGCCGCTGTCCTTGTCGCCCGACATGGCCGAGTGCAAACTAGCAGGCTTTGGGGACGTTGTCGCGTGAGGCTAGTGTGGAGTTTAGACGACTGCAGAATCGGGGTGTAAGTGGAGATAGTAGCCTTGTACATTGTTCTAGCCTCACCGGACATGGGTCAAGCAAAACTTTCAGAGACCGACGGATGGAGAGGGCTTAATCGACCCAGTCAATCAGTAAGTATTCTCCATCCCGCTGCCAGTGGGTCTTTGAGCTGGGTGGTGAAGACATCGTACTCGGAAGAGTGTCTGGTTGCGGTTTGGACTTGGTTCAGCCACCACAATGCTGTCCACGATAGAGATGTTCCCACTAATTACTAGGGGCCTGTATGGGAACTTTGACATAACTTATTTCATAAATACTAAACAGTGAATTGGAGTGACCCCAAGTTCACAAGGCTGCGGGTTGAGATATCATTCACGATGCATCAGTGTATGTATGCGGCGATTTGATGGTTGCAGCAAATTTTTATATCGATACAGCATCAATGAGCTTGTGAGGGCCACTTATTAGGAGGTCATCGGTCGATCATCAACATCAGTATTTTCTTGCTTTTGCATGTGTCATTATACGGAAAAAATTATGAATTATAATCGTATATACTAGAATAGGGGGAGGAGAGGGTGTGGATTCCTGGGGGGGGGGGTAATCAAAACCGACCCAAGTGTGGAAATCCCATCCTGACATCCCTTTGAGGCTAAACTGTAATCTCGTGGACGACAGTTGAGAACCGCAATCATAAAGTTGACAATGTAGGGTTCCGGACATATACGCAGAGCGTGGCACGAAAAAGTCCTCCAACAACTGGGTGAATAAGTGGGTCGCTTTTATGCACTGTCTTTATCCTCTATGGTTCCGAAGGCGTCTTGCGTCGGTCCATCTTCCAAGCTACGGCGCGATGACCTGAACCGAAGCTGCGTTATCATCTCCTGGGAGGTTTGCTCAGCCCACGCTTTCCCTTGCGCGACGCGGAAGATAATTAACAACGTAGCGAACACCTGTGCCAAAATGTCAGTGGATTGGTACCTAGTGACAATATGAATTGAACTTGCCTGGGTCTGACCAAGTAAGTTGACATTGAAGATAGAATTCATTACAATCTTGTCGAATGTCGACGCCAACGCTATTGTTTGGAAAACAATATTCAGGCTTGCGGACTCAACAATCATGGTGGAGATGGATGTATAGTGAGAACTGGAGCGAGCTCCCAATAGTTTTTTGAGGTTTCGTTGATAGTAAACCAAGCGTCCGACCACCAAGGACGTGAAAATGAGATCGATGGCCAAGACTGAACCTGGAAGCACAAGCGAGAGATTATGGAAAATTTTTTGTGTCGTGACACTCAAGAGTACCCCGGATCCTACGATGGGATGTCAAAGTCCACTAAAATGGTTCAGGAAAGATAGGCGTCACCTACCTATCAGCAAAAGAAACGGGACGAAGAACAAAATTCGGGTGAACCAAAGCAGAGGCGCGCTGCACCCAGCATAAAGCACCGAACAACGCCAGAGCTAGAGTTCGTTTCAATTCAAAAAGAACCGGTCGAATTGTGTATCCACAACGCACCAGGAGTCCATCCGTCAAGCACGTTAAGATGGTGTATATGACGTCGACCGCGAGGTTGGTTGCAACCGTTAGGACGAAATAAATACCAACGCTCGGTTCAAATGGTGACATGTTAGATGTGAGGATAACCTCAACCAATGAGAGGCCTGCCCCTACACAGCTCAACATCCAATGCGCTGTGGATAGAGCACAGATGAGGGCAATGTAGCCAGTCATAACGATAGTGCGCTTCCGAGTGTCTGCCGTTCGGCCTTTCCATAGTAAACAAAGGATTACGAAAATGAGTGTTGAATTTATGCCGTAGACGAGGGTAGGAAGAACCGCAGTTCCGAAGAGAGTGGCGACCTCATAATGCAAGAAGCCCGGGTCCAAACCTGAGGAAACAGACATACGAGCTGTACGCAGGCCATGCATAGAGACACATTTAAAAACTTGAGAACTGGGTTTTGAATTTGAGTCTCCGCCGAGGAGTGGTTGTGAACGTGATCATACTAATTGCCTGACTCCAGGGGGTGGCGGAATGCAAATTTTTGACCAAGCGTTACGAGGCCAACGCGCGCCCAGGTACGATACTGTCAATGCTACACGCGCCCCTGGGACCCCTGCCTCGACTAAACAGTCGCCGGAAGGTTCCCGGGGGTCTCTCCCTACCCAGTCGCCTCTGCAGGCCGTAAGGTGCAGATTGGACTTTTTTATTTCAGCCCACCATTCCGCTTTCCTTATTTGGTATGACATGCTCATGTATGTATGATTGCTAAGTATTCATGAAAACAATGATAATAGATATATATAATTACCCACTCATTCGAAGCCATCAAAACAAAGCCGGTGGGTTGGCAGACATGATGTTCGCGCCGCGCAGGACACAGCCGTGGGGATGGGAGCCGAAGGTGTCATGCTGTGATATGTGGGATGCGGCCAGGGACGGTTGCAGGTGTCGACAGGATTGTGTCCAGGAGGGCATGTGGCAGGGACATCTGCCCAACATCTGCCTTTTTGAGGCGAGGCATGGAGGGTAGCATGTCGGCTGGTCACGACCAGGGGTGCGGAGTGAGGGATCTCGCATCTACATAATGTGTGGAAACGTGAGTCGCGATAAATGGGTGGCTACGTAGTCTCATATCAAGAACCCAACTTTTACATTGCCATGGTAAAACCCCTACTTTGTTATAACTCCTGGCACTGGCCAGTATTTCTTCTAGACATACCGGCCAGTGCCAGGAGTGTTATAAGCCTTCACGTGTGAGGGGATTAGGTGAGCCTGGGTCACGGCACCGTTGCCCCCCTGCCGTCCGTCCAGTAAACTCCCGCATCGAGCCTTGTCAACTGACAGCGCATCTCGCGAGAGCCATGGGGACCTGTGTGGGAAGAGAAAGGTCAGCGTCGACCTGGTTACTATGAAACGCGAGCGATGCTCCACGGAGCGTCTGGCACCGGCACCAAAAAATCCTTCTCAGTCTGCGTAGTTCGGCGAAGTTCGAATGCCCAAACTCGGAACTTTCTGATTGGTGCCGACTCTCGGAACGACATCACCATGATGCGCCCCATTCACTTTAGTTCTCCAAGACATACAGCATCCGATCTCAGAAATTGGGAATTCAGTTATCAGCGCCCGGTATCAATCAATAACAATTGTGCACGGAGGGTCTGCCATCTACATGAGTTCGTCTATGTGACAGTCCTTCTATGTAAATTCTAATTATGTCGGAAAAACAACGGAAAAATCCCCAAGCCTGATCTGGCCTGATAAGACCTTTTTCAGGCCAGATCATGGAACGTTGGCAGATCAGCGCTTCAGCAGTAATCAGGGTTGGGGAATTTTTCCAACAATATGCCCTACAGATCTGCCTCCCCACTTGTCCTTGTCCTTCTGCCCGATTTAAGTTCATTTGTTAATCCGGTAAGTATTTCAACAGTGTTTACCCTCAGGGGTTCAAATTTCCCTCCTACGATGGCGCATCCCAATTGCGTCCGCCACAATTGGCCACATTCTCAACGTTCAATGACACTCATCCTCCAGAAGATTCATCAGGCGAATATCAGAATAGAAGTTTGGGATGCTTTCCATCGGACCCAGAGGGCAGAGGCAAGTGGTGGCAGGTCATGACAAGTTTATAACGACTATTTCTCGTCATCTCGTACTATGCGCTCTCATTCTTATGTCGAACTTTAGCCATACTGAGATAAGAGCGTGATTATCGTCAAACCACATTGCTCCAAAATATGTATCAAGGCCACTTTAGTAGCTAAGCACAACCTCACCCTTGACCAAACGGACGGGGACGAATTTGCCGGTACGTTACATGCCCATCGTTCCCATTGTCCCCTCCGTCATACTAATGTGTGTCGACGAAGGTAAATTCGATGCGGCTACTGTACAGGCCCTTCGCAACTCCGACCTGGTTGTGCATGTCAAGGAATGTTGAGGAATCGAGATCGTTGGTGACGCGAGTCGGCATTTTCTTCTTCACTCTGACTTGGTTCGCTGACCCTTCCCCCTCCGATACTAGATACACGAGGAGAGAATAGCCCGCTGGTGAAATATCGCGACGTGGAAGAATATCTTTGAGGAAATCATGTATGCCTGAGCAACGAACGAATATATATTGACAGTTGAATCGTACCATCTGAGGTGCCGCCACTTGCATGAGTCTCCAATACAGCAGACATTTTGATTCCTACTCTGATGCCGGGGGACGCCTTTGCTGGGTATACGTAGTCCCGACTATTATGTGTGTACTCAGCAGGAAAGATGGTCCGCAATCACACAACGTTGTTGGTCTTGTCGTCACGGTCCTGTTCATGAATGGTTTATCGACGTGCATGATTTCCATGCTGGGCCTCGGCTGGACAAAGTAAGATGCATAATTGTGGTGAACGTGTTCCCAATTGCAATTCCGACCTACAGTATAAAAGTCCTATCCCGAGATCCATTCCGTCTTTATCCTCCATGATCCGCAGTCTTCCAGGCTCAGAGAAAGAGCCTTGCCTCGGTCCACTGGTTCACACTGGATGCATAGACGGATGGATGTTATAGAGTGCAGATTAGACTTTGTTCTAATGCTATGGTATGCCAGAGCGATGTTGTTTTGTGACTTTTGGAGCGCATGTCATCAAGAGAACCAGAGCAGACACTTTCAGGAGGCAGCGGCACGTTCAAGCTCGCTTAGGCGAGCGTTTACAAGCACTCGTCGTGACGGTCATTGCCCATTGGGCCCCGGACCCAGAGACGAGGTTTTACAATGTGGCGATGCCTCCAAACCGACTCACCATCAAGGAAAGGTGGTGTCGCCGAAATCAGAGTTACCGGGTAGGTAAACTCGAGAGCTTGCTCGAGTATGACCGTGGCAGGTGGGATAAAGAGGTTATGGCGTCTGTGCCAAATCAATTTTCATGTCTTTGCCATTTATGTTCGAAGAACCTTCAAACTCACTGGCAGAGGCGGAGGGATACGCGGAAGATGAGATGTCGGTAGATGTCCCTTGCAGCATTGGTCGGAGTTCGGCACCACATTTGGGTTGACACGTCTTCTTGCGAGGACGTAAGGGAGATTGTCGAAGAACAGGCGTAGAACAGAGCAGCCGTGAAGGAGATTCATAGATTGTGGAGACATGAGTCAGCAGCCAATTTCGCTTGATCCAGAAAGTGAAGTGGTGTACAGAGGTCGGAGGGATTGCCAGTCGCCGCCGCAGTCGAAACTGCCATCGCTAACGCTATGCCTCAACGGTGGAGAACCAGTAGAGGTCGACTCACGTCCACAAGCACATGCCAACTATTTCCGTTGTCGTGAGACCTAAGAGGATCCCAGATCCTGCGACGGAATACAAGGAGCCCACCAGTTAACCACGTTAAGATGATGTATATGATTTCAACCGCGATGGGGGCAAGGGCCATTGCCGTAAATGCAAGATGACTGCCCAGTTCAAGTGGTGGGTTGTCAGACAGGAGGATAACCTCAGCCAATGAGAGGGTTTCCTCTATGCAGCCCAACACCCAATGCACTGTGCATAGAGCACAAATGAGGGCGACGTAGGTAGTTATCAGGAGAGTATGCTTCCGAGTGACTGCTCTTCGGCCCCTCCGCCGTAAACGAGTAGGAAGAATCGCGGTTCCGACGAA
>Ga0307516_10010291_pt1 | contig 10302 bp, 11 predicted proteins | sample 19_EM_MG_FD_203310 | JGI IMG/M metagenome (GOLD analysis project Ga0307516, IMG submission 203310) | Populus trichocarpa ectomycorrhiza microbial communities from riparian zone in the Pacific Northwest, United States - 19_EM | ecosystem: Host-associated > Plants > Roots > Unclassified | place...
TGAAGAGACCCAGCGAATGGCGCCATGAAGATTTCACGAGGTTTCGGTGAGACGGACGACGCATCAGGAACATTAAAACTCCGCCACCTGTTCAGTACGCCGTCATCCACAGCGTCAAGTTCACCAACGATATGCATGGATATCAGCCGACTGGAATGAGTGGGACTGCATGGACTCACAGGGAAACAGATTGGCATGGATCGGGTTGTGAGTACTGGACATGCTGAACTTGAACACGCCTGATTCCGGCCTGAACGAAACTTGGTGAGTGGTTGCAGCTCGAGCCGAGCCAGAAAACTGACCAGTACGTCCTTGTACCCCCAACACCATTGCCGAGCTAAGTGACACACCTCTCTGGCACCGCGCTCGTATGCACACATGTCCTCTCACGGTATCGAGCCATAGAATTAGAAACAAACTTGAAATTACTTGCTCCCCAATCAAACTCCATTCCGATGTCCGCCGACGGCCTCTCGATGCGAGACGGATGTCGAGACCATCCCCACCACTTCCTGAGCTATTCCCGCAACCGCACGCAAATGGTCAAACTCGGTGCGCAACATGTCCCGCAACCCCCGCGCAACAAGCACGCAAGTTCCCGCACACCTCGCAACTGTGCACGCAACTGGCCCGCAAGTCACGCAACCAAGAACGACAGGCACGCAAGCATGCAACAGGCACGATTCGTTTCATAGCGTCAAAGCTCACATCGAACCTCTAGGTTCTATCACCGTCGTATCCCCCAAGCCACTTGCACCTGGTGTGACCATGTCGTACTTGTTCTCGGAAATCCCTATTGTGGTTATACGGTAATACTAACCTTTGTATCCGTGACCACCCTTCTTCCAAGACGATGAATACCTTGTCCACGACGCTGAAGTTTTGGCAAGTGGGGTGGGACATGGTTTGGATAATCGGATTCAGACACAAAGTTCAGGGGATGAAGACCCCGTTGACCAACCGCCGACACGCCGTGACAGAAATCAGCGTTCACATGGTAGAACTACCAGGCGCACGCAACGGAGCACGCAAGTGCTCCTGCAACACAGACAAAATGACCCCGTCGCACCGTCACGACGTCGACTCACGCAACTCGGCATGCACGCAAGTCACGCAACCACACAACTCGGCACGCAACCCGGCACGCAACTGGCAGTCTGGCACGCAAGTCGGCACGCAAGCCACGCAGGGGTCACGCATTTTTCTCTAGGCCCGATCGGTATTAAACAACGCTCTTGATACCGAAATGAAGCGTCCACTCACTTCCTGGACAGATGAGGCCAAAAATATTTCCTTTCCAGCTCACACATTGACCGACGACATAAACGTCCGGCGCGGAAGTCTTGAGATCGCCTTGGGCGACTACCACGCCCTTTGAGTGACATTTACTCAGCGATGCGACGAGCCCCTGATTGCGCGGGTGGGCGAAGAGTTTGAAGATGCATTGCGTCTTTTCGCATCAGCATAAGTGGTTGGCTGTGCACACGGCGGCGCTGGGATCTCGGGGATTGGACAAGGGGGTACCAGACGTTTGAGGGGCATTGTGAGGCGCAGCAGGAGTGTCATGTTCGCACGTTCAGTACGAGAGGGATGGGGAGGCTGCATGTTTGAAAAAAAGGAATTTGAGCGGGCATAGACGCATTTTGAGGAACCGGTGGCGATTTTTTGAAGAAGCAGGATGGTACCAAGGGCACGGTTGTTGTATCGGACCGGTGAGTATAATTTTACCCAGCGTTCTTTGATGGTGCGCCGACAACTAGTAGTAGTATGTATGTAAACCATATTCTTACTCCAGAGCACTTCGCATTTTATTTCAAAGTGTGAGATTTGCAATATTCAAGCCTTCAAGGCTTCTTTCCGGTCCTAGTACGACATAATATAAATGGTCAACTGAGGCAAAGTTATCAGTATGTTACATTGGATTTTGGAACGCCAGGGATTGTAATGATATCAGTCAGCCACTAGTGGCAACCGGACTCTTTTCTACTTCGAGAATGACCTCCAAGCCATGTTCATGCCCACCCTGGCTCCGCAACACGCGCGAGCGCTGAGATTCGGTTTCATTATCTGTCGTACCATAGACTGGCCCGACCGCAACGGAGAGGTGTCCTAAAGTTGCAGGACGAGCTTCAGATGCCACTGGACCCGCGAGTCTGCTTGCGGTCGATGGGGTAATTTCACAAATATCCGTCATCGAACGCTGGGTTTCGACCAGGACGATCACCACAGTGGGATACATTGGCTACAATAGTAGATGTAGATCAGCTGATTACACGAAATGGAAATCTTCAGTATGCCCAACACTTACGACGATGGAATTATACAGTGCGTCAATGGTGAACCCTACAAGGTTACGAGAATTTCCATCCCCATACAAAGCCAAGAACACTATCTAACAGAACGGTGAGAAGTCTGGGGATCTGGCGTGTGGTACATATCAGCAAGGAAGATATAAAAGTTACTGACCTGAAATCCGAGGTAAACAAGACCTGATTCTACGAGAAGAATCAAGATGGTCTGTACTGGGCTCTTTCGTCCACTCAAGCGAAGAGTCTTCACGATGAATCTACGGTGACTCCTGCGATATCGGGTCGTGTTGAGGCACCGGATCCGGCTGAACCTGCCATAGCGACGTACCACAACTTATACGCAATCATCATTGTCGTAAGGGCGTTCACCGCTGTTGAGAGGGTATTGCCTGCAATCGTTAGTGAAAAGTCTGGATTCGAGCCGGTTTGAAGAAAGTAGTTATTAGAGATCGATAACCATATTAGGTCGCCGACGAACACCCCTGGGAGTGTATAGATTCAGCAAAAGGGAGTAGCTTCCCGGAAAACGTCTATTCACCCACGGTTGCAATCCACAAAACAAACGGTATGAGGACTACCCACTGTTGATCTGGGAAGAGGGCCCACGCCCTCCAAATGACAATGAGATCGCTGAGGAACATCTCCACCGAGCATCAATATCCGGGATCTGACAGCGAGAGCTTGATACTCACAGGAATGTTTGTTACCCAGAGTCTGACTACTATGTTGGTGTTCCTCAACGCCTTGTTAACCGTCCCTCTCTTCTCTGACAGCGGATAGTCGGTGTCGAGAATGAGAGCCTTTCGGATGAGCACAATGAATAAGGCAACTTGAGTTCCAGTTCTCAAACTGGAGACGAGGAAGTTGATGACAGTTGCTGTGAACATGGCTGCCGTCGGCCGGTTAAAAAATCCTTTCCGTCTGTCAAGTTTCGGGGATCAGGGCGTGTTAAGACATAGTAAGGCAGCTCCACATGAAGGAGAAAACCAACGCAAAGATAACGACCGATGCAGAGAAGAATACAACGAATATTCCTGTTAACGAACTTGTGGATGAACTTCATACCGCGAGTGAGGAGGACATACCATAGAAGAAGATGAAAATCGACAATTGTACGATACATTCCCAGGATGTGAAACCAACACTGTGAAGGAACTTGCTTTCGAGGGGCGTCATGGATGAACTGCAAAGTCTTGCAATGTAAAGTGAGGACAATGGAAATGATAACAACTTCAGACTGACTATATAAACTTTCCTCGGAGGCCAATGACCGAACCCAGTGTTGGCTAGATTAGCCTCCGAGATAGGGGACAATCTTGAATATCATATTGCCTAAACTATCTGTCGGAACTTCACTGATTCTGGAGATACAAGTATCGCCACAAGCTAGTTCCTAGTTGAAAGCACTGCCCACACACCTCGCTCCTGTGATTGATATGACATTTGGCCCTTGGAAAACGGGCGGAATCAGGAAGCCGAAGAAGGCGACGGCGCTGTTGGATGAGCACCCAATAAAGAATGAGCGTCAACTTTCTTTTGATGAAGCATAAGTCGAACTTATCAGAAGTGAAATCGGAAGACCTTACTTAGGACATCATTAGTACCCCATCTCTATAACAGTATACCCGCGACGGCGATGAGGCTCTGCGGTGCATCATTCTATTGCATAATTGTCCAAGTTCGTAATTTCTAGGACTTGAGATGCCGTGGGGGTAAGGTAGATGCCATCGGTGGGATGTTGCTCCTTTATGATTTCGCGTGATACAGACTGAAGGGGCAACTGAAGGGGAGTGAACCAGACATAGGGTAAAGTCAGTATTGACGTCGAAATAATTTCGGCGGTGCTGTTTGAGGAATTACCAGGGCCTTCATATTCGTGCGTTCAGTGCGAGGGGGATGGAAGAGGTGCGTTGTTTGAAAGGTAATTTGGAAGGGCAGAAACGCATTTTGTTACCCTTAGGTGGCGCAGGGACTCGTGTTCGGGCCCGGCTCGGCTTGCCGAAAGCCCCGAAGTGGGCTCGGCTTCAACGGGGGGCTCGGGCTTACTAATGGTAATACCAGTGGTCCAAGCCGGGCCGTGCTTACCAATATCAGTCGTCCAGGCCGGGCCGTGAGCCGTCAGAGCCCTGAATTGAGTTGGGGCTGTTCGGCTTCCTGCAGTGCCCAAGCCCGGTATGTAATGCGATATGCACGGTTGTGATGTCAAGGATTGAGGAGACAATGGCGATTTGTGGGACGCGGGGATAGCACACGTGGAGGTGTTGAAGGCGTGTAGAGCGGCCCTGTTTGGGATGGCGAGGAAGGACTTAGTGGGCACTGTGGGAGGCGCATGAAGTTTCTGATTGCACCGGTGGGCCAAGAGCTGAAAATGCAGGGCATCCTTTCGCATCAGTATCAGCGCTGGGGTCTCGGCAATCGGACAAGGGGTACCAGGCGTTTGAGGGCCTGGGGTATTGTGAGGCGTAATAGGAGTTTCACGTTCGCGCGTTCAGTACGAGAGGGATGGGAGAGGTTGCGTATTTGAAAAAGGAATTTGGGAGGGCGGAGACACATTGGAGGGCGGGATAATACCAAGGTCACGGTTGTTGACAACTTGTTGTATCGCGATCGAAGCAGGGACCTTGTGTTCTTTGAAGATGCGCGGACAGCTACGTAAGGAAATTATATTATTGCCAGCTGCCATGGAATTGAGGGCACTCCAGTGTGCTACATTCAAGGGTTCTACGTAATTATACTTAACTTGGGCAGGGATCGGTATGTAACGTTGGATTGTGATGGTATCGGTCAACCACTAGTGCCAACGTGACGGTCCTTTAGTTCGAGAATGACATCCTCTAAGCCATAGTCCTGCCCACCGTGGCGCGAGCACTGAGATCCAGCTTCGTTATCTGTCGTACTATGTACTGGCCCGACCGCAAAGGAGAGGTGTCCTAAAGTTGCAGAACGAGCCCCAGATGCCACGGGACCCGCGAGTCCGCTTGCGTTCGATGAGCGGATCTCAAAAACATCCGTCTTCGAAAGCTGAGTTTCGACTAGGATTATCACCACAGTCGGATACATCACCTGCAATCGCAGAAGCAGATCAGACAATTATACAATTGGATATCTCTAATCCACCCACCACTTACGGCAAGTGAAAGATACACGGCCTCAAAGCCTATGGCATTGAGTGCAAGCGCACCGCCATGCACATTCAAAACCAAGTACACCATCTGTCCGAACGGTGAGAACTTTGAGGATCGTGCGCCCACAAATCAACACGCAGGATATAAAAGTGACTGACCTGGAGTCCGAGGTAAACAAGGCCGGATTCTACGAGAAGAATCAATATGGTCTGCACCGGACTCTTTCGTGCGTTAAAGCCGAGAGTCTTCACGATGAATGTTCGGTAACTCCCGCAATATCACTTCATGGTGAGCCGCTGGATTTAGTGAATTCGCTCACGGGGACGTACCACAATTTATACGCAATCATCATTGTCGTGACGGCGTTCATTGCGATGGAGAGTAGAAAGCTTGCAGTCGCTAGGAATACACTTGCATTCGAGTCTGACCGGCCGTCGTCACTAGGGATCGATATCCAGATGCGGTCACCGACGATCACTCCTGGCAGTGAATATATTCAGCAAAAGGAAACAGCTTCCCGGAAACTGTCTATTGACCCATGGCTCCAATCCACAGAATAAACGGTATGAGGGCTACGCACCGTCGCTCTGGGAAGATGGCCCAAGCCCTCCAAATGACAACGAGATCGCTGATCAATATCTGCACCGAGCATGAATAGATACGAGATACGGCAGCGACGGATTGATACTCACAGGAAGGACTCCTGCCCAGACAGAGATTATATTCACCTTCCGTAACGCACTGTTAACAAATTCTGGCTTCTCCGACAGCGGATAATCGAGAGCCTTTTGGAAGAACACAATGGATCCGGCGACTTCACTTCCAGTAACCAAACTGGAGAGGAGGAAGTTGATGACGGTGGCTATGAACATGGTTGCTGTCGCACGGTTAGAAAATCCTTTCCGCCTGTCAAGTTTTCGGGGATTAGGTCTTGTTGAGAAACAAGCGGCCTTGAAGGAGAAAACGAACGCAAAGATAACAATCGACGCAGAGAAGAGTACAACGAACACTCCTGTTATCGAACTTGTGGATGAGTCTTATACCACGGCCGCGAGTGAGGAGGGCGCACCATAGAAGAAAATCCAAATCGACAATGTTTCGATCTCTCTCAAGTAGCCGAAACCAAGAGTGTGGAGAGGTTCGCTTTTGTGGGGCGTCATGGATGAACTGCAGGGTCCGACGACACGGTAACTCGGGGAATCAAGGAGAAGGCGAAGGCGAAGACGTTGGATGGGTGACCACGGTCCACAAGGTGACCAATAAAGAGCATCAAGCTCTTGATTGAAACGCAGTAAGTCGCCCCATGAATATTCTTAGAACTTGATAGACATGAAGCATGATAGAGATCCAGAAATCTTATAGACGCCGTGAACAGCTGTCACTTGGACCTTGCTCCCGCGGCAATACGGACTGGAGGGCAGTGAAAGGACTCCGGTGCACCATAAAGGACTGGCAGATGGCATATAATGGAATCAAGCGGCGTATTGACATCGATCTAACGGGGAGTTCTTTGGCGGCACTGTTTGAGGAATTACTAGGGTCTTCACGTTCCGCGTTTAGTACGAGGGGGGGAGGTTGGGTATTCGAAAAGGGAATTGGGAGGGCACACTAGCTAGCGATGATAGACGATCGTGGGAAACGGACCATCGCCATTGCCGACGACGCTAATCCCTGCCAGTGGCGAACCCAACCGTCCTACTCGGACGAGGTCCTCAACGCAACCATCAAGTCCGAACCGCGACCACCCAACAGCCCCCTCTCCGAGTACGATGTCACCGCCCAGCTCAAAAAAAACCGGCAACCCGAGAAGCCGGATTGACTGGGCTGGCGACATTGAAAAGCTGCAAGCCGCGTTCTATGCCCTCTTTAAAACGTACCGAACACCGTCTGTGAACAAACCCCTACCGGGAAATTTAGTTGTCTGTGCAAATTCGGTACGTTTCTCGTTGATTCGACTACCTTCCCGGAAACCCAAGAGCCGAAATTCCTTGAACCCTCTCCATCCGTTGATCTCTGGAAGTTTTACTTGACCCATGTCCGGTGAGGTTGGAACATGTACCCGACCACTGAACTCTACTTACACCCCGATTCAGCAGCCATCTAAACTCCACCAGCCCCACGCGACAACATTCCCAAAGCCTACTAATTTGCACTCAGCCGTGTCAGGCAAGACAAGGACAGCGGCGAAATCTGGCGGGATTATATCCAATTCCTCAGATCAGACGAGGTACCCTCGTACCGTCCCCCCTCCCCCTCTCCTCTCCTAATTCATCCCCATACAGGCAACCACGGCATGGGAAGAACGGCAAAACACGGACGCCCTCCGCAAAGTATATCACCGCGCTGTCCAAATCCCACTCGACAACGTTGAGGCCCTCAGGCAAGAACTCGAAGCGTTCGAAAACAACCTCAACCGGATCAGTGCTAAAAAGTTCATGTCCGATCTCCCCTGCCGGCCCCCACTGCCGTCGCGCACACCACCGCACTCTCCCCCTCATTCCGCATTTACTCGTCCCCTTCCGCTAGAAACAGCTTCCGCCTCACATTCGTATATCCGAAGCCCAAGAACTCAAAAAACAATACGAAGACCTCCACACCACATTCGACAAGCCCCTCACGACCCTCCAAACCCAGCTCAAGCGCCTCGCCTTTCTTGCTTTGCCTTCCATTCTCTCCCGCCGCTGCTCAATAGGGCAGAACGGCTTCACAGACCCTTTTGGGAACGGCACCGGCAATGGTACTTGCACCACAGCCGGCACAGTCCACGATCACATCCTTCAACTCGCCTTTGGAACATAGCGACCAGCCGGAGACGACGGAGCTCATTGAGCACAAGGCCGAGTATAGATTGGTCTATATCGTGTATTGCGCCTTGCGAAGAGAACGGAAGGCGTCAAGGCGTCTAGAGTGGTGTTTAGGAGCGCATCGGTAGGCTCCGTGGGAGGTGTAAGAGGCTCCTTTTGTGTATCCAGTGTTCTTTTCTTCAAGTAACATTTCATTGTACTCCTTTCTCTGCTTTTCCGGCCCGTTAGCACTCCTGGAGTGCCACTGTTTGGACGAGAAAAAAAAATGTTGCGAAACGGATTCTTGAAACGGGCCTTGAGCTGTTCGCGCACCAAGTCGGGTTTGTGAGAATCACTTACAGGCCATCTGGTCCACGGTTTCGTTATCCAAAGCACGTCTTGATATGAATAATCCCTGAGAATCTGATCGCGAACGGAGCAGGTCGGATGGATGTTTTATCCAGAGATCGGCGTTAACGTTCTTGATCACGGGCCACTCACCAACATCACCTTCGTTTGGACCCTCCTTCCCCGCCGCATCTCCAATGGTCGTCGGTCATTTTAATTAGTACAGTCTCGACAGCACCTGTTCGAGTAGATCTGATCTACTATCAATGATTGATTGATCGCGTTGCCACGTCACCGAACAACAGGACTCCCTCCGCAAATTAAAGTCTCATCAAAATCCCATTCGACAACCCTCTGGCAAGAACTCGAAACATTCGAAAACCACCTCAACCGGAACAGTGATCACCGGCACCGATTACCGCCAAAAGTTTCACGTCCGACCTCTCTCCCGCACACATGTAGACCCGCACCCCCTCCACTCCCCCCGCTGCTGGACAGCACGGTTTCACAGACGCTTGTGGAAACGGCGCCACCGCCAGTCCACAACATGCTCTTCAACGCGTTTGGAACACCGTGGATGCGCGGATGCTCTCTTCCAAGTTGCCTTTATTTTTCTCATCCTGCATTCATCTGAGGTAAGAATGATGAATCCTGACAGCTTTCATCACACGGGGTATGTTACTCAAGGAGAAGCGCATTATGGATCTGGCTGCGTTGGTGATTTCCGTGACTCGGGGACGCGACGAGCCTGATTGCACGGGTGAAAAGCTGAATATGGGCATCGGTGGTTGTCTCTGGACACGTCCGCGTTGGCGCCTTGGCGATTCAATTTGGACTCGGAGGAGGGCGATTTGTGAAGAGGTGGAATAGTACCAGGTCACCATTTATTGTAGTATCGTATACTTTTGCCCCATACGTTTGAGAGCACGTCGCAAATTGTGAGAGTTGCTATATTCGAGCTTGTTCTGAATTGTACATGAATGAGCAACTACTGGTATTTGATGTTGGAGTGCTAGGGATTGTAATGGCATCGGTCAGCCACTAGTGCCAACCTGACCTTCCTTTATTTCGAGAATGACCTCCTCCAAGCCATGTTCCTGCCCACCTTGGCTCTGCAACGCGTGCGAGCGCTGAGATTCAGCTTCATCATCTGTCGTACTATGGACTGGCCCGACCGGAAAGGAGAGGTGTCCTAAAGCTGCAGGCCGAGCGTTAGATGCTACTGGACCCACGAATTTGCTTGCGTTCGATGGGCTTATTTCACAAACATCCGTGATCGAACACTGAGTTTCGACTAGGACTATCACCACAGTCGGATACATCGCCTGCAATTGCAGAAGTAGATCAGACAGTTATACAATTGGATACCTCGAGTCGCCTGGCAACACTTATGGTAAGAGAAGAAAACACTGCGCTAAAGGCAAACACTTTGAGTTCAAGAGCACTGTAAACCACATTCAAAGCCGAGTATACTATCTGTCAGAAAGGTGAGAGCTTTGAGGATCTTGCATGTCAGCGAGCAAGATATAAAGTCACTGACCTGGAATCCGAGGAAAACAAGGCCTGATTCTATGAAAATAATCAATGCAGTCTGTGCTGGACTCTTTCGACCACTCAAGTCGAGAGTCTTCACGATGAATATACGGTGACTCCTGAAATATCACTTCGTGGTGAGCCACTGGATCCGATGAATCCCGGCCACAGCGACGTACCACAATATACGCAATCATCATTGTC
>Ga0307516_10010292_pt1 | contig 10297 bp, 14 predicted proteins | sample 19_EM_MG_FD_203310 | JGI IMG/M metagenome (GOLD analysis project Ga0307516, IMG submission 203310) | Populus trichocarpa ectomycorrhiza microbial communities from riparian zone in the Pacific Northwest, United States - 19_EM | ecosystem: Host-associated > Plants > Roots > Unclassified | place...
TCTCTCAAGCCAGGTACGCCCGATGGCCATACTTAGGACCGCTCTAACCTCCGGCGATAGGTATGACCGAAGGAGCCCTTACGATTTTCAATCGAGAGCTCGAGACGTTGAACAAAGCTGCTGAACCCTTCGCCGCGACCCTCCCACCCCTTGTTCCCTCCAGCGACGTCAACGTACACGAGTTGCGTCACAAGATATACGCTCACACGCTAGTTCGGATGACATTCATCCATCTCAACATCAAATTCGCTACCAACGACATCTCTGCCAATGCGCGTTGTGTAGAAGCTGCGACCGCGATGGTAAGGTTATTAGATGACGTTGACTTGCTTGCCCTGGAGATATTCCCACCCATCATGGCTGTGAGTGCGGTCATTCTTCGGACGGGATAATTTACAGAATCCTTGTTAGAATGCCTGGCTGATGGCCGGACAAGTCTTAATTCAAGAAGTAGTCCGCCTGAACACTATTGGAGCACAGCCGTCTGATATGCTTCCCGATGAGGCTAGGAAGGGGGAGATAACCAAGCTGTTGGACAGGCTAGAAGCCGTGATGGTTACTGTCGGAACGAAGGCTCCGATATTCAGTGAGTTGTTCAGCCCCGTTCTAAGCTGGCCTGTCTGTCAGGTGTTCACTTGCGAGCGGGATTTAGGTTTGCAACTTGATGTCCTGTGTAAACGCCGGGATGAACAACTTGCCAACCCGGTTTAGACGTTTTCTCGTTGTTCTCTTCTATTGTGGTTTCCACTGGAGATTGCGATTAGACACTCTTTGTTATGATTTAGTGACTGTCCGTAAGGTCACAACCTTATATAGATATTCATCACCAAATACTTTAGTGCTTTTAAGGAAGGCGGAGGCTCCAACCGCTCTGCCGGGTTGTTAGCAACGCGAATCTCGGTTGCTGGTACCTTCTGCGGCGGATAGGTATGTACCTAGCCTAACGGGTAGTTACCTATTATGAACATGAGGGATCGCTAAGGAAGATCTGCAATCTTCCACGAGTTCTCGGCCTGTTCAATCAGATGCTTTCCATCAGCAAACCCAGTTTTCGCTCATTCATTTCGCAAGTCCACGCGTTCGGCATCTCATGGGCACTAGCCTCGGTCCCCGGGGGTTAGGGCAGAGGCATAGGAATTCGAACTACACCTAAGTTAGTTCCGAGTCAATGGGTGGCGTTGCAGCGATTTCGTTGTCGGAGTTACCCGCATCACCGCGTCGATATGTCCAGCTCCGCGACAGGTTCGCTGTGTGAATTTGATGGGCATATTGAAGCGGGAGTTCAATGCGCCATTCGTGTTGTTGAGTGCTGCGGCTCGCGGAAAAGGGTCACCGCGCTGAAATATGCGCAACGTTGTTGACAGGACCAGGGGACCTTCACTGGAGGCGGTATCTGGGGTGATCGGATTCGGGGGGCGCGATCTCGGAATGGAAGGGCAAAAATGAATTCGTGATCTCACAATTACTTATTTTTGGCCTTTGGTTTCCCTTTTCCACCAAACGGCTTGCCTTCGAACCCTGGCCGGCTCTTCCCCTTTCGACGCTCAGCTTTCACTGCGATGTTGTCGGCACGTTTCTTCTGTCGCGCTGCCATCGACGCAGCCGTCTGCTCTTTTCTCTCGTGCCTACAGCGATGTGATTTCAGAGGGACGGCGTTTGGGTTCCGCAGGGATCTCACGCACCATCTTTTCTGACCCTTCTCCTTCTCCTTGTCCTTCCTCTTCGCTGCTTTCTTGAGACGGGCTTCATCGTCCTTGACCTTCACACCTTCCATGCGAGCCTCCGCCTTTTCCCATTTTTCGTGTTCCTCGACGACTTTCCGTCGTTCCTCCGGCATGGCCATCAACTGTTCCTTGCGAGCAGTGAGCTGGCCAAGCGCCAGCGATGGGTTTGATGTCGTCGTGAGATTCTTCGACCTTTTGGTTGATGAGGGGCCAGCGATAGCAGAGAACGAGACATTTGTGACACCAAGGACAGGCTCTGGCACCGGCACCAGGAGCTGGTTCTGTGCAGAGCCCGCGTCAAGTACCCGCCTCCGATCGCTGAAAAGATTTACTAACCTTGGGAACGCTTGAAGCTTTGGGATGGCTATCCTTTTTGTCTCCTTTACCACCTTTCTTCTCTTTTTCCAGTCGTATCTTCTCTTTTGTTTCTTTACGGCGTCTATCCCGCATCAGACCTCTCTGCTTCCGCCGCTCTTCAAGCAGTTCGTCCTTGGTCTCGGGCTGGTTCCCCACCCTGTCTCGTCGCAGTTGATCCATTTTGGCATGGAGCTTGTCTCTTAGGGCTTGGATACCCTGAGTTGAGGGCATCGGCATGATCTCGACGCCCAGGGGGTCAGAATCTATCGTGTCTCCATCCTTGTCCTCCTCAGGCTTCGGCTTGTGCGTGTCGGGATCCAGCTTCGGTGTAATGAAAGGGGTTAAAAATAGGCCCCAGAAAGTGCTCGCGCAATAACGACTGTCTGTTAGAACGTACCTTCGCTCGTTTCGCGTTTTTGGTAACCTCCTTCGAGACTTTCACATGCTTACGGTATTTGGAGCCGGAAGCGATATTCTCTTCGTCACGAGGAATGCAATATTTAGAAGGAATCAAGCTGAGGAGAGTTTCGAACGTGGTGTTGTGTCGTTCGAGGGACTCCTGCAATTCCGTCGGCGGGATCATTTTGCTCCGATGGTGGAACTGAGGAGGCAAGTGTGGCTAAGCGCTGTATGATCGACCGGCTTCCTCCGAAGTTCCGACGTCCCAAGATCATTCCACCTGGGAACCAGGTGGGATGCTCGCATTGAGGAAATTAGATCTTGCCGAAATCACCTTCCCCTCGGGGCGAGTTTGAAAAGGGGGGAGGTGGTATTGATTCTCTACGACCTTTTTGGAGTATTCCCGGTTCAGCGCACCCCACTGGCACCGCGAGAATCGTCCAGGGATAGCCAGAGGCGCGCTTCGTACGCGTAAGCAATTGGCAAATTGTTACGTTTGCCCCCCCAGGCCGGCACCTATTGCTAAGGGTTCCTCTCGTGTTCGCCAGTTCCTGTCACACTGGAACTGCCGCCACGCTGCGTGGTTCACCCTAGGCGAGCCTGCCAAAAATCATGTGCAGATGAAACAGAACGCTCCATGAGTCCTTCATTCCTCGCCGCTGAGTCGATAAGTACGGTCCCCAAAACTTCAACAAAGGATCGGCGCGGGTGGCCGAGATTGGATAACCCCAGTGTGTTACTCATCCCGGAAATATGATGGGTAGTGGCACCACCTCTCAGCGGTGAGAAGACGACCGAAGTCGTGCTGCTGCGGCATCCCCGACCTGGCGACGTTCAATTCGGTAGCCTCTGGTATTGCGGTAACCCCTCGGGTACCCGGGCACAACGATGGCTTCTGGGTCTAGGCGAATATAGATTTACAGGGAACCCAAACAATTTTTCCCATAAGTGACACAGGTATCATCACCATTACACACGCGCCTGGGCCCCAGGCTCAGGCTCGAGCAAAGGTAACCGCATTGGGAGATCTCAACCGTCTGAACAGCGCCATCAGTGCTTTCCCTCCCTCCATGCCCCAGCTGCCAGGGTCTAGATCAGTCCCCGGGAACGACAGAACGTGCGCCAAAACTCACTCTCCGGCTGCGACCTCGTCGCAACACCTTTCGAACTCTGCGCTCATAGACACTTCCTCCCATTTCTCTACCACATAGTCCTACCCGAGTGCGTCAGGTTCAAGGTCGTTACGAAATGCGACAGAAGCACTTACCTGGACAAGTCCATGAAGCTCCTCCCAGACGCTACTGGCCAAAAGCAAGCTGAAACAGTGCTCTGGCGTGACCGTTGTCATCATATGCTCCAACGCCAAAGACGCCAGTCCACCTAGGTCGTAGCGGTGTGCAATTTGGTAGACCGACAGTGCGGAAGCGGCGGAAGGCTCAGGCGTAGGGTGGGGGTGGGGGTCAGGGACCGAAGTTCGGCGGACGGCGCCGTACCTCTGTGAGTTCGTGAACCCTGTGGAGGCAGCCGTTTGGTGTGTATTGACAGGTGTGGGCAGGGGAGTATTGGAGACCCCCGACGTCTGTTTCGTTGGAGCATCAGTGGTGTTGGAGCGCCTTGAGATGGAGGGACTGGTCGTTGTCAGCTGTTGGCGGGACTGGGGTTTCGTTGGCGGGGTCCCCGAGGTGGGGCCTGCATTCCTGCTTGGTGTGCTGCTCGTGCGGAGTGTCGTACTGGAGTTGGCCGTGTTGGAAAACGCCGCCTGAGGTTCCGTGACCCCTTTCGTCTTGCCCTTGATATCACCTGACCCTGCACTCTCTGTAGCGCTTGCAACGCTCCGGGCATCACTTCTGGAAGCACTCAGGTCCTCGCCAGGCTGATTCCTGGTAAATCTCTTCCACTCCCACTCCCCATTACCACTGGTATTGAGCCATTTCGCACTCCACCCAGCTCCTATCCCCTCGATTGCGAGTCGAGGGTCATCCTCACTCCTGAAGGTCAACCAGTTGGCGTATATCCATTTCAACAACCAATAGACCGTCACAAAGTCTGCCTCCTCCAAGACTACCGTGTACACTTTTCGTTCTCCGGGCCGGATAGAATTCGTATTCTCGGAGAAGGACGAAGAGAGCATAGTGGCAAAGTATTCGGACCTTCGCGTGAGAATATCGGAGTGGGCGTAGAGCACCCGTTTCCGAGCGAAAGCATGAGACGAGAAAAATGAAGGCTCGAGGCCGGATGATGAATCCATAGATGGTGAGCTCGCTGGATCCGGAAGTGGATGGGTTGTCACGGCCGGGTCGGCCCTTTCCAAGCAGATAAATCGGACATCCCCCGTGTCTGCGCGTTTGGTTAGAATAAGAGGATATTAATTAGCCGGTTCTTACTTGAATTATCCAACGAAGCTTCTAGCCCATCTAGGAGATTCCGGGGGACGTAGGCAACTGAGGGTTGTTGCGGGTAAAAAGGTCCGACAGGGCTGTGTATCTGGACACAAATTACAAAGGAGTCTGTCTCCTTTATCTTTGAATTCTTCAATAATTCAGAAAGGGCTGGGAGTGGGCACTCTGTGATTGGATGATCAGGAGGAGAGGACAGATACACATCGATCACGCCTCACCCCAAACTTCACTTTCCTGCCGGAATGTCCAATCGTTCTGCCACTCTTTCCAGACCCATTCCGTGCGCGCACCTCGTTCCCCGACTTTGCTATTATTGGTCTTGATTGCGGCGAGAACTGTGGCAGATACCTCATAGTCGTTGTGGGAGTAGCCAACGACCAGGGAGGTGACGTAGAGGGAGAGCGTTCGAGCGCCTGGTGTACGAGCTCGAATGAAGCGTTACACCAAGCATTCCTTCATCGCAACGCGTAGGCAGCGTACCTATCTCGAGCTTGAACTTCCCGTCGCCGAGGAGGGGAGATTGGCTTAGTATTTCAAAGCTCTGGTCGTCGTCTTTGATACTCGGTTGCTCATCGTCGCCATTCAAATCCGTATCGGACTCGATGAATCGGGACAGCCGCTCAACGTCAGCAACGACCCATTCCAAAGCCTATTCGAAGCGGTATTAACTCGGGGATGGCGTTTTCAATACAACGATACCCACCGCAAAAGTCCAGTTCCTTATTCCGCGTTGCTGAATGAGCGGGTTTGACATGGATGGTGGACCGCTCACTTGCTTTGACGGTGTGCTCGAGGAAACGAAAACAGTTGCTGGGCTGGAGGTGGTTGAAGAGGCTCTTGGATCCCAGGATTGCGAACCAGAGTAAGACCCCGCGATTGATGGAGTGGATGTGGTGGAGTAAGAGGCGCCGTGCTGGTGCGCGGACCATGGCCACTCAGGTCGTGTCATAACGATTTCAGGCCGTTGTGGGCTCGACATAGTTCAAAGAAGTGTTGTAAGAATGTGCAATAAAATCCTTCAGACCAGACTGTCCGTAAAGATAAAGAGGTGGTGACGAGCCACTGGCAGAGTCCTCCGCACTGCTGACGACGATCAACCCGGATTTGTGACACCGCCCGCCCCGAGCGTCACACTTGGCGGGCATGGGCGTTGGCCGCTCACCTTTAACCCCTTTGAGGGCGACCCCGCAGCAGGAAGTGACGACATTGTCGAGTCCATTGGCGGGATCAATGTAGCGTCGGTACGGTGGTTACCACTTCAAGTATGACTTGATGGCATTCTTGCGATACCAGCCTCCATCTGCACGGTGGGCGCGAGGTGCGTAGCACCGAACAGGTCCCTCATTAATTGCTGATAATTGCATGTAATACTGTATTTTACAGGGTGGAAACATGCGGGCCGACTGTTTTCCCGAGTCGGCCAACGGGTTCGGATGTGGGACATGCGCTTCACGCATGGGGTGATGGGTAGGGGAGTCAGGGGTACCCCCGGTCGCAGAAGAAAAGGAACTCCTCATTTCCCTGTGACCATAGGACCTGCCTTGGCCTTCGGGCCGTATTTGCAGTGGAGGCTGGCTCGCTCTCCTTCGCCAGAACTGTGTTGTGGTCAGTGGAAACCCCCAGCTCATGGGGACCGTGGGTGCTTACGTTCTTGGCGGCCTTCCCCACCATTGGTGGTAGTGGCAGGACGTATGCCCGTCATACGGCTATGAAGCCATTGCTTGAAGGCCGAGAGATTCTGATGATTGAGGCCACTATTGGACATCGAAGTCGTAAGAAGTTTGGAAAAGTTTTTCGGCCGTGGACCCTTGCCGTGAATGGGTTATCTGGATTATATAGGAGATTCGCCCTTATCACCCGGCACACCCTGGCGCTTCCAGCATTCTCCAGACTTCCGGCCCAGACTTGATCCATCGGGTAAGTACGGAAGGTCTTCGGCCTGGAACTCTGCCCCAAGGCTGGAGTGTCCTCGTGCACGGCAGGGCAGGGCGAGCAACTCACAGCTTCATCTCCACCTCCCGGTTCCGCCACTTGGCATCGACCCCGTCCGTCGGACCGATGACAGGAATTCAGTACCGGCGCTCTGTGGTTTGTCTATGGAGGAAAAAATTAGGCGCACATGAATCACCTAGGATTCGTAGAGGTCACGCTGTAGGTCTTATTTACTTGAAAGGCACAAGCAGCACAAGGAGGATGCGCCCTCCCTCTGAGGTGGGAACGTACCGTGAAGTCTGCCCTCTGCGCAGGAAGAAACACCGGTAAGGTTTGCCTGGAGGACAAGGGACTTGCTTTCGTTTAGGTCAGGGAATTACGGAATGAGGGATAGATGCGATCACGAATAATAACGGGCGGACGTTCTCATGGCATTAATACCTCCAGTAGGACCCTGGTTTCAACACTTCGCCGTCTAAAAATGAGACATACGTACAACGCCCGGAGGATACCACCCCCTGGTGCCTGGTACCCTTGTGGTACCATAACCTGGGTATTGGATTGCGCGTCACCCCGCCTTTTAGCTGCGGGCGGACTTCTTCGGGAATTGCCGAAGTGACCAATCGTGGGAACGCCTACGTGAGGAGAATCGTGACCACAACCGAAAGACGGACCACTGCCACTGCCGCCTCCAGGGACGATACGATGAAGTCGGAAGAGACGACCGCCCAGCCGGCTACGCAGCCGGCCACGTATCGTACGCCACCTAAATTCGTGTTCGATGCCGATGTCTAACGAAGGAGGGATCTCATTAGAGATGGCGATTGACCCCGCCCTGCAGCAGCAGTCCATTCCAGCGTAGATACCGGCTCCCTTCATTCCATGGATCACGCTGACGTGGATTTGCGCGTCGCGTAGGACCTCTTATTATCCTTATTCAGGATACACACAATCCGCGTACTATTCGTATGCTCAGCCACCACCACATATGACTTCCACGCAAACCACGACCACGACGGCCCGAACGAACACGCAAACTTCCACTTCCGCGAACCAGAACGAGTCGAACGACGTCGAGAACCTGAAAGACGCGTTGGGTCAGGCTGGTGTCGATCTTCGAGTTGAGTGGCCCTGCCTCCCAATCTCCGTGCTTCACTCCAATTGACCGTTCCTTGGCACTCTAACTCGCTGGCTCGTCTATAGGCGGAAGAAGAGAACCTCCAGCGAGGCTCAGATCAACACCACTCGTACCGATCCTACGATGACCGAACACGAAAACAACCTGCCACCCCCAACTTTGACAGCCGTTTCATAGGAGCGACGATGCGCACCGTAGGAACCACGCACAAAGTCACGAAAATTCCCGAAGACTCGGTCAACTACCTCGCGCTCGCCCTGAGGATCCGTTTGCAAGAACTCCTGACAGCCACGATCGCCGCTGCCGCACACCGCCACGACACTCAGTTCGACAGGTCTGCTTCATTGTACGAAGACGGCAACCCAATGTGGAGTATCGTTGTCAGGACGGACGTTGCAAAACAATTGGCCGTGTTGGAAAGGATCGAGCGGGAGGAAGAGATGAAAGTTCGGAGGGAAAGAAAGGAGCGATCCGAACTTGCCGCTGCCCAATCTTCCAACTACGGTACCCAGCCGAACACCGGAGATGGGGACTTTGACGAGGAGGAGGCTATGCAACCCAAAAAGAAGAAAAAGAAGGAGGGTCCCGGCGTCACGGCGAGGAACATGTCTGAAGACGTGAGGAAGAAGATGTCCAACGCGGTTGCCAGTCAGGCCGCGGGTTTGTCGACTGGAAAGTACGCTTGGATGAACGCGGCTACTGGTACATCCACACCCACAAAAACCAAGTCGACAACCTCGACGAACAACAATACAACCACGACAACTACTTCCGCACAACCAACGACGAGTTCCTGGGCGCGACCCTATGTTTCCACCACCACCAAACAGAACCCCTCCAAGGAAGAGAAGGAGGACGATTCGAGGCGGAAGATCACATTGCGAGATGCTTTGTTCGTCCTCGAGAAGGAGCGAGGACATGGTGGGGGACGTGGCTCGGCTAGGAACTACGCGGTACGGTGACGACGGACCACCTTCCATCCCTTCTTGCTTTCGAGTATCTCTGACCCTGTATCTATCCACTGCCGCCGTAATCGAGAGGGGGAGACCTCTTGTGGGTTGAAAACACTCCTGCCCGTGTCGAGTGACAGCGACGAGCGAGGTCTATATAATATTACGCTACATAAGAGAACAAAACAAAAGCAAGTTGCAAACAACAAACGGGAAGATAAAATGACAGGTATAGAAACATCATACATCAACGACAGGAAGTACAGTTTGTCAGCCCCCATCGCTCCCCGAGGTCGGGGGTTGTGAGGGTGTCGAGAGGTTAGACCCAAGCTTGCTGAGGATCAGTTTGATCTTCTTGGGTCCACCTTCCACGTTCTCCCCACAGTTGCCAACGGCGTTGCTGATACGCTTCGCCTTGGTAGCTAGCCTCTCCAGCATCCACTCGTCGTCGTCGTCATCGTCGTCGCCCCCCCTTCTCCTCTTCTCTCCCATCCTCATCGGACCCAAGTCGGGTGACCCACTGTTGGGTGACGACGCTGACTTGGCGGCCAACGGTGTGGATGAGAGTTTTATGGAAGGACCTGTAACCAAAGACTCCAGTAGAGTGTCCTCATCGTCATCATCGTCATCTGGGGACGGTAACGGTTGGAATGCTTGTGACTGTGAACCAATCCTCCGATGCGATAATCGGGGCGTCGCAGGCGGCCCACTCGCATTGCTACCTTCATCTGACGATACACTGAGTCTCCTCTTCGGAAGGTGGGACGCGCCGCCGAAAAGGTCACCGTCGTCCTCGTCATCATCATCGTCATCATCGCCACCGTAACCAACCAGGTTCCCGATCGGGGGTGTCCGTGGAAGTGTCATTTGCGGCGATCCACCGACTGCCCTGCCACTTCCGGTAGGTCGTTTACGTTTCAGGAGGCCGCTTCCGGATGCTCTTGAAGAAGCGAGGGATGATGGAGTACTGATTAGCGGCGCAGGTTGGTCGTCCTCATCGGGGCCATCTTCACTGAAGTACCGTTCTTCGTCTCTGTTCAATCCGCGACCCTGGCCCCACCTAAAACCGTTCAAAGCCCTAAACGCCTATCGTCAGTAGGATATTTTGGCTCGCAATGATCTTGGCTCACTTCTCCGGTTTCGTGTCTGGTTCCTCTTTGATCTCCGGTAGGGGTTCAACATTCATCTCCCATCTTCGAATTAGCGCGCTGAATCTGGGACCGCCCAGCGGTGTCTCTGCTAACTTCCGGATCTGTGCTTCGTGCTTCGTCATACAGTGATTGATCAGCTCCTTTATGTTCTCCTAAGGGTTCTGGTTAGAAAGACGCCGTCTGCGGTGATCCCACTGTTGACACACCTTCCGTACATGATCGAAGAACTCTTGACAGGAAGAACTGA
>Ga0307516_10010293_pt1 | contig 10297 bp, 14 predicted proteins | sample 19_EM_MG_FD_203310 | JGI IMG/M metagenome (GOLD analysis project Ga0307516, IMG submission 203310) | Populus trichocarpa ectomycorrhiza microbial communities from riparian zone in the Pacific Northwest, United States - 19_EM | ecosystem: Host-associated > Plants > Roots > Unclassified | place...
TGGAAGCCGAACGATCAGCACTGGTCAGCTGCAGCGATGGACGGCGGCAGCATGTGAATTGGGTTGGACGTACAGGCTGCGCCGGCGCCTCTGCAGACAAACGAATAGGCTCCGTCCCGGGACCATGGGACCAGTGACGTTGGGATGAATGAGGGGACAACGCATCTTGCGGAGCTGCCTTCTGTCAACAGAGTAGCATGCACAAGTCGTGTGCACTTCTCCACTTCTGCAGTGTGCATTCCATCCAAAACTCGCAATTGACAAACGGAAGCCTGATCTCGACCCGCCAGCAACGATCAGCCTTGCGCGTCCTCTTGATCCTCTAGCCAACACCCCAATCGAGGAGCTCAGCATCAGCTCGAAAGCGGAGAACCGCAATAGTTTCGAATATACCAAAGCAATATCTCTCGCCCCAGGCCCATCCGAGATGGCATCCCAAAACTCCCAGCTCCGCTCTCCCAATGCCATCCCTCCACGCACATCCTCCACGAACCAGAACGGACTAAACCAAATCATATCGAAACCGACTGCTTCTGTCCTGCATCCGGTGCCGGAAGGCGACTGGATAAGCCAGAGGAAACCCTCCATCCCCCTCTCCTCGAATCCCACCATCCAGCCCGTAGTTCCTACAGACTCGTCAAAGTACCACAAAAGCGACATGGCATTTTATGGCAAGGGGAGCTGGTCTCCGGAGAAGGAGAAGATTCTGGTAGGACCGTATGAATATCTGTTTGCGCAGCCGGGGAAAGATATTAGGACGCAGTTTATTGCGGCGTTTAATGAGTGGTTGGAGGTTCCGGCGGAGAGTCTGGATGTTATTACGAAGGTTGTGGGGATGCTGCACACAGCTTCCTTACTCGTTGACGATGTCGAGGATTCGTCGTTATTGAGAAGAGGGTTGCCTGTCGCTCATAGTATTTTCGGCACCGCGCAGACGATCAATTCGGCGAATTATGTCTACTTCATCGCTTTACAAGAGCTTGGGAAGCTGAAGAATCCGAAGGCGGTCAATATCTATACGGAGGAGTTATTGAATCTGCACCGGGGCCAAGGGATGGACTTATTCTGGAGAGATACCCTGACGTGCCCGACTGAGGACGATTATCTGGAGATGGTGGGGAATAAGACGGGAGGATTGTTCAGATTGGCAGTCAAGCTCATGCAAGCTGAGAGCAAGAATCTAAAGTAAGTCTTCCCACGACCACTGTCAAAACTCCACTAACAGCCTAACAGAGACTGCGTCCCACTCGTCAACATCATGGGCATAATCTTCCAGATCCGCGACGACTACCAAAACCTCTCCTCCCCCGAATACTCGCACAACAAAGGGCTTTGCGAAGATCTCACAGAAGGCAAATTCTCGTTCCCTATCATCCACAGCATCCGCGCGAAACCGGAAAACATGCAACTCATCAACATTCTCAAGCAAAAGCCAGAAGATGAGCAAGTTAAACGGTATGCTGTGACGTATATGGAAGGGACGGGCAGCTTTGAATACTGCAGGAAAGTCTTGGCGACGCTGACAGAGCGAGCGAGGTCGTTGGTGGAGGAATTGGATGATGGTGATGCGCAGAAGAAGGGGAAGGGGGTACTGAAGATTTTGGATAAGTTGGCCGTATAATTGCTTGATGATTGGAGATACCTAGGAATACAATGCGGGTATTTGACGCTTGGCGGGCGTTTTGCTATCTTGGGTTGCTGGCTGATCTTAAGTGATCCAGGGGGATACTTTACGAAATAGGAATCATGATCATGTGTGTTTACTTTGGAGGGAAAGTTCGCCCATGCGTGATTTAAGCCGAGGTCCAAACAGCAAGTGCTGACTTTTTCGGTCAATCCTCGCCTAGAAAGGGGGCCTCATACGAAGTGGCGAACAGGAGCTCGCCAAAAAGGGGTGCATCATAACAACAAAATGCTGTTGTTCTATATTTGGGATCGTCAATGCAGTGATCTTAAAAATCATGTGCCTCGAACAACAATTCGAGGCACCTCCCACCCAGGGTTGCCTATGTTTTTGGTGCCGAATTCCCTGGTAGACCGGGGCGTGAGCGCTCCCAGCGGCTGGTCTAGAATGGGGTCGCTGCCGAATCGGCTTGCGGAGATTGTGGACTTAACAAGAGTTGATCGCAACATAACTTCACCGACACCACTTTTGCCTTTTTACTTGAGATCGTATATCTTCATATCTTCTACCTCTTCTTCTATCTTTCGCTGCAATGTCATTCAGTTAAATTATTATCTCGCCTCTTCTTCATACACTTGGAGGTCATGGAAGACTCGATGGCAAACAGCGCTACAGCAGCGCCTGCAACCAACAAGCCTTATGATGAGGCTACCAAAAAGGATGAAAGCCAACATCAAGAAGAAGTCCAGCACGTCAGTAATTCCAATGGGGAGAGTCAACAAGCAGACACGATCGAGCCTGAGAAAGCCAAGTCAACAACTCACGAGATCACAACAACAAAATCTCTAGGAGCAGAGTCTCTTGGAAAGGATTACTCCATCTTCGGACCAATGGAAAAGAAATTTATTGTCTTCGTTGCGACCATGGGCGCCTTCTTCTCTCCATTCACAACACAGATATACTTCCCAGCCTTGACTAGCATAGCCCAAGATCTCCATGTCAGCAACAGCAAGATCAACTTAACTATGACTACTTACATGGTTCGTTTGCACTTGACCTCACCCCTTTCCTTTCTAACTTGCTTACTCGAATAGATACTACAAGCCATTGCTCCAGCGTTCATTGGGAACCTTTCAGATACTGCAGGTCGACGTTCAGCTTATATCGTCTGTTTCGTCGTATACATTGCTGCGGATATCGCTCTTGCTCTCCAGAATAACTATGTCGCCCTCCTTATTCTGCGTATGGTCCAATCAGCTGGTTCTTCCGGCACTGTAGCAATAGCCAATGCTATCGTTGCCGACGTTGCAACATCTGCGGAAAGAGGAATCTACATCGGCATCACATCTCTCGCCACGATCCTCGCCCCATCGCTTGGCCCCATCTTAGGTGGCATCATCTCCCAATACGCCGGCTGGAAATGGATCTTCTGGTTCCTCGCCATCCTCGCCGGCGTCTTCTTCATCCCCATGCTCCTCTTCATGCCCGAAACCTGCCGCCTCATCGTCGGCGACGGCTCCGTTCCACCTCCAAAATGGAACCGCTCCCTCACAAACCACCTCAACGAACGCCAACGACTCAAAGAAGGTCTTGGTCCCCCAGATTACGCAGAGCGCGACGCCCTCGCCAAGAAACGCGGCCCACTTCGCTTTCCGAATCCGCTCGACACCCTCGTCGTAGCATCAGAGAAAGAAGGCTTCTTCATCCTCTTTTTCGCTGGCATAGTCTACGCAGGCTTCTACGCAATCATGTCCGGCATGCCCTCGCAACTCAAAGAGATTTACGGCTTCAACGACCTCAAAGTAGGGCTCATGTTCCTCCCCATCTCAGGCGGTTCTATCGTCGCGGCATTTACTCAGGGAAAGCTCGTAGACTGGTCATTCGCGCGCGAAGCCAGGAAGATCGAGATGCCGGTCCAGAAACGCAAACAGCAAGACCTCTCTCACTTCCCGATCGAGAAAGCTCGGCTCCAAGTCGCGGCTCCGATGTTGTTGCTGGCTACGATCAGCACGGTAATCTATGGCTGGATCTTACACTACCGTGTTTCAGTTGCGGGGCCGATTATCATGCTTTTTGTTCAAGGATTTGCGCTTGTTGCGAGTACGCAGTGTATCAGTATTCTGATCGTTGATATTAATCCCGGTCTGGCGGGCACGGCGACGGCGGCGTTTAATTTGATTCGGTGTTTGCTGGGGGCTGGGGCTACGGCGTTGATTCTCCCGATGACGGATAAGTTGGGGTTGGGGTGGAGTTATACGTTAATTGGAGGCGTTTATGTACTTTTGAGTCCGATGCTTTGGGTTGTTGTGAGATGGGGTCCTCGGTGGAGGAGGGAGAGGGCGGAGAACGAGGAGCGGAAGTTGAGGGAGAACGAGGAGAAGGAGAAGAGTGAACAGGGAGCAGGTGCGGAGGGTGTTTAGAGAGGGGTCTTCTATGGTTCATGTAGAGAATATTCGAGCTTTTGATACCCGAGGAGCAGGAGTCATGTCTTTATGGGCGTTTCTAATTTGCGTTTGCAATGAAGCTGGGGGGCCCTCGAAAGAAAACAAAGTTGTCAAACGGACAAAAACGTTGGTTGGCCCCTCGGATTTATTGTGTCTGCAGAATTTCCGATAAAAAAACTATCTATGACCACGATTCCCGGTATCATGGTCTCATATTATCAGCCTCGAGGAATGGAGATAGGGTGGACAAGCTCGTCGGAGTGGCTCGGCTCATACCGTTTGAGTGGCTCAAGGACGTTGAACTTTCAGAGATTGTCGTCATTTGAGAAGTCACTTCCCGAGACACGTATTTTGCCTCCAAGAGATATCAAAAGGTCAGAGCCTGACATCGTCCAAAACGACTTTTCACGTGAAGATGACCGCGATTATTCGAAATCGAAGAGCACGAAAGATCGGTATCTTTTCAACGTCCATAGCAGAACTTAGGACCCCCATGACTTATGAAGGGTATGACCCGGAGATGCCGACGAAGGAAAGGAGAAGGAAAAAGAGTAGCGAATCGAAGAGAAAAGAGGGCGCAGGGAGGGGGGCCTCTCTTTGCATAGTGTTGTATTTATAAAAAGGCACTTGCGTTGAGGACGGGGGAGTGTGTTTCCTACTTTAAGAACTTTGCGGTGTTTGGAAGGCGGAAGGGAGAAAGAAGAAAAATTCCGAGTCTTGTACAGTCGATGTTCAACCGACATTGACCCGAACGATAATCCCCACACGTTCCCGCTCCACAAAATCTCCTTGAAAGCCGGAGATCTTTACCATCCGTATGGCGGGGAGTATCGGGAATCCACACTTCACCGTTGTTCCCCATATCTCCCCGCATTGTTCGCCGGCCGGAAGGGCCTGTGTTCCGCTTGGCAACCCGAGGTTTACCCGTTCCGTGGACGACATGTCGATCTGGAATGTCTTATCTTGAACACCCGAAGGCTTCTTGCCTCAAGTGGGTCAATTTTCTCAAATTTGGGGCAGGTTAGATAGTGTTTCGGGCATGGAGGAGCTGTCTATCAAAAGAAACGCCTCTGCCTGCCGAACATCACCCGGCGAGGTCTCATTCGCACCAATTGTCAACACGATTTACCCATCCGCAGCCATGTTTTGTCATTCCAGCCAACTGGAACAGCTTCCGCCCAGAAGCAGTTCAGTGTTCCGCACGTATCAAGGTGGGGGTAGCTCCTTCCTCAACCCAACGTCTCGCATACTTGAACCATCTCTCTCTTTCTCTTATACCTCCTTCTCTCCTCGTCATCTAAGAGTCTCAAACACTCCCGTTCCTCTTCAAAAGCATTGTTGTTTTACTCGTGCAAATTTTAGACAACATGACCGCAGCCATAGACGTCGAAGATGTCCTCTCCAAACTCAACAACGTTGAGAAGACGTCCCTCCTCGCAGGTTAGCTCTCCTCCTCTCCTCATACCTCACTCTCACTGAAAACCCCCAGGCGCCGACTGGTGGCACACCGTAGCCCTTCCTCAACATGGTGTCCCAGCAATCCGCGTGTCTGACGGCCCAAACGGCGTCCGAGGCACCAAATTCTTCAACGGCATCAAAGCAGCCTGTTTCCCATGCGGTACCGCCTTGGGAGCAACATGGGACACCGAGCTGCTGCACCAAGCCGGCGTCGCCATGGGCCACGAAAGCAAAGCCAAAGGCTCGCACGTGATTCTCGGCCCTACCATCAACATGCAACGCTCACCCCTCGGTGGACGAGGGTTTGAAAGTCTGAGTGAAGATCCCGTGCTTGCTGGTCTTGGCGCTGCTGCGCTCGTCAATGGAATTCAGGAGACGGGGGTCGTAGCGACAATCAAGCATTTCGTTTGTAATGATATGGAGCATGAGAGGAATGGGACCGATGCTATTGTTACTGAGAGGGCGTTGAGAGAAATTTACGCGTTGCCTTTCCAGCTCGTAGTTAAGGAGAGTCAGCCAGGGTGCTTTATGACGGCTTATAATAAGGTTAATGGATTACACGTAAGTGAGAATCCGAAGATCCTAAAGGATATGTTGAGAGGGGAGTGGGGGTGGAAGGGCTGCGTTATGAGTGATTGGTGAGTTCTTCGAGTTCCGGCTATGGAATATTGAGATTGATGATTGCAGGTGGGGGACGTATTCGACAGCTGGCGCCGCAAATGCTGGCCTTGATTTGGAGATGCCAGGTGCTACGAAATGGAGAGGCGAAATGCTGACCCAGGCCGTTGGAGTCAATAAAGTGCCACAACACGTTCTCGATGAGCGAGTTCGTAATGTTCTCAACCTTGTCAACCGCTGCGCTGCTGCGAATATCCCGGAGCATGCTGAGGAGAAAACCGCTGATACGCCGGAGACGGCTGCCTTACTGAGGAAGATTGGGGGAGAATCGATTGTTCTGATGAAGAATGAAGACAATATCCTACCCCTGAAGAAAGACAAGAAGGTAATTCCTGCAACTCATATATCCTACGCTTCATCAACTGACTTACTGCCTAGACCTTGATCCTTGGCCCGAATGCAAAGATTGCAACCTACCACGGAGGCGGATCCGCATCTCTCGCAGCCTATTACGCAGTCACCCCCTTTGACGGTATCAGCGCCCAACTCACTACCCCACCATCATACACTGTCGGTTCTTACGCCCACAAGGAACTTCCCCTCCTCGGAACAGTCCTCAAAACCGATAAAGGGGAACCAGGCGTGACATTCAGAGTGTACAACGACCCACCATCAGTCAAAGACCGCGAGCTCTGCGACGAAATTGTCCTCGACAAGACTGAATTCCTACTCATGGACTACAACAACCCGAAAGTCAAAAGTGCTCTCTGGTACGCCGACATTGACGGGTATTTCACTGCAGAAGAAGATTCCGACTTTGAATTAGGACTTGGCGTCTATGGTACAGCAAAGCTTTACGTCGATGGCAAGTTGGTCGTTGATAATGAAACGAACCAGACGAAAGGATCGTTGTTTTTCCATTGTGGAACGGTGGAAGAGAAGGGTATTCTGTCTGTGAAGAAGGGGCAAAAGTATCATATCAAGGTTGAGTTTGCGAGTGCTCCGGCTTGTAAGTTGGATCAGGGGAGTAATGTGCTGTTTGGTGGCGGTGCGGCAAGGATTGGTGGTGCGAAAGTCATTGATGCGGATAAGGAGGTGAAGCATGCTGCGGAGTTGGCGAAGGATGCTGATCAGGTTATTATTTGTGCTGGTCTGAATGTACGTTATCTCCCTTGACCACCTTTTTCATATTTGCTAATCTTTAAACAGGCCGACTGGGAAACCGAAGGCTCAGATAGAGAAGACATGTCGCTGCCGGGGCACATGGATGCTCTAATCTCCGCCGTCTCAACAGCAAACCCCTCCACAGTCGTAGTAATGCAGTCCGGCACACCCGTGGCAATGCCCTGGATCTCATCTGTCAAAGCCTTAGTGCATGCCGTAAGTCTCCTGCTCCTCCCATTTTCCGCCCAGCTAACTTTGAACAGTGGTACGGCGGTAACGAAACAGGAAACGCCATTGCTGACGTCCTATTCGGACACGTCAACCCCTCCGCTAAACTCCCTCTCTCCTTCCCAAAACGGCTCCAAGATAACCCCGCATTCTTGAACTACAGGACGGAAAGAGGGAGAGCACTTTACGGTGAAGACGTCTACGTCGGATACCGATGGTACGAAATGCTCGACCTACCAGTCCTCTTCCCATTCGGCCACGGACTCTCATACACTACTTTCTCATTCTCCGACCTGAAGGTTGATAAGACGGACAAAGACCTCAAAGTCACCGTGAAAGTCAGCAACACAGGATCGCTCGCAGGTGCAGAAGTCGTACAAGTCTACATACGTCAAAAGAACCCAAGTATCAGGAGACCGAAGAAAGAACTGAAGGGCTTCAAGAAAGTATTCTTGGAGAAAGGAGAGAGTAAGCTTGTGGAGGTGAAAATTGAAACGAAGTATGTAACCAGCTTTTGGGATGAGATACGGGAAGCTTGGATCAGTGAGAAGGATACGTATGAGGTGGTTGTTGGGGGTAGTAGTGAGGAGGTTACGGCTGTGAGGGGGAGCTTTGAGGTTGAGAAGACGGTGTGGTGGAACGGATTGTGAGATGTGCATGACAATCTGTGAGCAGGGGGAATGAATTGTGATGAATAATTGAGACGGACCTAGGCAGACAAGAAATGGAAGAATGCTTCCACACATGTATCGGGACTACCCCTTGGTTGGCTGCAGCCTCTTTCCCTGATGTTGATAAGCTCCAAATCTTAGTCATTCACGAGTACCAGAGTATAGGTGGCTGCACTCCATTCAAGATGACATCACTAAAACTTTCTGAATCAGGGTTCTCTTTGAACTCCCATTCAAAGTGGTTTGGAAGGTTCTACTTCTTGTGTATCTACTCAGCTCATCCTATTTTTCATGTGAACTTCAAGTCGCTGCTCTTCTGCGGCATTGGAATACTCTCCAGGCAGCTATCCAAAATCCCATTACTTCTCATCCCCCTCTTCATTCCCCTTGCCACAATCTGCGGCATCCCAACTTTTCCGAACCCAAATCCAGCCATCTCTCCTCACACGCCAACACTCCACAGACTCCGCCTACACCCGACGTAGCCTTTCGAATAATAGCCCTAAACAACCAGAATTTCTACTGCGCCAGGCACGGCGCTAAAAACCTCACATGGAGCTCAAATCTCGCGTCTTCAAGCCTGGCTTGGAGTAGGTAGTGTATTTAGAGCCATTTGGTGCTTCTCTTCCTTTTTCCCCTGCATTTCCTCTATACCCTAAAAGAATTGAGTGAGAATGAGGGAGATTGGCTGGCTGTTAAACAACTCCCCTACGGCGAGAGGGGCTTCCCTGGCTATCCCTCTTTCTCTGATGGGATAGACCGCTGGGATCGCGAGCGAGTGAACTACGACCGGGATAATCCTGGGTTTTCAGAGAGCACTGGACATTTCACGTAGATTGTGTGGAAGGCGAGTACGCAGGTTGGGTGTTCTAGGACACAATGCTGTGAGTTTTCCCACTCCATTTCTCTCTTTCCCCCTCATTATCGGCTTGAGGGTAGGGGAATATAATGAAAACAGCATGTGGATAGTGGGTAGTTTGCCACTACTCTCAAGCAGGAAATGTAATCGGCATCCCGAATGCCTTTACCAACAGTATAGGAAAGCAGATCTCTGGATCGTCCAGTTTGGGCGCTGCAGGTGCTGCAGGCATTTCATCATTTGTGTTACCTTCTTCGCCAGTGACGAATCAGGAGACTCATTGAGGCCGTTCTGGTCCGCCCCAAGTTGGAGACGGGAAAAGTGTTACTTCTGGTGCTGTTAGGGGCATCAAAGGAGCATGGAGCATGGAGGGTTAGCAAGGGTGGCGAGGGCTTGAAACTTATGGCAGTGTGGAAGGGGCATACTGGCGTTCTTGTGTGCTTGGATGGTCGTTATGCTGTTATTGTGGTCTTTGATTTGGCTAGTTGAGTGTACCTGATGTTCGGCAAAGCAAGCGGCAGCCCATGTCTCAATTAGATGATACTTTCGAGACCGCCAAGGAATATAGCTGGCTTTCCCATCTTCAGTATTCTAGAGTCTGTGTTAATCACGGGTATGCTAGAATCGTCAAGATTATGTGGAGAATAGTTGATCTCTCATGCTCTGAAGTGTGAATAGCTCTAAAACTGTTAGAATATATGAAACCATATTACTTCACAAACTTCTTGAGTTCATGGACAAGACTTGCGCGGTTTTTCCATGTATTCCTTTGCCAGCGGATCCCACGTGATGGAATGAGGGGTTGAAGAAATCTGAAACAACCCCACTGTTGGTGACGTACTTGCAGCTAATTCGACGTCCATCCTCCACTCATATCTTTCCATCTTTTCTTCTGTGGGCAAGCTTGAAAGTTATTCAAGCTCTGATAGGATCGAATATGGAATTCGAGGTTCTGTCTCATGGTTTGCTCAAACCAAGCTGATCCTGGCCAGAAACGGCAGCAACTGCTCTTTAAGCACCTGCAGCGGAGTTCCACAGAACAACACTCAGTCTGCAGCTACTCGGAAGTATGTTTTCTTACTGCAACCGCAACGCTGCATGCGATTGGGTCAGGCATGCCTCAACCCCACGTCATAAGCCTAAGGACTTCTCCGTTCAAATATCCGCAACGGTCTCAAGATCACTCTAGGCCCTATGCAGCCTCTAGAAACCTTTGGTCAACTGAATATGT
>Ga0307516_10010294_pt1 | contig 10296 bp, 15 predicted proteins | sample 19_EM_MG_FD_203310 | JGI IMG/M metagenome (GOLD analysis project Ga0307516, IMG submission 203310) | Populus trichocarpa ectomycorrhiza microbial communities from riparian zone in the Pacific Northwest, United States - 19_EM | ecosystem: Host-associated > Plants > Roots > Unclassified | place...
ATGGTTCAGATGTTCGAGTGCTCGGGGGCGACGTCGGCGCCATGGGGGCGAGACCAGACACGTCCGCCATTTCGCGACGCGGTAGATTTGAAGGGGACTCTGATTATGTAACGAACTTCATCTGGCAAACTTGCCGACAAACCTCCCGGCAAGCCTCCTCTTCTGCAACTCTGGCTTCGGAAAGAATACATCCTCCACCAGCTGGGTGATACGGCGGTCGCCACTTGAGCACGAGCCCCAACCCGACCGTCTGCACTTGTCCCTTCCCCTCAGCACCTTCACCGTAATCTCCAACCCTAACTTCTCTCCCTCTCCTTTTGTCAGGTGGTTCTCTCGGACGAACACATCCGCGTACGCGTCAGGAAGCCACTGTGGGACGTTGTACTTGTTTCCCAGTTCGATGCGGTCGACTGGAGATACGTTGGATCTGTTCGCGGTGAGTTCTTCGATCGCTCTGGCACGCACTTCTTCGCAGGCCAGTTTCGAGGAGATGGCGAGTAGCTTGCACCATTCGTCGGTTGGGATCACTTTGCGGAGGATACTGTTGAGGGAAGTAAGCCACACGGAACGGTCGCAGGCGGTGAAGTGACACGAACCCACGATAGAAAAAGTCGAGGAAGGTCACAAACTCCTCCACGGAAACAAGATCATCGATAGGGATCGCAGTATCGTCTAAGGTCCCTTCGGTTCCACCGGTGTCGGGTTCGGCCAGGCGTAACAGAATTAATGGGCAGTACTTCTTCAAGTGCCAATGAGGGACTCTGAATAACCTCCCGCCACACTGGAAAATCATTCAAAGACTGCCCGTAAACCCAGCAGAGGGTGCCTACCGACAAAACGACCATTCGGTCGTCCATATAGTACGTATCATGGGCCGGCAACATCTCGTTCGCCACACTCACTAGGTAGCACCGAAGGGTGGGATGGGAAAGGTCAATTCTCGATCCCTGAAGGCAGCCACAGTTGGACCCCAGACAGCTTATTGTATCTGGGATTGAATGCAAGTGTACTGGGAAAGTCACAATACATGGCGAATCCATTATTTACTCTTTGATACCCAAGACATCCTTCACAAGCTGAGTGGCATGCCCAAGCACGATAACCGGCTGCCTATATGACTTGTGAGGCTCGATTGGTTTCATCCTATACGGGGTTTCGAACTTTTCAGGTTCAGGTGTCGGCCCACGCGATCCGCCACTTCGTTGCCGGATGTACTTCTCCCTAGCCTCGCCGACCAACACCGTCATATCCAAGCCAAGCTTACCCGCCTCGGTGTAGGTGAGCGGGTGTTCCCGCTCGACCAAAGCCACGCAGGCTGGCAGTAACCATTCTTCTACCCCGAATTTCTTGGCCATGGCGATTTTGTCTACGTTATTGACGGATAATCCAAGTTTGTTGATTTCTTTGATCGACCGTTCGCGTGCGCCCTCGCACTCGTACCTATGAGAGATCGAGAGAAGACGACACCAATCGTCATTGGAGAACTTTGCCTCCTCAAGCCCTTGCCTGCGTGAACGCTTCATACAACAGGTCATGGACAATGCTACCGCGCCCACCTGAAGTAAAAGAAGTTGAGGAGAGCCTCCATCTCTGGGACGCTAACCGACGGTAGAACAATGGGTGTTTCGTCCGCCTCCCCTTCTGTACTCCCGTCCCCCTGAGGGATCTCGAACATCGTTCTGAATACCTCAGACTCCAATTCGAACATATCTGGGGGGAATCAGACACGATGATCCTCGATGTTTGTCGGCAAGAAATTCACATCGATGAACTCTGAATAATTGTTCCTCGACCTATCCGTGTCCGTTACTTATCCGAAACTGGCGCGAGAGGTTGATATGGCGTACCAAAAGCGTAACGAACGGCTTTCTGTCGTCAATGTAGAACTTGGAGTGACGCACAGCAGTGGTAGATTGTGTGGCGGACATGGTGGATAGAGCTAACCGGCACCAGTAAGGAGAGGGGGCCTCGTTCACGCAGATCCCGGGCCAGGCGTCGATCTCGCGGGGGATTCTCGCACACTCTCACCGCTGACCCAATTGCTCTAGGACTGGTAAACTCAGCGCGCCCACGCCATGATTGGAGTCGCTGGGGCTCCCCTGGAACCAGGAGTCGGATTCGATGATCGGCGCGCTAAGTCTGATACCTGATCACAAGGGTGGCACATCACCAGTCACCCACCGTCTCCCTCGTCCCCGAGGCTGTGGAGTGGGGGTTTGAACTCAAACCTCTTGACGTGATGTCTTGCACCTGTTGGGCCGGCGTACGGTGTACCCCACCAACCGATCTGACGTGCAAGGCTACTATCACCCTCGGGCATCTACATGGGCGCATCTGCGGCCCTGAAACGCGATGGCCCCAGGGGCTGTGGTGGAGACGTGTCCGACAGCATACCTTTGGTTCCCCCTACCAAGGCCTGTGTAGGCCGACCCCGACGCGATCAGGTAGCCATGATTTGACCAACGCTGAAACATAAACAACGCACTTGCTGCGCCCTGATTTCTTGTCAGGTTAGACATATAAAAGCTCGACAATTCCGGTGGGAGCTGGTTTCTTCAGCCGCTGCGCGACTCCCCACGACAAACTCCTCCAACTTGCCCCGCTCACGACCTCTAGGCTTAGTGCCGTTGTTGTCTATCACATCCCCCAGAACAAACACTACCACCATGACCGGCACCGACAACACAGTTCTCCCCTCCACCCCCTCTCCCTCCAAAACTGCCGCTCAAGGCCAAAGTACGACTCGTTTGCAGTGACCCTCGATCGTCTAGGCGTGTGTCTGATCATTATTTTCATTCCCTTCTTATAGCTTGGGCCGAATGGGGACAAAACCTCGGCAACTTCTACGCTCAGAAGTACACCAACCCGCAATCCGCTGGCATGACCCAGACCAACCAGACCTGGGCTGAGTGGGGAAAAGGCCTTGGAAACTTCTACGCTCAGAAGTACAGCTCTCCAGACAACGTCAAGGACCTCCCGGGAATCGGAAAGGCCCGCCTCCCAGATGCCCCTCCACAAACGTGGGCCGAGTGGGGAAGGGACATCGGAGAGTCTCACTCCGCCCAATACCGCACTCCTAACACGATGCCACAATTCGGCCACCAGAAAGCCCAGACTTGGGGAGATTGGGGAAAAGCCGTTGGAGAGTATTACTCCGCCCCGTGGAAGAAGAGTTCCTAAGGTGAGCGCCGACGTTCACATCCACAGCGAGCTCACGACGGCCCTAACACAATTTCCTTGGCTTAAAGCGTCATGGTTTTATTTATGGTATTTACGACACGATCATGAAATAGATAACACCGGTGGAGCCGGTCTCATTGAACAAAACGTGGAGATCTGTCACGGAAGTCATAGCATATCATTACGAGCGACAAGAAGCATACGGAGCATGAGGTATAGGACATCAGGGCGGGGGGGAAAACATCCTGGTTACTGCCCAAACGTGAATTTCGACTGGGATGCGGAGGCGGGTAGGGCAGACTCCCCGAGATTCTTCTGCGCCTCGACAGGCTTTACTGCGAATGGGGGGTCCGAGGTACTAACTCCATTAAAAAGGGAATAACCCTGACTCTGGGGGGTGGCGGGGGTGGGCTCCGAGGGAGCTGACTTCTGGGGTGCTTTTCCAGAAACTGGTGGCGGAAACGACGGGGGTGCCGGGGGGAATGGATTTCCGATATTGATAGAACGACCGCTGTTGGGTTGGTTGGGAGTAGGTTGGGGATACGCGAAAACGTTCTGTTCCTCCAACGGCTCAAGCTTGACCTTGGGGGGGTTTGGTTTAACAGCTGTATCGTCGGGGGATGTGGAGGCCACATTCGTGGAGCTGACGACGGGTTTGGTATCGGTTGTCGCAGAAGTCGTCGATTGAGAGGTCTTGGGCGGTCCGGGCAAAGGGTCTGAAGTAGCGGTAGGACCACGAGGGGGGTTCGTCGGCCCAACAGAAGTTTGGAGTGACCCTTCAGCCTGCCCACCTGCCATACCCGACCTCAAGCGGGTTTCGCGCTCCCTGGACAACTTGGCTACGATTAACACACCGAGCTTTTCTGCCTCCTCGTCCTCGAGAGGCTTAGGGCGTTGGCACAGTACCTCGAAGCTAGAAGCCTCCCATTCCTCGATGCCATATTTTGCACCCAACACGTACTTTTCGACAGGATCAATCTCTGGTCTGTGCGTGTCGATTCCATTGATCGCAACGGGGCGAATCGAGTCAAGCTGGTACTTGGTCGAGACGGAGAGGAGGTTAATCCAGTGATGGATGGAGGGCTCCCCGCGGCTTAAGCAACGGCTGGACGGTTCGTCAATGCCGGATCATCGTGGACCAACCGCAGACAACAACTTACTAGGGGAGGAAAAAATCGATCAAAGCACGGAATTCGTCCGCCGTTAAGTCAGGCAAGGGAATAACGTCCTCTTCCTCCTCGTTGAGGAGTAGGGGCTTGAACTTCCCCGGACCGGGCTCGAAGAGACATTTTGGAACGCGGAAGAAAACGTCTTCAACCTAAAAGCCAGATCAGTGACCGACAAGGCGCGAACCCCAAAGAGCAAGCAAAACGCGCGGTCGCCGTCCGAATACAAGGGAAGGGATTTGAAAGATCGATGTTTTGGACTCGGGCGGCCACCGCCAAAAGGTGGGATCAGTGGTTGTATTGGAAGTTAGCACTGGAAGTGCAATGGGTCGTGGAAGTCACGCCAGGCCTTACTACTCAGTTACTTATCATCGCTCGGGCGGCAGGATCCCCGGATCTTCGTGCAAAAAAATACAACGGGAGCTCCGTCGGAATGGCCTCGTCGTATGACAAACGAGGTCGTGTGAGTGTCGATCTCATCGGGCGCATCCCCCGAGCACGTTCACGTTAAATCCAAGGGAGACGGGAACGAACGTTTGTCGGTGCCTTCACCCAGTCCGGGCCCCATCCCCGTCCCATGTGCGTCCTTTGACTTACGGCGGCTGGTACCCGATCACGCACGTTCGCCCCAATGCTGCAAGCCCAACCCGTCTCTTCTGGACAATGCACCGATATCTTCCGTCGGCGTCCCAGGATTTCATTCGTACTTCGAAAGCACCGGCAGGCCCACCTAACGGGACCCGGTCCCATTCCACGCTTTATTCATTATTTCCATAAAAAGGACCGCTCCCGTGTCGGATTCTGGACCTTGGACTCGCCCACAAAACGCCCACTCACTCGGCCTGTGGGCACATTGGCGCTGCGGTGGGGTCACCTACTTTCGGTTCGATCACCCATTGTCACAACTGTCTCTGACAACCTGCCGAAACTTGCAGATGACTTGAGAGTGCAGTGAGGCGTCGGATGCGATTCATCATGTCAGAAACAGCATCCTCTAGGTTACCTCTCACAGAGAGAACCAACCTGCCCACAGATTGGGCGGGAGGTCCCCAACCGCTTCCAAATCCGAGAGGCATTGGACACCAGTGTTCGCGTTCCTCCGGACCAGCAGAGACAAGTTACAAAAACCAGCGTGGATGAATACGAACTAGAGACTACAAAGAACGGATGGGTTGCCCAGAGCGCCCAAAAAAACATGAACGCGTGATGGATACAGCTACAATCCACTGCATTCTCCATAATACATAAAACGTGCTATAGCGATCCGCGACCGATCGATGGCATGGAGATTCCAGATCTCGATAGGGGTATCAAACAGGAGGGGGGAGAGTATCAATCATGCAGGTATTTTTTCAGCCTTCTCGACCCGAGCGTGGTCGGAGATCGTTGGGGCTAGAAAAGACAGGTTAACAAGCCCTCGAATAGTTTAACGAGGGGTAAACTGACCTTCACCCGTGTCGGCCCGTTCAAAAAGTCGGTCCACTTCCTCTCAACCTCACCCTCAGCTACGATGTTCCCCTTCTCGTCGATCCCAACGTGAGATTTATGTTGGAAGCTCCCCGGTTCGGGGTCCGTGATTTGGTCGATGGCCGGGACGAACGACATCGTCGACCGGCGACGAACTGTTTTGCTCCACGAACGTGGGCCGGAACTCGGTTTTACCAGAGCTGGGAAGCGATAGATATAACGGGATGGGAGTGAGATGGGATGGACCGAGATGAACCAAAATAGAATGAAAAGTGTACTCACGTCTCGCTTTCGTGCGAACCATAACGGTTTCATAAAACTGGTATGCCTCGTCGTCATCTTCGAACCTGAACCCAAACATCCGGCTCTACACACCAATCAGCGCCGTTGGCCAGCCACGATCTATACAAGATCCACTCACGTTTCCTGAGAATGCGTGGAAAAACGGAACCAGCATCTTGTAGTCCGAATTCGCGGGTTGCACGGGTTGCCTCCAAACGACCTTGGCGGGTTTCTTCTGATGGGGGTCGATCTCGACAAGCCTGAACCACAAATCATCGTCACCCCTAACCCCCAAGCCTCCTGCAAGATTCACCACCCCATCGGCATCGCCCATTGCTGGCAGAGACCCAGGCTCTTCACTCATAGCACCAGCGAGCCCCATGAACCTCGGACTGCCAGACGTCCCAGCAGATCTGAACGAGCCAAGTGAGGATTTTCCGGAGGATGCGTCATCCCGAATCTCGTATTCCCTCGTGTCCCTCCCGAACACGATCGCCCCGCGCAAATCGAGCGGCTTCCACTCGGAGGAAGAGGTAGCGGTAAACGGTGCGTGGTAGATCTGTCCTCGAGCCATCGCGAAGATATGGCTGGTCGATGGTGGGAGGGCAGCGATGATCCGGCGTTTGTCGTCGGCGGTGAGGGTGGAGGTTGCGTAATGTGGCATGTTGTGTGATAAGGAAATCTAGCCGGCTTCAAGGGCTGACAGTCACGAGTCCTGGAGTAAACGGTGGTTTATGAGTTAGGCGGAAGGGGGGGGACGGGGGATGGTAGTTGGGGAAAGAGTCGGAGCGGGGGCGGATCCAGCACATATACTTAGATGAAAGGGGTCATGGATTCGGCGTGTTCTCCAACACTCTGGAAACTCATGTTTTATGATTGGGGGCGCGGCCTATACAACCCTGGTTGAACGCCTCGCCCGAAATGCTGTTCCTAGAAGCTGCGTGTGGTCAGACAACCTTTTGGAGAACCAGATTCCTGGGGGGGTTAGGTCCAGACCGTATCCCAACACAGGAAGGCCCAGTGATGTGCAAAAACATCACCCACTGGTTATCCAGCTACGTCAGGTTGTTGATTGAAAACGGATACTGAGAGTCGTATCCGAAAAAGGGATCTGCAGCAGACACCTTGGAACTCAAAGCGCCCAAGGCACACAGGAGGGGTAAGACGTGGATGGGCACGCGGCTATGGCACACCGGAGGCGAGGCCGCGCTTATTCGTACCGATGGCACTGCCGTCAGCGGTGCGTGATTGTGAAGGTGTGACGTGGATATCTGGGATGCGGGGGCAAGGGTGCGAAGCCATCTCAGAGTATCAGTGAATCGCGAATTCCCCGGCGCCTTTTATTGGAGGTATTCGGGTGCGTCGATTCTAGACGAGTGGGTGAATCTATATCACGGGCAATGTGGAGCAGAGACGAAGCCGGAGCTCAGAGAGAAAAGCAATAGTATTAGCATAAAGTTAGACAGTGGCGGTATCACTCTCTCTGTACGAGCGCTAGCAGGCCGAGACCGCCAATCAAGGCGTACTTCAGCTGGGGGAAATCGTTCTACGGGTCGTTGGTTGGCGCCACGATAAAAACGCGAGGGCGGATTGAAACTCACCATTGCGATGGTAACGTAGCCCACGTATGGCAAGAAACTGGACGGTTTTGACTAAGCGATGAACCCAACTGCGAACTGCGGGCATGGACACGTACCCTCTAACCTTCCCAACGACGTGTTTCCTCCCTAGATGTTTGAGGCCACGGTACAGAGCGATATCATCCACGGGGTTGTTGTCGCCCTTTGTTAACAAGAGCTGGTCCTCGGGATTCGGTACAGCCGCCTCCGTGCTCCTCCTGTTCAACAAAAGGAGATCAACCGCTTGCGCAGATGATACAAAGGTGGCCAACTCACTTTGACTTTTTCGGTACAACGTCGTGAGTCTCCAGCACCCGATGTACGATTGGTATATCCGCTCCGGGAATCTTGTACACAGTGATATCACCGACGTCGTATCGTTGTTGAGAGGGATTTGTGAGGAAGAGCAAGTCTCCACGGTAGAATGCGGGCTCCATCGATCCACTGACAAGGTCCGAGAGGGTTCGTTGAATGAGACATCGGTAATGTGAGGGAAGTTTGCGCAAAGGAGATACCTCAGGACGACGACGATAGGAGATTCGGTGTTGGTCAGGAGCCCGAGACCTTTCCAGATCATGAGGCCGGAAGCCATGACCGATGCAAAGTTGAGTACTTGCAGCAGGACCTAGAGGGATAAATCGTATGCGGTCAGTTCGCCATCCTCCTCCGCAACAAAGGGGGGGAGGCGGTACCTGTCGCCAACCCAGGCGTCGCATCGATTTGAGCTCTTCAGTGAACATTGGGGAGGAAAGAGAGAGTGAGAGAGAGCGGCTGGGCCAAATGGTCGGTTGGGGTTGATGTTCACAACCTGTGTGATGCGCCACCAGAAGTGACGTGGTGCTGTTTGGCACTGTTAGAGCATATGATTCACATTCACGGGGGGAGATATATGTACACGCAAACTTCTGCATCTAATCCCTAGATGTAACCATCCATCGAAACGAAACAAGGAGAACAAGGACCACAGCGGTGTAATTTTGGCGGCAAAGAGAATGAGCTGGAATGTAACTACGATAACAAAAAGAATAACGATAGAGCTGTTCAGACGCGCCATCCGAATTGGAGCTATGATAAACCAAGAGCAGAAGCAGGGGTCTGAATAAGGGGATTCGAGGAGGGGGAGGTGAATGAAGGGGAACGGGCTTTCATATGCAGCAACAGAGTCGCGGCGGACTCATCATCCTGGGAGGACGGTTGCGACCTGTCGCTTCTCGGAGAGGGAAGAGTCAAGGAGGGGAGGCGGGTGGAGTACGAATGCTCAGAATCTGCCCTCGGTCGGAATTCGGTGGTAGTAGGCGGAGAGGGTAATTGATCTGGGCTCGGCAAAGATTCCAATCTCATACCGTTCTGTTGTCGAAGCAGGGTAGAGATGGGAGGAAGGCGAGGGGATGTGGTGGTACCGCGTGAGGCGGATTCACCGTTCGCTTTCGAAGTTGGAACGGGGACGGACTCCTCGTCAAGAAGTTGTTGGAAGATATCGTCCCGTTTCCTCTTGACGCCTCGAGATTGCGTTACTCGTGATGGGGATTGGCAGTACTTTGCCTCGAGTTCCTCAACTCGAGAGACCAACTGCTTCATGTAGGTGACCGTCCTGACGAGTATCTCGAGCTTGAATTCCTTCTGCTGGCCGCGCTTCTTTCCCTCGCCACCTTCCTCATCTTCGTCTTCCCAACCCTCATCAAGGTTTTGAGGGACAAGCGTGCGAAGGGTATCGAGAGCCTCGTTGATTTTGGTACGACGAGCCTTCTCGATGCGGGAGTGGTTTTGCTTGCGAAGGGAGTCGCGAACCGACCTGGAGATTTTGCCAGACTTCCTGGGCCGACCCTTCGTCGGGACGAAGGATTCGAGAGCGGCGGCCTCGTGGTAGTCGGAATCATTGTCGGCCTCGAGCTCGTCTGACCCCGAGGGAAGATCCTCGTCGCTGACGCTGCGTTTTTTTGTCGTGTGCGCAAATCCTGCGGGCGAAGCGGTGGTTTTGGCGCGCTTGACCCGAGGAGCGGTGGGATCGAGAGTGGCGGCGGACATGGGGTCGAGCGTAGAGGTGTCGGGTTGCAAAGGGGTGGACTGGAGAACGAACGAGGGGAAAGATGGGATTACAGTAGAGAGAAGGCATAGTGCAGTCGCTAATAAAAGCGGAGTGGGCAGAGCGGATTGGCCTCCAACATTGGCGGACGAACGTGCGCGATCGGCACTAGCCGCTGTGGGTCAAGGGACGCACATGGGATGGAGTTGGGTAACCTCGCGATCCGGGAATGCGCCGGCAAACGTTCGGTTCCGTCTCTCTTGGAACGTGGAGGTGCTCGTGTGGGGAGAGCCCTCGGACGGACCGGATAAGCTCACACGACGCACGAGCCAGATTCCACCGGAGTTTCTGTTTTTTTTTCTGCCGAAGACCTGGCACGGCGGGCAATGCTGAACGTGTGACTTTCCGTGGCCCTTTGCAGTTTCCAGCTTCGAATATCGAGAAAGGAAGCCCGTCAGGATCCCGACCATCACTGGGCTCGAAACAATACAGCCCGCGGCAACAATAATAAGCTTGAGCCCGTTCTTTCGAGTGGCATAGACCGGATATTGTACCCGAC
>Ga0307516_10010295_pt1 | contig 10296 bp, 17 predicted proteins | sample 19_EM_MG_FD_203310 | JGI IMG/M metagenome (GOLD analysis project Ga0307516, IMG submission 203310) | Populus trichocarpa ectomycorrhiza microbial communities from riparian zone in the Pacific Northwest, United States - 19_EM | ecosystem: Host-associated > Plants > Roots > Unclassified | place...
AAAGGGGGATGGACAGATATCCAGAAATTTGACCCATTTCGGTGAACGACCCTAAAAGGGTATATGTCATGGTCATGGGTCCTAATATTGTGGGGGTTGGCCAAGACCGCTGCTGGGCTGTGGTTGCTCTTAATTATTGTTTGGACGATACATATTCGAGATGACTCACATTTCGTCTTGGCTCTTGGCGAAAGTGGAGATTAAGAGCAGTGCAAGAGAGCTTGGACCGTTTGGAAAGGCTTGATCTTTGACTCCTTGGGGTGCCTGTGCCCCGTGTCAATGGTGCCGCTGACTTTTGGTGGGATCTGAGTTGTAGGCGAGACAATAGTAAGCAAATTACATAAAGTGAGAGGAGAAAGTACGCATTTCCGCGCACCTCCGTCGTCCAAGACTAACACCGATAGAATTCGGACGAGTCTGAAACTTCCTCTTCCGGATGCCGCAGGTTCTGATACCCCACTCGCAGATTCAGATTTCGGGATTGTTCAACTTTATGTGGCGTGGGGGCGAAAGAGGCATATTTTCATGACTTATGAGCGCTGTCAGAGAGCGGTGATGAGGGGACAACTCATTTTCGCTCGTGTGGTCAAAAGAGGTTTCCTGAGAGTGGGAACATATAGTCCTGGTCATCTGACAGAAACCTGCCCAGTATTAGATTCAGAGTGATACATGGTCCGAATCCGTGGTTAGTTGACCAGCGAGGTGAATGTGCGAAATGAAACGGGGGGGCATCGTGACAGGTCGCAGGAGGAAGAAGTGGGTCTCGGGACCACATGTTCCATACAGCGCCGCCGATGAATCGATGACGAACAAGAATGCCGAATGGGTCGGCAGTCCTCTGGTTCCTTCTTGGCTTATCAGCCAACAACACAACCCATCTCTATCTATGTATTCGCCAGGCCCGAAGAGCATCCTGGCAGAGGTATTTTTGCGTATGGCTCGGCTCAGACAAAATGGTCGCATGAGAACAGACTTGCTCCTATACCTAAGTTAATGGCAGCTTGACGTTTTTGTCCAAATGTATAGATCGGATGTTCTTTTACCCTCGAGAGCCGAGGGTGATTGTTGTCCTTGGCTCTTGGCGGTTCTACTGCGGCCGACAAGTGGGCAGTCACCGAGAGTCTGACCTGGCCCCAAGGGATCCCGTGGGGGTCTCCACGTTCCAGTGGTTGGGTGACCTGTGACATCGGATTGTCTTGATAGTTGATATCCATGCCAATAGGTGAGTGTGGCGTGAGATTGATATTTTAAATTTAGTACTTGCAACAGCAGCGTTTCCTTCTTGGCTTATCTCCTGCAGGCTGCAGCGCCGTACACGGCCGCTGAGCCGTAGAAACGTCCTCAGGACGCTAGCCGAGTTTACTTGTTAGGTTGACTGTAGAGCGCTCGTCAATAAATAATTGCCCCTTATCAATGAGGACAGTTTAACATAATTCTCAATGAGTTGAGATCACCAGGACGTGGGACGACTGTCAATCACATTAACTATGATTTTGAACGGCACCAGGGACACTGCTGATGTTGTCCCTGCGAGCAAGCGCGAATTGTCCTGAGGATGTTTTCAAACCATCCGTGGGACGTCTTGGCACAACTTGGCAAGCTGACCCTTGGTTCCACCAGGGTTATTTTGGTAGATGATCGTGACATTCCTGCTCAGCAATCCTGTCGGCTGGCTGAGTTCCCACTGGCTGGAGTTCAGAACGACTTCGCGAAATGTCTTCAGAGGTCGAGCAAATGCATGGGTGGCGAGGCCGAAGAAAAATAAAGATGTCCTCCGATAAAAAGGTATACCCACATTGGTTAGCCGAAAACATACTAAGGACTGACCAGTCGTGACCATCAATGCCAAACCATCCTGCAATCACAATCATGCGATTGTTCTCGGTGCAGTTTTGCGTCTGGCCGTGTAGCCCACACGGCTCTTCGGGCCTGGCGAATAGACTGAAGCACGAAAGCTCCGTTGGGTGCTCTTTCTCTCTCAACAATGATGACATGAAGACATGTGGCGAAAGACTTGTACAGGTACTACCCAGGCTATGCCCCGGGCCCGCGAGGAAAAACGCGTCTCATCCAAACAGATAGATCAAATATTCTTCCACCTCCGACGGGCATGCGATTCCGAACCCATATGGTGCGAACGAACAGATGTGGTAATACATAGCTCACAGCAAACGCGGCTTGTGTGTCGCTCGCTTCTCGCATCCCCTCACCCTAACGACGTGCTGATTCCCCAGGGTGAAGATATGGTAAACTCAGGGAGATTATGAGGGGAAGGGGAAGGGTTCAACAAGAAATCAGGTTAGTTTCTTCTGGACCGGTGAATATGGTAAACTTGTGTGCTCGTAATGGGATGATGCTTGTTTAACACATGCTCTTTGCGAATTATTGGGCTCAGAACGGTAGCCAATCGTATTTTCATCAGGCTGGTATTAATTCCAGGATGTCTTTCCTTGGTCCTATGACTCGGAGTACGTTTCTAATTGTCCATGTCGACGTCATATGGCTTCAATCTTGACGCGACGGCAATGGATTCATCCAGCCTCACTGTTATCAAGGTGGCACTTCCTTCAGCTGCTCCAAGTCTACGTGCCTCAAACTGGTTCTGGAATGAAACTCTTCTTTTCCCGATGAAGAAAACATGATACCCTCCGTTGGCTTCATGGGGGACTCACTCAATGGGTTGTCTCCTTCGTTCTCCAGTCCATCCCGTGCCAGATAATTGCTCGAGTCGAAGACTGACATACCAAGGTCACTGGGCCGTTTTAAGCCTTGCGATGGAACGGTTTCTTATTCAAGATGGGATTATTGAGCAAGGCCATAGTCCATTACTTGCTGCAGTACTTATGCATTACTTTTGTCACTTCTGAAGGAAAGCTCCGAACGCGGAAAGCACAGCTGGGCCAGTCGAGTAACAAGCGATTAGCGTTTCTTCATGAATGGGCCTCGTCAACCATTTCTTCTGCTCTGGATGCCCTCTATTAGCTATAATCTACAGTGTGTTTAATATGATGTCGGATACCCGTTTTACCCCCTTATATTTGTAACCAAACCCTCCGAGGGAAAAGGCCGCATCGAGTACATACACCGAATACTGGGATTTCGACTCAGCAAAGATGAAGCATGGGGCCGGAACTGCAGAATCTACGAGGACGTCCCTGCTATTCAAATTATGGCCACCTTAATCATCACAACTGGGACTCTCTTCTTCTCCCTCCCACGCAACTTGTACTTCATAAGGCAAACTCGTTGCAAGCCATACTGCGAAGCACGACAAGAACGAGTAAACGGCGTACACTGCATAGCCTCCGAGGAGATTGCGTTCCACAGAGAAGGAAAAGAGAGACGTCGAAAATGAGGGAGCTACAATGCGCGCTATCGAAACAGCCATCTGCGAAAGGCCATGCGTTGCTCCCAGAGAACGTCTGTTGGGTGCCGCAGCAGTGACGAATACAAAGATACAACCTAAACATTGAGATAACATCATCAGTCCCCTAGAATTGATTGAATAAGAAGAAAAAAAGAAACGAACCAAAAGCCATGTCCGCAGACGTCTTCGGGACTATCCAGAGGAAATTTCCTGTCCAGACACCAATTGAAATCCCAGAATGGCGAGCAAAGAGATTGATCACTGGGAAGATAACCCAAAGCAGGAGGAAAGTGGAAATGGCAAGGACGCAAGTCCGTCTTTCCCCTAAGTAACGGACAATTTTTGAGAAATACGTAGCCATAAACATCGCAGTGACCGCTCGATAGACCCCCAATATGTAGCCTATGCGCCTGGGGTCAAATCCCAAGCCACCGATTTTGATGGGCATGGCCAAAAATAAGGGAATGAGCGCGGACTGAGATGTATCCAAGAATTCGAGGCAGGCGAAGTTTGCGACAGATATGAAGACAGGGTATGAGAGAAGTTGTCGCAGTGGGAGTGGTTTGTCTACGGAAGAAGCGAACGGGATTCCTTCTGAGGCTTCTGCAGGAAGTGACAGACTGGCTGCACTCAGGCTCTGAAACATGTCAGGCGGTAATAGGCAAGTGGGAAAAGCAATCAACGTACTTCTTTGAAGAATAAGCGTGTCGCAAAAAACGGCATCAAAGTGATGATCGCTGCGGCAAGGCAAGGAAGAAAATATGGGTATTGTTTCCAGAATTCTCCACCGAAGATAGTTGGGAAGCGATCACTAGGTTTTGCAAGGCTTCCTCCTATTAGTGGGCTGTGTATGTGCTCATGTTGTCGAGGTGTGAGGGTCAAGGAGAAATGACGACCTTACCCGATACTCCCACCAACCGCCCACAGGACGAAAATTAACCCAAAACCTCGAGCACGATTCGTCGAGTCCGTAACTTCCCCCACAACGCTCTTTATGACGCCTGCGATATCTCATGAGGTTATAGAACTTTGAATGAAACGGCAACTGACCAACATTCCGTCCAAAAGGCCCCACAGAAATCGGCTGTGTTATGGGTACACCCGGTCTGACTTTGGAAGAATTGCTCAAACGGCGTACCTTGCAACCAAGCCCCAAAATGTGCGCGAGAGACCGAAATACAACATCGATACTATCGATCCACACATACCCATCATCAGCACGGGCTTCCTCCCCAGACGATCAGACAGTCTGCTCCAATGAAGCACTGTCATTCCCAATCCGACATAGTGAAAGGATTCCTAGAGATGTCGCTGAGCCAAATCAGTAGCAGTGCTGGTGACTCACAATTAGCCCAATATAATACCCGACTTTTTGCTCGTCTCCCCCAATGATGTCCAGCTCGCCAACAAGCTGCAGACGCGTACAAATCAAGCCAAATCTGCCCGGACGAGTTTCCTCACCTGGTTAATGTACGGCTGTATCGACTGTTTCGCCAACGCGTCACAGGTCTCCACGAAAAGCACAACCGAAAGCTGACGCCACGGCAAAGGGTTGGGTTTCCGCTGGAACAGACTACGCCCGGATTCGGACTGGAGCAGAGGCACACCCTCATCGTTATGCTCCATGCGAGTAGTTAGGGGCAGAAAATAGGTGCTGAGGGGAGCACTAGTGGGCTTTCTGCCAGGGCTGCCAGGCTCAGGGTAGTTTGGCCTAGTGATGAGTAGTTCTGGTAGTTTACCTTCCAGAATGAACGGAGTCCGAATCATGTCCGGCTCCTAGCCGCCATCAAGGCCCAGGTTACGGGCCAGGTAAAGACGGTACATGGGTGGACTTACCTACGCATTTAGTAAATGCGTAGGTAAGTCCACCCATGTAGTACGGCGGTCCCTGTTTTCAGACGGCGGAATTTTCCATCTGAAAGCAGGGGCTGCCGTAATGTGTATGTCCTTGTAAATACATCCAATGTTTTGCACACATATCGCTGTTTTCACTCGGCCTTGATGGCGGCTATGTAGGACATGCATCTCCTGAAAACCTGGAGCGTTCATTCTGGAAGGTAAACCGCCAGAACTACTCATTATAAAACGAACTGAGCTTGGCAGCCCTGGCAGAAAGCCCATCAACTCCCCTCAGCACTAATACTGCTGCCCCAACTACTCGCATGGAGCATAACGATGAGAGTGTGCCTCTGCTCCAGTCCGAATCCGGGCGTAGTCTGTTCCAGCGGAAACCCAACCCCTTGTCGTGGCGTCAGCTTTCGGTTGTGCTTTTCGTGGAGACCTGTGACGCGTTGGCGAAACAGTCGATACAGCCGTACATCAACCAGGTGAGGAAACTCGTCCGGGGAGATTTGGCTTGATTTGTACGCGTCTGCAGCTTGTTGGCGAGCTGGACATCATTGGGGGAGACGAGCGCAAAGTCGGGTATTATGTCGGGCTGATCGTGAGTCACTGCTACTGATTTTGGGGGTTCGAGGGCTCAGCAACATTTGATTTAGGAGTCCTTCTACTATGTCGGACTGGCAATGACAGTGCTTCATTGGACCAGACTGTCTGATCGTCTGGGGAGGAAGCCCGTACTGATGATGGGTATGTGTGGGTCGATAGCATCGATGTTGTGTTTCGGTCTTTCCCGCACATTTTTGGGCTTGGTTGCAAGGTACGCCATTTGAGTAGTTCTTCCAAAGTCAGACCGGGTGTACCCATAACCCACAGCCGTTCTCTGTGGGGGCTTTTGGACGGGAATATGGGTCAGTTGGCATTTCATCCAAGTTCTGTAACCTCATGAGATATCACAGGCGTCATAAAGAGCGTTGTGGGCGAAATTACGGACTCGACGAATCGCGCTAGGGGTTTCGGGTTGGTTTTCGTCCTGTATGCGGTCGGCGGAAGTATCGGGTAAGGTCATCATTCCCGTTTGTTCCTCACATCGCGATAACATGAGCGCATACCTAGCCCACTGATAGGAGGAAGCCTTGCAAAACCTAGTGATCGCTTCCCAGCTCTCTTCGATGGAGAATTCTGGAAACAATACCCATATTTCCTTCCCTGTCTTGCCGCAGCGACCATCACTTTGACCTCGTTCCTCGCGACGCTCTTCTTCTTCAAAGAAGTACGTTGATAGCTTTTCCCGCTTACCTATTACCGTCTGACATGTTTCAGAGCGCAACCAGCCTGTCACATCCTGCAGAAGCCTCAGAAGGAATCCCGTTCGCGTCTTCTAAACCCCTTCCCCTGCGACAACTTCTCTCATACCCTGTCTTCATATCTATCGCGAACTACACATGCCTCGAATTCTTGGACACATCCCACTCCGCGTTCGTTCCCTTATTTTTGGCCATGCCCATCGAAATCGGTGGCTTGGGATTTGACCCCGGGCGTATAGGCTACATATTGGGGGTCTATCGAGCGGTCACTGCTGGACTTATGGCTACGTACTTCTCAACAATTGTCCGTTACTTGGGGGAAAGACGGACTTATGTCCTCGCCATTTCCACTTTTACCCTGCTGTGGGTTCTCTTCCCGGTGATGAACCTTTGTGCTCGCCATTCTGGAATTTCAACCGGTGTCTGGATAGGAATTTTCATCTGGATAGTCCTGAAGACGTCTGCGGACATGGCTTTTGGTTCGTTTCTTTTTCTTTCTTATTCAAGTCCCCGGGCATTGACGATATTATCCCAATGTTTAGGTTGTATCTTTGTACTCATCACTGCTGCTGCACCCGACAGGCGTTCTCTGGGAGCAACGCATGGCCTTTCGCATACCACTGTTTCGATAGCTCTCATTATAGCCCCCTCATTTTCAACCTCCCTTTTTTCCTTCTCTGTGGAACGCAATCTTCTCGGAAGCTATGCAGTGTACGCCTTTTTCTCGTTTTTCTCGTGCTTCGCGGTGTGGCTTGCAATGAGTTTGCCTCATGAAATACACCCAGCGTGGGAGGGAGAAGAGGAGAGTCCGGGCCGTCGTGATGATTAAGGTGGTGAAGTGGCACCTTCGTAAGGGTGAGGCTGGAAGAATCCATTGCCGTCGTGTCAAGATTGAAGTCGTGACGTCGACATGGACCCCGGGACAATTAGAAACATACTGTGACCCAATAATATCGCTTACCCGGTAATGTATCACTCAAAATTTATGTATTGTTTTCGGTGTCACTGATTCTTCCACTGAAACTTGGAGATTAAATAAAGTTTTAAACTGCTCTGAAAACCTCAACTTCCCGGTGTGATTCGAATGGCCTGAGCATAAGGTAACCTTTCAAATCCGGCATTAAAATCACAATTCCTCTTCTCGTGACGCAATCCGAAGTCGAAGCGGCAGTTGCGCTCCCTTCTCCAACTGGCCCTCCACCACAGGTATACTCAACAATGATGATGCCGGTAAGATATTCCGCGCTTCCAGAGTGAGTTCAAACTCGAAGGAACCTACAAGCACAACCAGAAAGACCTGCATTTCTATCATGGCAAACTTCCACCCGACGCATGACCTGCAGATGCGAGAGTGAGGTGTTGAACTGATCATGATCGATTTACAAGGGCTAACGACGAACCGGACACCAGTAGAAAAGGTCATGCTAGGTAACAGGACAGAGTAAGCCATGAAATCTCATCGACAGCATCGCTAGGCAGGACATACAGATTCCCAATGAGACCTATCGTGGACGTCTTCTTGATGCGTGAATCTAACCAACGCTCAGGGTCAAAGACATGAGAATCCTCCCCGAATACGTCTTTGTTTCTTTGCAAACGGCCATAAGTAAGTTTTTTTTCAGCAACCCCACACACCAAAGGGGGCAATACCTGTTATAAGCACTGACCGATGCCATGATGCGAAGGCCTTTCGGAATAGGAAGTGCAGCGAGAGATTCACCACTCATCGTGACGAGAGGCTTCGAGAGGGGTAAAACATCATCCTTCGTGGCTTCACGGAAGATAGTAACAGCAGGGGGATGCAATCGAAGTGACTCCTGCTATGTGGTGAGTAATAGCGACATTGAAGTCAGGAGCTATCGTTACCTTCACAAATGCGTTGAGATACGTCATAGAATCCAAGTCGGCAGGCGTGAATTCGCGGTCGACTCGAGACTGTATGATTTGTTCCATTAATCGGATTTCTTTCCGCAGTTTTTTCTGTATGGAAGGGTTTCGCGCCAACTCAAAAAGAATCCAGCTGAGGGTGTTTGAGGTTGTCTCGTGGCCACCCAGTATGATTGTCCTGAGGATGTTTGAGGTACAACCATTGATCACGATGTAATTAACATACCGCATCTGTGACAGAAGCTCCTCTTCATCCAACCTTCTCTTCTGATCCTCTGACGTGTTGGCTTTGACTTCAAGAAAGAAAGTCAGACGATAAAGCACGGCCCTCGGCGAGGCTGGCTTACTCAACAAAGTCATGATGTCGTCCCTACCTTTGCCTTCGAGCAGGGCTTGTAACTTCGATTCCACGAGTTCCTTCGCAACTTTAGTTGCAAGTACCGTCGTCATCCGAGCATGGGCAATTTTAGAGCCTGTCGCGTGGTCCGTTATGTATTCGCGGATGGACTGCGGTAAATAACCGATGAGAGTTTGCGCAAGAATTTCGCCCTTCGTTGGCTTGCCGATGAGATTGAATCTATGTGTCAACAGATATATGCATCCCAAGGCGCGACGCGAGGGATGGGACTTGCATTAAATTGGAAAAGGCCTGGCCGAGTGCATTATCAGCATTGTCCATCGTCCCAAATTCATGATCAAATGCCACTGTAAAAAGTAACATAAGTTCTCGAGAGTCGAGGTGCAGATAGAACGACTTTTATCACCGATTCCAATAGCATCCAGAGTTGTACGAGAAATATCGGAAAGGACGTTGGATATGCTTGAATGCTCGGCTGTCGCAATTATATTCTCCCTCCACTGGTCTGCAAGCTTCGGGTGGGGAGATGCTTGACTATCGGTCTGCATGTTCATACTTATGAGATTAAAAGCCTCAGACCTTCGAGGCATATGCAAAGAATATGGGAGTGCATGCTTTGACGGCAGGTCCAGAAAATCCGGGAAGGATCACCCTCCTTTGTCTTCTATGAATCTCACCTAGGAAAGGTTGAGGCCAAGGTATCGGGTATTGCCTGATGATTGAAATTTTACCCTCTGCCCATATAATACCTCTACCGCTATGAATCCTGGATACCTCACGGCGGTCAGGTGGTTTCTGGAAGTTGTATCCAGATGTCGGGAAAATATGTTGCATAGCGTTATGGTCCGATACAAATAGGTAGTCTGCCTGCAGAATTATAATGGTCAGCGTCCATGTCAAGTTGGACTTGGGGGGACTAACCCCCATGGGACCTTTCAATCTGACGATATCTCCATACTGGGCTTGCCATTTGAGATCGGCCTGTTTGCGATGGACTTGAGGTGGATACCATATGCAAAAGTGGGAGATCTACCTTGGTCGCTGGGGACCGGAACAGTTCGTAGTAATTTCCTGGAAAGAATCGTTGATTTATGCTAGCGTAGTAAGAAAAAAGAAAACAGCGCTTCCTCACCAAGTAAAAATGAATCCGGTTTTGGCCCGGGGATGTGTGCAATGGAGATGCGACTGAATCGACGGTACAAAATGTACAAGTGGAGAAACAGACAAATCCGATAGTGGAAACGAGTTCCATGGAAGGAAGGTCACGGTTGTCTATGACTTGCATTCGTCCTGACAGACTGTTCGACAGACTTTAGGATATCCACCGCACCCCATTTATATGCGAGAGGGAGAGGGTAGATATAGAATTGGAGCATGTGCCCCGGGACATCGCACATGCATGTATGACCCCTACATCCAAGGAAGTTCTACTTCCGAGTTGGGCTTCTTGCGCCGCGGGACCCTGGATCTGGAGACAATTATGTGGGAGGAACGCTGTATTCCTGTCAGTACATAAGTTGGTAAAAGGACCTAGAGGG
>Ga0307516_10010296_pt1 | contig 10295 bp, 10 predicted proteins | sample 19_EM_MG_FD_203310 | JGI IMG/M metagenome (GOLD analysis project Ga0307516, IMG submission 203310) | Populus trichocarpa ectomycorrhiza microbial communities from riparian zone in the Pacific Northwest, United States - 19_EM | ecosystem: Host-associated > Plants > Roots > Unclassified | place...
TTTTGAATATGTGGCCAATATCCTGTACGCCATTGGTTTGCGTAAGCTTTCCAAAACAGCGTTAACAGTGTTCGTGCTGATTGCAGCCGCAGTACTAATCCAGTATTCCGTTACCTGTAAGTCAGGTGACATGACCGGCGGCTGGTCATTGAATGAGGAACAGCTGCGAATCGGGTTTACCCGATTGATTTACCCCTTTTTCGCCGGACTGCTGCTTTCAAGAATTGTAAAGCCGGGTCACATTAACAATGCATTTCTGCTATGCAGCATACTGCTTTTGGTTGTCTTTTGTGTCCCGAGGATTGGTGATCCAAAGCACGCCTGGCTAAACGGTTTATTTGAATCACTAAGCATCATTTTTGTGTTTCCATTCATTGTCTATCTCGGCGCCAGCGGCATCATTAAGGGCGTTAAGGAAAATAAAATTTGCAGGTTCCTTGGGGAACTATCCTACCCAATTTATATCACTCATTATGCGTTTATTTATATCTATACCGGTTGGGTAAGTGACCATAAACACGCGCCACTGGAGCTAAAGCTGATCTATGGCACTTTAACTTTCGCGGTATCGATCCTATTCGCCTACCTAAGCTTAAAATATTATGACGCACCTGTCAGGGCGTGGCTAAAGAAAAGATGGAATTAAAGCAGGGTTGAGCAGCTCATACTGCGGATATAGTGCAGCGGAATAGAAACGTCGAAAAAAAGGTAGGCATTAATGGGCTGTTAGTGTTTAATTATCCTATCCATTAATCAGCAGGAGCTATTTTTGATGAATACCAACTACTGGGTTCTAATCATTAAACCTTTAATTTTCTTGCCATGAAAAAGACAAACCTTGCGCTTCTCAGCGCGATCATTCTCCTGACAGTCAGTTGTTCTAAAATGGGGGTCAAAAATACAGACCTCTCCGATGTGCAAAAGGTGGTTACGGCGGCCGTCTCTCCCCTGGCCTCCCCCGTGGGTGACATCGTGGGCAAAATAACAGTGGGATACCAGGGCTGGTTCGCTGCCCCCGGAGATGGATCCCCCATCAATGTCTGGTGGCATTGGAGCCAGAATTGGAACCTGGCGCCTTCTCCCACCAACCAGGTCATCAAATGCTGGCCGGATATGCGGGAGTATTCTACCACTTTTCAGACGGCTTTTGCTAATTTCGGGAATGGTCAGCCGGCCACCTTGTTCTCTTCTTTTACGCAACAGACCGTAAACACCCATTTTTTATGGATGCAGCAGAACGGTCTCGACTGTGCCGCCTTGCAGCGATTCAACCCCAACACTTCGGAAGGGCCTACGCGGGATGCCATGGCCACCAAAGTGCGCGATGCGGCGCAAACCTTTGGCCGTAAGTTCTACATCATGTATGATGTCACCGGCTGGACGAACATGCAGACCGAGATCAAGGCGGACTGGACCAATAAAATGTCGGCCCTGGTGTCATCATCCGCTTATGCACGCCAGAATGGCAAGCCCGTGGTCTGTATCTGGGGCTTTGGTTTCAATGACAGCAATCATCCGTTCAGCACTGCGGCATGTACGGATGTCATCAATTTTTTCAAAAACCAGGGATGCTATGTCATCGGCGGCGTACCCACCCACTGGCGTACGGGCGACGGCGATTCCAGGCCCGGCTATTTAGGTGTTTACCATGGCTTTAACATGCTGTCTCCATGGATGGTAGGGAGGATCGGCAATGTCACCGACGTAGATAACTTTTACAACAATGTGCAATTGGCAGACCAGGCTGACTGTAATGTCAATGGCATCGATTTCCAGCCTTGCGTGCTACCGGGCGACACCGGCCAGCGTTCTCATGGGGACTTCATGTGGAGGCAGTTTTACAATATGGTGCGGCTGCACGCCCAGGGCATTTATATTTCCATGTTCGACGAATACGGCGAAGGCAACCAGATAGCCAAGTCGGCAGAAGATGCTTCCATGAAGCCCACCAATTCCAGCTCTTTCACGCTGGACCAGGATGGGGTGCATTGTTCGTCTGATTATTACCTGCGGCTTTCGGGGGACGGAGGCAAGATGCTGAAAGGCCAGATTGGACTGACTCCTACACGGCCGACTCAGCCGGTAGTAAGCGGCGAAACGGGCGTCATTTTTTTCCAGGATGTTAATTTTGGCGGTGCGGCCGGTCAGTCCCTTGCCAAGGGAACTTATACCCTGTCGCAACTGGTGGCCAGGGGTGTACCCAATGACTGGGCTTCCTCTGCGCAGATCCCCAGCGGCTGGACGGTGATCGTCTATACAGACGATAATTTCTCCGGGACCTCATGGACGCTGACAGCCAATACGCCGAGCTTTATTACCCTGACCCCGAATGCAAATGATAAGATGTCTTCGTGCAGGATACAGTAAGTACCCGGTTTCGCAGACCGGGGGTCGTTCTCTATTGCAGGGGCCGACAGTGGGAGTGGGGGGAGAAAAATCTATCAATTCATTTTCCGGAACTTTTTTTCTTTAGACCCATATTCCAAAATATAAAGGTGCCACGATCCGTCGAGGTTATGATGTCCACCGCTCCGTCTTTATTTAAATCGGCGGTGGTGACATCCGAACCCGCGCCCGAACGGTTATGAACCAGCTCCGGCACGAAGCGTGCTCCTCCCGGAGCGCTTTTATCCCGGACGGTCAGGTACACATAGAGCAGCGGCGCCCCGTAAGCCTCAGGATCAAAATAGCTATCCAGATGCGACCAGTAGCGCTTGCCTACTATGAAATCCGGTATCCCGTCTCCGTCGATGTCAGCAAATGCCGAACCGTGCAATTCAGAAAAGGTAACCTTTCCGGGGTTCTTGTCGAGAGTCGAGTAGTCATCGGCGATCAGGTGATTTACAAACGAAATATTGCCGCTCTTATCCCGTTTTTGCTCAAACCATCCCAATCCAAAGCCATGGGCGTTAAGGCTGGTTACCACATCTGGCAATCCATCACCATTGACATCGTACACCGCCATTACACTCCCTCCAACCCCAATACTCCGGTGTCCGTAACGGGCGAAAGCCTGCGGATGAAAATTCCAGAGACCCGTATCTTGCCCCAGGGGCGGTTGCTCCCACCAGCCATTGGGATTGATAATGTCAATCCTTCCGTCCCCGTTAATATCTCCGGCGCCGATGCCATGAGGCATATAATATCCCTTATTCGAGATCTGGTGGGTCATCCATGGCTTCGTGGGGTCGGCGGGATCGAATTTAGCATACCACATTGCGCCGTCCTGGCCGTAAATAAGCTCCGGCCGGCCATCGTGATCGATATCTCTAAAAATGGTCACTTCCGATACTCCCCCCTTTATTACTTCGTATTCGTCCCAGCGGCGGGACTCCCCTTTCGGATTGATCAGTACCTTCGGCGGACCGGCAGCGCCGATAAATACATCCGGCCAGCCATCCTGGTTGAAATCAAAGGAATACTGACAGTTGGTCTGCGGGAACTCTCTCGAAGGGTTATAGGTCTGAGCGAAAAAAACCTCCTGGTAATGCGTATAGTCGGGCCCATAGTAAAGGTATGGCCCGGCAACGATGTCCATGTTCCCATCCTTGTTGAAGTCGGCAGCAGCTGCGCTCCAGGAATAAAACATATCATTGATCCGCTGTATTTTGAACCGGGATGAAGTTTCTTCCTTAGGCAAATACCTGACCGCGACATCTTTATAGCTTATATTCTTAAATTGTACCTGCCCGCTACCGGCTGCATACAAGGCAATGGGGCCAAAACTCCCGTCGGCCGAATCCGTCGCTCCTCCCGTGCCATCGCCGCCGTCGTTGACAAATTTCCGGATAATATTATAATCGATAACTACTTCGAGCTGGTTCCAGTCGTTGGGCACCACTGCGGTCGACGGACGCTTCATGGGCAGATCCGCAGGCTCCGATCGCTGGTTGAATCCATTGCGACGCGGCTGGGGTTCGCCAGGGGGCGTTTTCGGCGCCGGGGGAGCTACACGAATAATATTTCCGGCCACCCTTAACTTTTCCCGTGAAATTTCCTTTCCCTGCCCGTCCAATGCAATCCGGTAAGATGCGGCTTCCATTTCCTTTATGGATACCAGGATGGCTTTATATCCCTCCCGCGTCTTTTGCATCCGAACCAGGATCCCTGCCTCGGTACCGGAATCGGCCTTCACCAACAGGTTTACGCCTACGTCCTGAAAAGAACGCGCAGTAGCTAACCATGCACTGCCCCCGTTTGTATTTACTGTTATTTCGCCATTTTCAGCCTTCCAGCCGCCTGAACCCAAGCTATGCCAGTCAGTAAGCGAAGAACCTTTAAACCTGTAGTCAGGATTGAAACTTAGTCCTCTTCCGTTGACCGCCCAGGGCATTTCCTGGGCGAAGGACGATGCAGTAAAGCCCACCAGCAGAGCGGCAATTAAAGTTTTTTTCATGACATATTCGTTTTTACGTGTTCGATGGTCCAGCTCGCTATTTTATCGTTCGTGAGTTTCTGATATTTCCCGCTCCATTGTGCGATCATATACGGCTGTTTTATCACTGTGGCAAGGCAAAAACCATGTACCCTTTCGGCACATCCGTTTCTTTTTTTGACCGGTCGGCCAGCGGTCCGGAAGAGCAAACCACCAGGTATTCGCGGCCGTTGGCTTCATACATGGCGGGTATTCCGCCCGGATCTCTTCTTCCCAGGTTGTATTCCCATACTATGGCTCCGTTATCGGCATCGATAGCTCTCAGCTTTCCGTCTTTACAGGTGGCGAATATCAACCCGCTTGCGGTCACCACCATGCCCTTATTCTGTGTACCGTTAGGCGTCCCCCCTTTTTTACCTCCGAGACTTTCGCCAAGCGGAATTCTCCATTTCAGAATGCCTTTATTCAGATCATAAGCCGCAATGCCGGACCATGGCGGCGACAGCAGGCTGTCGACCGCCTCGCCCCAGTTGCTCTTTTCCACATAGTGTACCCTGGGGCCCTGATACCCCGCTGGATAATCCTTCATGCCTGGCCCGCGGGGAGCCATTGTTACCGGGGCTCCGCCTGAAGCTACTACGGGCCCTTCGGGCATTGTTGTGGGTCCCGATGGCCTGCCTCCAACATTTGGGGTGGAACGGGTCAGAAAGGCGTAGATAGCGCCAACGGTAGCTTCATCGATATGCGGCTGTGCCGGCATACGTCCTTTACCCTGGCTCATTATTGTCTTAAAAGCAGGTAGATCGAGCCGGTTGCCCAGGTCTGCCAGCGAAACTCCGGCGCCGGCCAGCCCATGCTGATCGGTCCCATGACAGGCCCCGCAAAATTGCGCATAAGCGACTTCTCCTTTGGCAAGGAGCGATCCACGTAAGGACTGCCCGGGCATCCCGGCCAGGGCCGGATCCACTTTTTTCAGCTGGTAGAAATCGGGCAATTCCTGGAACATCACATATACCAAACCCTTACCGGGATTGGCTGCCGTATTGCCATAATTAGCTCCGCCTACGGATCCGGGCGCGCTAAGCACTTCATATTTGTCCGATAATGGCTGATAAAGGCCAGATTTAGCCGCGGCGACCTTTGCTGTAAATTTGGCTTTGTCGGCCGGGCTCAGGTATGGATTGAGATCTTTTAAACTGACCATATGCCGTTGAAACGGGGGAATAACCGTCGGGATCGGCTGTGTAGGCCAGGCGTGCTCCTCGGGCATATCGCTTTTGGGAACAGGTCGCTCGACGATGGGCCACAGTGGCTTGCCGGTAACCCTGTTGAATACGTATAAGAATCCGTTCTTCGAGGCTACCGCGACTGCGTCAATTTTTTTACCCTGATGATTGACGGTAATCAACTGCGGAGCGGCCGTAAGATCATAATCCCAGAGGTCGTGATGAACAGTTTGAAAATGCCAGAGATGTTTGCCCGTACGCGCGTCCAGTGCCAGTACACAATCGCCATACAAGCCCATGCCCGTCCGGTCGGCTCCATCATAATCATAGGTTGGCGACCCAAGAGGAAAGTAAGCTATTCCCCGTTGCTCATCTACCGAGATCTCGCCCCAGGTGTTTACTCCTCCAATATACTTATACGCGTCTTTAGGCCAGGTCTCATAACCGGGTTCGCCCGGGAACGGGATCGTATGAAAGATCCATTCCTGTCGGCCTGTAATGACATTAAATGCGCGGACGTGTCCCGGCCCCGAAAAAAGGTTCTCGCCGGGTGCGGAACCGACCAGGAGCAGGTCCTGATAAACATGGCCCGGTGTCGTAGACGCGCCACGTCCGAATAATGAGGGGTCACGGTCCAAGCCTTTCTTAAGATCAACGGAGCCGCTGTCGCCAAAGGTAAGAATGGATTTTCCGGTGCTGGCGTCGATAGCCTGTAAGGAATTACCCAGGCAGATGAGCAGTCTCTTCTGCTGCCTGTCCTTACTTTCCCAGAAATTGACGCCCCGCTGAATGATGCCCCTGAGATTTGCGTGAATCCAGATCTCTTTACCGCTGGTGGCATCAATCGCAACAAGCGAACTGTTCTTCGCCAGTACATACATGATATTATCGACGATAATGGGATTGAACCGGTAGGAGGAGTTATCGGCTGTCGGATAAACAAACTCAGGCTGAAGTTTCGTAACGTTCTGCTTGTTGATCTGGGTGAATGGAACAAACTTGGAGTGGTCCGGCCCTCCTCCAAAATCCTTCCAGGCGCGATGCCGACCAGAATCTGGGGGTAGTGTGTCTTTTATCGTATGGATATCCCGCCTGTTTTTAGGGGGAATCATGGCTATACAAGCCAGAACAATAAAAAATATCAATGCAACCGTTTTTACATATGAGCGGCTGATGAGTTGATTAATCAGGCTTGGCATAATCGTTAATGGGGATATGATGCTACAAGGTAACAGTGGGGTCTTAAGAAAATCACTAATAATCGATTAATTCCTAAATTAATGCTTCAAAACCATCATAAATTTTTACTGTAGAATGAAATCAGTCGCAGAAACACAGCCCGTTCCTGGCTTTTGTCATCCTGCGCCGCGCCCTGGCAGGGCAATTCCTGAACCCAACTGAAGAGTAACATGGAACAATTTATTAAACATTTCTTATATGGGTTTTCTTAAAAAGCTATTTTCAGGAAAAGACAAAACGGCTGGTACCGAAATCGCTTTTCCTCTCTGGCTTAAGCAGGGGATGTATACAACGAACTTGCAACATAACGAGGGATATTTAAGAAGTGATCTTGACGGAACTTTTATGCGAAAGCCTGCGAATATTGAACAGGAGCGGGTAATTTTGAATCAGCTGCCGCAAGACATAATGGTGTATACCACTAAAACTGCGGGCACAAAGAAGGAAGCCATTACCTATTTCATTTTAGATGAAGATGGCGATTTACAGGCATTTGGTAAGGGAAATTCGGTTGCCATTTAACTTTGATCGAGTCCGATAACTATTTGCCAGGTTTTGTCTACTCAATTGGGCTTTATAAAAAATATGGGCATCCCGAAATCATTTGCTTTGGATTAAAGACAGAAGTATCGGCCGGAATTATTAACCATGCTTGTGATCTTATTAAAAAAGGAGAGATTCTTACAACAGGCAAACTTTACAGCGGATTTTTAGAAGGGTATAAAATTCAATTCGTTGAAGTTGACAAGGAATATTATAGAAATTGTGTCGGTTACGCAGGCTGGTTTTATGATATGACATTCGACTTCCCGCTATTACAAATTGTTTGGCCAGATAAGAAGCATATTTTCCCGTGGCAAAAGGATTTTAATCCTGACTGGAAATTCAAACAACCCTTGCTTGACAGGAATACCGATTTTAAGTTCTATGAGGAAAGAAATTTGGGTGTTTATACAACCAGGCAAGCATTCGAGGGCGACCCAATTTTATATATTTACCACAACGAGGATGGAGATTGGCAGTTTCATACCACTTCGGAACCGAATTTAGACGATGCAAAACTCGTCTGTTTGGAACAAATCACGAAACTTGATCCAACAATAAATGAAATATATCATTTGCAATTAGGTTGGCGTGCCTGGCGAGACACTAAAGAAGATGATTGGCATTATGAAGAAGACAAAACCAAAGAATAAAAGACTCCTGGCTCTAGCTCCAGGTCTCTTGGAGACAAGGAGGAGATTGATTTTTTATCGTTATATTGAAAAACGATATTTCGCACTAATAATATTTCAATTTGGCCAGATCCCTTATAAAGAAAGCAGCCCTTTTGTTGAAGATATATATATGTATCATTCTGCCGGTTTCGGCGCAAAGCATTGCCGGGAGAGTGGATGCCTATTTGCGATCCACGGAGGGAAAGATGAACATTTACGTCAGCTATCATACTACACCTCTATGAAAGAGGACAGCTCAACCTGACTGACAAGATTGCCAAATATCTTCCGGATTTTCCGGCGGGAGACAGAATCTCGATACAGAATCTCCTGACGCATACTTCGGGGATCAAGGATTACCTTGCATCGAAGGAGTACGGAAAGGAAGATTTTTCAAGGCCGATCTCAAGGAAAAGGTTGATTAGTTTTTTTTCTCACGAAAACCTGCTGTTCGCACCTGGCCGGAAATTCTCATACAGTAATTCGGGATACATTTTGCTGGCTTGTATTATCGAGAATATAACCGGGGAGCGTTATGAGGAGGTCGTAAGAAAGGAGATACTCGAACCAGCGGGTATGATGCATTCCGGGTTCGATTTTGTCGGGAAGGCCGATTCAAATAAGGCGATAAATTATACGGATATCAGTAAAAAACATCCCGAATCGGTTGCTGTTTTCGATTCAACGCACGCATCAGGGTGCGGGAATATGCATTCGACGGTCGGTGATCTTTATAGGTGGGGCGGGGTATTATCCGCATATACCTTTCTAAAAAGAGAAACACTTCAAATGGCCTATACTCCTTATAAATCGAAATATGGCCTTGGCTGGTTCAGCGATACCTTGTACGGTCAACGCCATATTTTTCATGGCGGCGGCACTCCCGGATTTCATTCCAATATCGAACGATTCCCCGAAAGTGACGTTTGCATCGTTTTGCTGAGCAATAATGCATTTTGCGATCTGAATGAGATCAGCAACAGGATTGCGGCTATAATTTTTGATAAGCCGTTTGAAGAGGATGCGTATTAAACTACAAAAACGGAATTATGAATTTAGCATTTATTAATATGCCTTTCCCGGATATTGCTGAACCCTGCTATCTGTATTACTTGCCTTCAGAGATGACAGGATTGCCTTCGTAGCGCTTCCGCGCACTCGGCGATCCATTAATGCAACGCTGGAATGACTTTTATTGTCATGCAAATAAATAGTTATATGAAAAACAAGCTCTCTTTGATTTTATCTATTATAATTTGTTTTCTATTTACGATAAGTTGCAAAAAGGATAAGGCGTTTATGAATAATGCAACAATTATTGGTATAGATGCCAGAATGGGAGTATGCACTGGTGGAGGATATTTTATAATTGTTCAAGGACACGCAAACCCAAATGTTGAAAATGGAGCTTTTACTACTGATACAATGCCTTCGTCATTCCAAATTTCCTCCAATTCGCATTTTCCAATCAACGTAAACCTGAATTGGAAAGTAGAATCAAAATGTGGTGGCAATTACATGGCCATCAGCAGAATTGAAAAGAATTAACGAAAGATTGACCAGTTTTGAAAGTAGTAATATGTCAGAGTATTAGAATAGCGAACTTTTGAAGGTAAAATAATATAATTTCTATGTAAATCGTAGTCCCTACCTTAAGACAACTGCTTATATTTGACCATGAGTCTTTTTAAAAACCTATTTGGCGGCAAAGGTAAAAAACCAATCCCAGGCGCGGGTCCTATGCCTACCCGGGAGCTTCACCTGCCCTTCGTAGCTTCTCCTGGCAATGGCCACCTGTTTGCACAACAATTTGTAGACGCTGTAAAGAAAAACGAAGGCATACAGCTTGATTATTCTGTAGATACCCTAGATTTTGTGGACAAATTCTTACAAAAATTTAGCGATGAAGGGATGTCAGTGAACGACTTCGCAGAAACTATTTTTGTTGCCGGCAGCTATGTTGGCCAGGTAATGATAAATAATAATAGTGGTCATTGGATCGCACAGGCTGAAGCCAACCTTCCGGAAGGGGTCACCATGATGCCGATCATTGTAAAGTTACAGAATGGCACTATAACAGACCCTATCGCTAAGGCATTTAAAAGATTCCATTTTGGGAAAAGCGACGACTTGAAATATTTTTAGGTAGTATTTAGTTCTTTGTGTAAATAGTTTTAAGTAACTGTATCAAGGGTTTAACCACCCGGTCAGGTGGAGCGAAGTGAGGCGGAGCGTAGC
>Ga0307516_10010297_pt1 | contig 10294 bp, 10 predicted proteins | sample 19_EM_MG_FD_203310 | JGI IMG/M metagenome (GOLD analysis project Ga0307516, IMG submission 203310) | Populus trichocarpa ectomycorrhiza microbial communities from riparian zone in the Pacific Northwest, United States - 19_EM | ecosystem: Host-associated > Plants > Roots > Unclassified | place...
CTGTGAACTGGAATTATTAACTCCATGTGAACTTATTCACTTTGATAGAAATTAAGAATTGGCTAAAGCGATGTTAAGCAAAATTGGGACCTAAATATGATGCTACCGCCTTTTCCTGTCTAGGGCACTAATGTATTCCTTCTTGGAACAACTTACAGTGTCCTTTAGGTAACCCTTTCTAGTGCGGGTCATTTCTTTCAATTCCAGGTTTCAATCAGGCAATACTTCTTCATTTTTTATTTTTTTATGACAGCTATTCTCAAGGTAGTCCCTATCTAGCCTGAACACAAGATGTTGTACCTATCCTATCACCAAGTTTGTTTGATTAAAATCAATATAGTGAACGCAGCAGAATGGTTACTGACTTGCATTGAATTAAGCCCTATAACCCTATTGAATTAGTGGTTTGAACTTTTCATGTTAAGCATATGTACTAGTAATTTTGTTCTATGCTTTGTCCCTTTGTAAACCTTTCTTGGGTGGATCAATTCTTTCCATTACAAGTCTCACTCTGCCAACATTTTGTCATTTTTATTTCTGATGATTTGCTATTCTCTATAGAAGGCCCTTTTCTAATCCAAACTCAATACATTAAACCTATCCTGACGGAAGATTTCTGGAATTAAGGTAAATAAAGTAAATGTAGCACCATGCTTGATAAACGCTTTAGATTAAGCCCTTTGAATTAGAGGTTTTGAAGTTTAAGGGTAGGCATGAGTGCTGGGTTCAAATTTGTTCCATGCTTTGTACCTTTCATCCTTCCATTCCTTTTTCCATAGATATTTAAGATATTTCAGTGTATTGGGCAGCCAATTATAAAGCCCATTTGTTTTTCAATAATAGTAGCTATCTCTGCCTTCAATATGCATACAAATATTGGAGAAGGGATTCTTATTTGGTTGAGATGTGTTTTCTTTGAGTTGTTTGTACTTGATACAAACTGGCAGATTTCAATTAGAAGCCTGATTTTCTGCTTAATAGAAAATCTGGCATCATGTTCTCTTATGCACCCAGGTTCTCTAGTATTTATTCATTTGTTGTTGTTTGATGAATTGATTAAAGAAAAAAACTTTTTGAAAATTCTTGAGCAGGTGTTGTATGATAAATCAGGGGAATCAAGGGAGCCTAGAAGGTTAGAGTATCTACCTGACAGTCTTATACTTCAGATTGAAGCATAAAAAATTTGATTTTATTGTATTCACATCCTGATTCCTTTTTATATATCTGTATAGCCGCAAGCGAAAGAAAGACGCATTCAGTGTATTCTATGATAGTACTGAAACTAAGTCTCCTGCTATGGAACTGGCAGAGGAGATTCGGACAAATTTAGAAGCAGCATATCCTAGCTTTGCAAAAACTTTGGTCCGGTCAAATGTGACTGTTGGGTTTTGGATGGTAACATGAAATTCTGTCCTAAATTCAAGAATCAGATGGTTTATCTATAGTTTAGACTGCTTTATGTGCTCTTTCTCTCATGACAGCATCTTCCCATGCGGTTCTGCAAAATGCATTTGCCAAAGAATGATACAACAGTTTTTCTGGAGAATGAAAGTGGGGAAGAATACATACTGAATTACATTGCAGAAAGAACAGCACTGAGTGGTGGATGGAAAGCATTCTGTGCTGCAAACAATTTACATGAGGGTGATGTTCTTGTTTTCCATTTAGTGAAACCTTCAAGATTTAAGGTACCATTTGATTTTATAATCATATGTTCCTCATTTTTTTAGTCAATAATTGTTTTAGATGTCCTTTCCGAAATGAATAATTAGGAAATAGCATTCAATGATAGGAAAATTTTGGACTTCTTCCCAAAGCAAACTTGCTAATCACAAAATGCAATTATTAGTGTGGAGAACTAGAAAAAAATCGTCCTATCAAAGCCCTTCTATACGATGGCCCGGGGCCATAGTTTATGAGAATGATCACATGAAGGAGAAAAGAACTTGGAAGACTAGAGTAGATTCTTTTTTCTTGTTTTAGAGTTCACTGGCTGTGATTATGTGGTCCTGAAATGACAAGGTCTGTTTTGACATTTTAATCTCTGAGAGCAGAAAGGAATCATCCTTCATTCTTCACGCATGCACACGCACACACAAGTACGGATTCACGAAGACATTGCCCATTCATTGAAAAGTGAAAACACAGGCAATGCTATGCATCTATGAGAATAGAGACGCTGTTCTTTTCTTAGAGAGCTGAAGCTAGAGCTGGCCGCACTAAGCACACATCATGTAGAGAAAAGAAACACTGGAAGTATTCTGGTTTTCAGTTGGGATAGGGGTTTCATTTTCCTCACTCTAAATGCTGATCGGGCAGGCTTATTTCCTGAAGCTGCACTGCATCAAACTGTTACTCATGGTTATGGATTTTCTACTATGACAATTGCTTCACATAATTTTCTCGTAGGTGTACATTGTAAAAGGAAATGGTTCTTCCCAAGGAGATGGGGAGTTTGGCATTCCAAGTTCAGGTGCTTATGGAAAAGAAATCATCTCTGGTATATAATTCTCTATTTGCTGCTTTGATGACTACTTAAACTTGATCTGATATATTCATAATTTTCCTTCTTTTCCTAACATTGAAGAGCCAGCTGAAAAAGATGTAAAAAGCAGTAAAAAGGCCGAGCCATTGAAGCTTCTTCCAGTTGGCCATCAGGAAGAGAATAATCAAGAGAATGGCCTGATCGCAGTGGAAAACAATAAAGGCCATGTTGCAGATCAATCTGAGAATGAAAGTGAAGATCGTGCCTCTGAAACTCTGCGAGTCATCAAACTTTCAGGACCCACTGTTGATTTTAATAATGTAAAAGGCATTGAGAATTTCAGAATTCTTTTAAACGGTTTTGCTATAGACTCTGAGCTCTCTGAACATCATCGGACTAAGTACTATGAGCTATGTCGCTCACAGAGCTCATTTCTGCACAGCAATCTTCTCAACAGTATTAATCATAAATTGGCAGTTGAGATAATAATTGGGACCGTGGACATTTCAGAGGGGATTAGATCTTCAAAGCTTTCCAGCTCTCAAGCTGATTATGGAGTTTGGGACAAGACTTTGAAAGGATTTGAGCTGTTGGGCATGAAAGTTGGATTTTTGCGTGAGAGGTTGAGCCGGCTAATGAGTCTTGCTCTGGAATCAGAAGAGGCAATGGAATCAGAATGCAGAGAAGTTAGACTTGAGCAAGCTCGTGTAGATGAGGAGATGAAAAGCCTTGAATTGAGGCTTTTGAAATTGAAGGAGACAAGGGAAAGACTTGATGATGAGATGGAGATTCTGAAGGAGAATGCCGAGAAGCATGAGCTTACGTTTCAGGAAGCGGTCAACGCCCCGTGGTAAAGAGAACTGCAACAGTGGGAAACATTCCTCATGCTAACAGGATGGAGGTAACAACATTGATACCGAGTTGTCAATGGGAATAGTGTATGTGTAATTCTATGTTTTAAAGTAGCTGTAACCATGTTAGCGATCTGCAAATGGAGATGTTGTAGCCAGGACAGTAGTTTATGCTTGTAAGATTCTTGAGTTTAACTTTGTTATTTAACTGGTGCAACCATGCATCCATGTAGCTTTTAATGTATAAATTATCAGATACTCACAGACAGAATTGGTTGTCGTTCTTTTACATGCACGCAGGATCTGCCATGTAATAATTATTATCCGTGAGACTAATGTTTGCGAGAGAGAGTACCGATCCCAATAGTAATATGAAAATTGTGAAAACTAATCTTACAATGTCAAACGATATCTACGTGACTCGTGTTCAATTTATAAGATTCATCCCTAGTCGATTCACATAAATTTATAAGATTTTTTTTTTTTAAATCTTGATTATAGTGTTGTTACTAATTATTTGACCAATTTGGTCCTTTTACTTTCTATATATATATATAAACGAGGTAATGGATGGAACATCAGCTAGCTCTTCGTTAAAATTGCTTAAAAGAGGAAGAGAGATGGTGATTTCAATTCCCTTAAAACTCTGTTATTACGTTATTTTATTTTATTTCGCCATCTTTTTCCTTTTCATTTTCTTTTAACATGAAGACAAGTTTTTCTTTTTTCTTTTCTTTTAACTGAATCTTACTCGGATCATCAATTTGATCAATAGGTTTCTCCATTTGTCTTGGATTTATGATAATTAACATTCAACTCCCTTCCCAAATTATAACAAAGGATAAATTCAAGGAATTCCTGCAGGAAGAGAAACATGGCAAAGGTTAATAATTAAACACGACTTTTGGATTGTCTAGAGAGTCACACTACATTTTTTAAAAAAAATAATTTTTTTGTTTTAATTTTTTTTATATTTATAAATTGTTTTGATGTTAAAAATGAATTTTAAAAAATTAAAAATATATCATTTTAATAAATTCTAAAAAAAACATTTTAACAAAATTATTGTTGCAATGCCAATGAGAATTTTAATATTCAAGTCAATTTTTTTGTGTTCTCCGGTTATAAAATACTCATAAGTAAAGATTGTGGTGAAATGTTTTTTAAAGTATTTTTTATTTAAAAATATATCAAAATAATATTATATATATATATAAAATATTAATTTAAAGTTTTTTTTTTTTGCCAAAGGCGCACACACTCCCACCCATTTCGGAAAATCTCCCAGCTTAGCCCGTATGTTTTTATCAACTCAGCAAATAAGCCCCCAATATAAGAGTTTCATCACATTTACCCTTATGCTCCTCACTTTTTGTCAACTCAGCCCAATTCAATTGAGCTATAAACAATATGGTCTCTTCATGTAAGATAAATACCTCACATTTTGTTTACAATTTAGTCCGATTAAGCTGGATTTCCGAGATTTAACGAACATAAGGTAAATTTATCAGGGTTGATTTGCTGAATTGACACAAAACAATGGCAGGTTTCCTTCCTTTTCGTTTTGTTTTCCCTCTGGGGGGTATGGATGTCGGGCTACCGAATAGAAAGAAACCCACTTGATAAAACCAATAGTCGCAAAGGCCTAGCTCAATCCTTTGAAGAACGATAATAAATATATTTAAAATTTAGCTCCATTTTCAGAAAAGTGACAATTCAGGCTTAAAAGAGTGGTAGACAGTACAAATTTCAAATTATCGGTCTTTTCATCTTTCGTCTCAGGCCTGGTTTCACATTCCACATAAATTAAAAGTTTACCTCTTTTCTTTGACGCACCTTCTTCTTCTTGTTGGTTACCACCATTTTCACCAAGCATGGCTGTTCTTCAAGTAAACAAACAGAAGGTCATCTCTCCCCCTCTCTCTCTCTGTGTTTAGTCCCGTGCTTCGGCAACTCAGGTTGTTGGCTAATTGTGTGGGTTTTGGGTTTACATTGCAGGAAAAGCGAGGAAGGGCACCGAAAGTGAATGGAATAAAAAAGGTTTGCTATTTTTTGTCTCTCTTTTTTCTTTAAAAACTAGAACTTATGTGCCCAGTTGTGTTACTTGTTCTTTTTTTTCTTTTTTTGTTGGGGGGGGGGGCGGCTCTTGTTGGTGAATCACTGTTGATGTTCTGGGCTAAGTGAGCTGTTTTTAGTATGGGTGAATGTGTACTTCTCATTTCACAGAAATGATAATTTGGCAGTCTAGATGAACTAGAAGGGTTACTTTGAGGGGATGCACTGAAAGAACAAATTTGGAAAACATTTTTGATGAAATTGAAAGCAGCTTTTACAGATGGAAAGCTAATTCATGTTCTACATGTTTTTATGCTCGTGTGCTTTTTGAAAACAATAACAAACAGAGCCAAAGCAATAACAGGCGGCTGCTTAAAACATTCTTTTCCTCACCAAGAAAATCATTTGTATTATGATGCACTACTGAAAGTTCTCATCTTGTTTAAATGTTAAAAATGGTAAAGCTCGATTGATTAGAGAAATGCCAATTCTTGAACAGGTACCGAGTAACCTTTCTGTGAAGTCTGAAAGGTCAGTGGTTTAAATTCAGAGGCTATCTAATATTCCTTTAACTGTAAGAAGCAGCGTCGTATTGTAATCTGCACCATGTTAACTTAATTTTATTCTCTATAGCCACACATCGAAGAGAGCCAAAATTGATGACCTATATGATAATGAGGAAGTTAAATCTGATGTCATGATGCGAGCGAAAGAAATTCAATCTAATCTATCACCTGAACTCCCTAGCATCATAAAGCATATGCTACCCTCGAATGTTACCAGAGTATTTTGGCTGGTAAGCTTCAAGCTGGTTCTATTCTTTTGTTGACAGTTTTTTATAGTTTATGATATTTGATTCTCCAAGTGTTCTGAATGGCCAACTTTTTGGATGGAAGCATTTTCCTAAGAGATTTTGTGAAGCATATTTGCCGAAAGAGGACACTATGATTGTTTTGGAAGATGAAAGGGGAAAAATTTATGAAACAAAATATCTTGCACGCAAGGTGGGCCTCAGTGCTGGATGGAGAGGGTTCTCCATCGATCACAAAATAATGGAGGGAGATGTTCTGATTTTTCATTTAGTCGAGCCTGCCAAATTCAAGGTAATTTTATGAATCTTAATCTTGACTGCACAATTGCTGGATTACTTTATTTCAATTGCTACTCTCTAGGGTCCTCAAATAAATTGAATGAATTTAGTTGCTTCGAAAGTTTCAGGATTGCTTCGAGAAACATAACTTTAAGCCAAAAGACATATAAATTGTTTTTAACTATTTGAAGCCTTGGAGAAACTGGATACTAGTAGGCAATTTAGATGCTAAATCTTAAACCTTCAAGAATAAGAAACGAGGGAGAAGGGAAATTTTATCTAGTGATTATACATATAGCCTCACGATCTTAGTTTAGATTCGTTGGATTCCTGGCTATGTATCTTCTGTATCTTGTGAGAGTTGGAATTTGTCAGCTCTTGCCTTTTCAAATACCTGCAGCCTTAACTTTGCCAGGCACATTGATGTGAATCAACGCATCACAGAATAAGCGAGGACCAGAAACAGTTTCCTAAGCCTATTGCATGCGGATTGTGAGACATCATTCGTGAATGTTATTTTGCATGAACATCTCTTTCTACAAATTCTATTATTAATTCTATTGCTGTTTGGCTTCATTTAGGTCTACATTGTGAGAGTAAATGATTCAGAAGAAGTGGATGGTGCTCTTGCCCTTTTGAAATTGGAAGCTGGTGTCAAACAAATGGGTCCTAGTAAGTTTCAAATTTCTGTATTCATTTATGCTCACTTATCAATTATGAACGGCAGAGAGCATTATGTTACCTTTCATCTTCCTTATCTGCAGTCAATAGTTCAGAAGTGGATGGTGCCCTTGGCCTTTTAAAATTGGAAGCTGCTATTAAACAAATGACTCCTAGTAAGTTTCAAAATTCAGCACCCACTTTGGCTCACTTATCAATTAGGAATGACAGGGCATTGTGTGATCTAACATATCTTCGTTATCTACAGTCAATGAAGCAGTTCATGTAGAAAAACTGAGCAAGGTAAGCGAAGAGATGGAAGATCTGGATTTCGAACATCTATCGCTTGACAATCCTGAAAAGAACAATGAAAAGAACGTCAAGTTGGCCTGTCTTACCACCTTTGGGCCTATATCAGATCTTTATGAATATGAAAGTGAAGATCTTGGCTCGGAAACTACAGATGGAATCAGATTGTCAAAATCTGCTGTTGATTTTAAAGAAGTGAAATGTTTCGAGGATTTTGACATTCTTGTAAATGGCTTAGTAATTAGCAGTGAGCTCTCCAAACCCCTTCAAACCAAGTATTATAAGCTTTGCTGCAGTCAAAATTCCTTTCTCCATGACCATCTTCTTGATGGCCTTAACTGTAAACTGGTTGTTGGAATGCTTTCCGAGACTATCAATATTGCAGATGCCATTAGAGCTTCAAAGCTTACTAATTCTCTGGAAAGCTTTGCAATTTGGGAGAAGACTCTGAAAGCCTTTGAAGGCTTAGGAATGAATGTCGGTTTTTTGCTTGCTAGGTTGGGACAGCTTATGCATCTATCTGCTAAATCAAAGAGGTATGAGGAAGCTACTCTGCAAAGAGTGAACGCCAAGGAGGAGATGACAACTCTTAAGGCAAAGCTTTTGGAAGTGAAAGACACTATAAATAGGCTAGGCGTTGAGATTGAGAAATTAGTGGTGGATTCTGAGAATCTAGAGCTTAAGTTCCAAGAAGTGGCTAAAGCCCCATGGTGATGAAATGACTGGCTTGTTTCTAGTTTTTGTCGGGGAACAAACCCATTTATGTCACAGTGTTTTCAATGTTTTTGTGAAGCATTCATTCACCACTCAGAATGTATCCCTAAATACTAGAAGAAAGCAAGATTAAGTGATATATGACAAGAAAATTTTGTGGAGCCTTTCTTGTGTGCATTGTAAGAAAATAGAAGCAAAGTGAAAAGAACTAAACTATAAAAAAAAATAGTGAGAGTGATTTCTCTTGCATAATTCAAAGTCGTCCATTGGGTATAGTTTTTTCTCCAAAGACTCACTTAGTAAAACGTAAAGATTATCTTGTATTTTCGTAATGTAGTTATGACAGTTACAAACAGTTAAAGTATGCTTTCAATGAAAAAAAACAAGAAGGTTTTGTTGCTTAAGAGAAGAAGAAAAAATACTATTCAAGTCATAAAAAATCATCTTTAAATGATTCTAAATTTATAAATATTTATATTTATTATTCCATTGTAAATACTATTTCATTATTTTATAAACTTGAATAATAAATTATAACTATAATCCCTTACCCTTACTATTGGTATATTTAGCTCGTGTTTGGTATTGCATTTCAAATAAGAGTTCAATAAATTTTATTTTTTTTAAGATTAATTTTTTTAATATATTTTTGAATTATTTTAATACAGATATTAAAAATGATTTTTTAAAAAAAAATATCATTTTAAAAAAACAATACTACATCTGCAAATATATCTTCCGAACTTAGGGCTTGTTCAAGAACGCGATGCAAACCACGTTCCCTCTAATTTTCAAAAAACAATTTATTAATTTTTTTTATGTTTTCATATTGTTTTGATATGTTAATATCAAAAATAATTTTTTAAAAATAAAAAACATATTTTTAAATAAAAAAATATTTTAAATCATAACTATTATCATTATCAATATCACAATCTCAATCACAACAACTATTACAATCTCAATACGTCTTAGCGTGTTTAGCGCTGCAATTGAGTTTACAGAAAAATATTGTTGTCATGTGTTTGGTTACGGTCTAAACGCACATTATTGTTTGTGGGACCCATGAACATTTGTGGTTAAACTGCAAGACAACCAAAAGCAATTTGAAGTTACTTTTTGTGCTGAGTTGCAAACTGTGTTTATAAACACGGTAAACAAAAACGTCAAAGAAGAAAAACAGAAACAGAGCACAACAGAGCACAGTGGAGAGCAGCTCCCTCAACCCACCACCAGCCTCCGTCGTTTTCATCGCCAGCCACTGCTCTTCCTCTTCCCCTTCTCCTTTATCTTCTGCATTCTTCACTATTCACGTTGCATGTAAATAGTGGAGAGCAGCTCATCACTGGCCTCCATCGTTTCCACCGCCAACCACTGCTCTTCCCCTTTCCCTTCGTCTTCTGCATTCTCCACTATTCACATGCAACGTGAACAGTGGAGAGCATCTTCGCTGTTCACGGCCAGACCGGGTCTAGCCCAAACCTAAATGCCCGGTGTCTGGGTCCGACCCAGTAAAATTAAAAAAATCCAAAAAAATTTATCGGGTATTGTGTTTTATTTGAAAAAATAGTGTTTAACATTATTCAATGAGACTACATAGTTATATTAGAAGATCGCGTGACGACGTAGCATTTGCAGAATTTGATCGCAATCCCAATTTTGTTCCTGATGATATTTTACCTGATGTTGTTGCACACTTAGGAAGCCATGAAAACTATAGTCCTTGTCGGATGGATTTCGTATGTGATGGAATTGCAAATAGTTTAATGGAACAAAAAAAAACTTTATATAAAGTATTGTTTATTTCATGATATAATAGCAGTAGTTAAATATACAATATTTCAATTAAAAACCATCAATATTAATATATGTTTTTTTTAGTTATTTTATAAACTCAATTTAAAAAGCATTATTAACCAAACACATTAAGCTACTTTTTGTTCAATCTCATTTTCAACCACAGTTTTAACTAAACATATATTTTTTCAAACTAATTTTAACTAAAAATATTTTTTTTCAAACCACAACAGCTATTGTAATACTAAACAGAACCGTGTCTCCTCCGTCATGGGAACTAAAGATGAGACTCCAACGTACCGTTGTTGGCGGGAGCCAGATTTTGAATTCAAA
>Ga0307516_10010298_pt1 | contig 10293 bp, 12 predicted proteins | sample 19_EM_MG_FD_203310 | JGI IMG/M metagenome (GOLD analysis project Ga0307516, IMG submission 203310) | Populus trichocarpa ectomycorrhiza microbial communities from riparian zone in the Pacific Northwest, United States - 19_EM | ecosystem: Host-associated > Plants > Roots > Unclassified | place...
CACATGTGGCCAGGGGTTGGAACTTTTCCTGAATCCTGGACAGTCACCAACAAATAGCAGGAGACTGGTGAGCCCCACACTTGTGGGCAATGAGATTGCATGTATCACCCCTGCAAGTGGAGTACAATTGTTCAATACTGGATCCTATAATTGGACCAATAACCCCCCACTCCTGGATGCAGCTTTATCTGTGGTAGTATCATTGAACAGAAATCTTGTTGTGCAGACCAGAGATTTCATCCAAATCTTCTCCATTGATGTTCTGGCAGGTGGTGAGGCTCACAATGATGTGCACCCCTCCCACATTTACCCCCTGGGCGAAAAACACATTATATGCATCCTCCGACCAACAAGGCGTCTCACTCTACTCGGATTGGGGACCCTGCGAGAGATCCGCCTTGATGACAGTACCTCGCCACTTAGGTCGCTGCTCATGAATCAATCGGCCTCCGAGCTCAGGTCATTTGATCGCGGATTAGTTGCAGAGTTTGGCGTCTCGGCGGTCGTGCAAGCGTGGCAGTCGGGTGTGGAGGCAGCTGACGAAGATGTGCCATTGAGGGGATGGTCACCAGAGTGCACCCGGATTGTTACTTTCCACGAGTCACCCCGACCGAAGCTTCGCGTAAAAGACATAATGCGCGGAACCGTACTCGCGGAGCAACCGCTAGAGCATAGTGACCTTGGGACGGGGAAGGTTTACAATCTCACACTCGACTCAGAAACCAGGTTTTACCTCGATATTGATGGACCAGGGCTGCATGTCCGAATACCCCACGACATAATCGCATTGCCGTCGGGGTGTTATTCGCACACAATAACCGCAGGGGAACCGATTCTCTTGCCAGAACCCCGGGTAATGGCGCCGTACACACTCGACGCGAACTGCGAGTGGGTCCTCGATGTGGAGTCCAGGAAGGTCTGCTGGATCCCACCAGGAAATGTACGAAGGGGCAACGGTGGTCATTTTTGGGCCGGTCTGTCGCTCTTCATGGTTGGGAGTGATGGTGTCGTAAGGAAGTTGAGCTTCAAAGAACCGGACTACTGAGGGGATACGCATGATGTACTACATGTAGGAAACTGTTGCTGCTGTGTACGATTATGGTGGTACGTTTCTGTGCGGGCCCTCATTATGCTTCTTCTTGTCTCCAGCGACCTCGTCTGTAGTATTGGTAGTTGATTTTGGTGAATCGTTCTCTTTTCCCTTCCCAATGTCTCCCTTACTCCGTAAGAGTAATCGGGCAGAGCCCATACCGATGCTCTTGGACACCGACCAGACACCGAGCACAATCTGATATACACCAAACCAGAGGTATTGCAGGGTGACCGAGATTCCAGTCAGGAGGGAGACGGACAGGACGGCATACAGTCACGCTTGGAAGAAAATGTAGAACACGAAAGCAAGTGCGATTGAGGATATCAACACCAAGAGAGCTAGGAGCCGACGCAGAGGCAAAGGGAGGAAGTGAGGAAAACGGCCGTGTGTTAGTAAGTACAACCGACCCTCTCGGTGGTGGCTTTTGTTGTTCCACCCTTGTCAAACGGCAGTTCTTCAGTGTTTTTGTCCTGCCCGACGCGCGGGCCGCTGCACCAGTCTCGTCCCCCCGTAGCCTTTCCATTTGAGGGTAGCCCGTCCGTGTCCTGGGCGAAAATGGGAAGCTACTATAGCCATAACGCCATGGGTGGACTGCAGAACCGTGAGACAAGAGTGAATCCTCCAACACTCGCGGTGTGTCGGTGGGGCTTCGGTTCACCAGTTATGTGAAGATGCGCCTATCGATTGTGGATCGTGCACTCGCACTTTCCGTTGCTCTCAGACTGAGATCTACGGTATAGCCCCAAGAGCGTGAATAGTATGCAAAACCCAAGCCATCGGTAGAATTGTCAGTCCATAAAGAGTCTATCGGGACGAGCATCCAAGACCGGGGCAAAAGAACAGGAGCGATCCTACCACTCCAACTCCTGATCGAATCTAGCCAACGTAGCGTTCGAATCTTCTACATCCTTCTGCGCCTTCTTCCTCATATAGAAAATTGGGCAATCCTTGCTCGTGCACAACACATCCTAATACCGGGAAGGACCTCCGGGTCAATACCAGTACCGACCTGAAAGTACGAACTGACCTGATGAAGGGATCCTTGGCACCGCTGACACTGGGTCCATAACCTCGCAAACCGCGTCTGGAACTCCGCAGCCGACGTGATCTGTTTGTGGTATAACTCTGGTAACCGCCTTCGACAGTTATGGCAAACGGCGCCATCTGGAATGAAATTGGCATTGATCAACTCCACGCCCTCCCTGCTCGTCATTCGAGAGAAAAATGTTTACCTGGGACACTATTGGTGGGCTTCAACGCTGTCTTACATCCTAAGCAGGTCCTCGTCTTCACAGCAAACTTCATCAACCCGCCTACAGTCGGCGTCGCGATCTGTATTGTCCTTGTGTGGTCACCGGACACTGTGACGAACGGGTCAGCCCCCAACAGCAGCACCAAGGGAAACTGCCTTACACAAAGAGGAAGCCTTATCTCCCAAGATCGGTTCGAAGATACGCATGAGGGGCTTGGAGAGTTGATTATCCAGGTAATACTTCGTATCGATCGGGATGTTGTTCTCCAAAACATATAGAGGGTCTTCCGATTTTTCATATGCCGCGGAGCCTGCAGGTGGGCATCCACCTTGTCAGGTCCCTTTTCGGCTGTGGGAAGCGGAGGATTTACCTTTATACCCCTTGATGATCACATACGCCACACGATCTCCCAACGCAGGCGCAGAACCAGCATCGCGTTGCTTCATCCTGGCAGCCAACTCGACGTGAGCTTGTTTACCCGCGTAGTCCGCTTTCGCCAGAGCTTTCGTGATCACAAGTTGTGACATATCGATTTTGTTCTGCAGAAGGTCGGAAATGACCTGTTTCGTGTAGCTGTGTCGGTGGGAACGTCAGGGGAGCTCGGAGGGAGGACGGCGCGCCGATGGAGGAGCTTACGCTTGGGCTTCGACTACGTTCCTGTCGATCAACATTTTGTGCAAGCATGTCTCGATGACTGTGGAGACCAGTCGACAGTTGTCTCGTCGGACGGTCTACCAGTGTAAAGTTTCAGCACCGTCTCACCTCCGGCCCATCGTCCACCCACCTCGATACCCTTCGTATCCATCTTATCATACTTCTCCGGCCGTGTCCAGTACAATCCCGCATACCTCTTCTTGTTAATCAATAGATACGGGAAATAGACCTTCTCGAACTCGAGCTTAATCGGGCGCTCGAATTTTGTCGACACGAAATCCGCCGCTTCACTACCAAGCCTCATAACGGTCTCCAGGTCCGTAGGTCCGAACTTAACCATGACGGAATCTGTATCACCATAGATGACCTCGGCGTTGTGCTCCTGACCGTTATCGATGGTGTAGTACGCTTCGACTTCCTTTCTTGTCCTTTCGATCATCGCTCGACCATAGGCAGTGGTGCTAGACGAGATCGGGATACAAGGGAGTTTCCCGATCGTCGCACCGGTGAAACCGTACACGGAATTGGCACTGATCTAACGAAGACTTCAGCCCCGGGGTCTTGGGGGTGTAAATACACACACCTTCAGAGCGAGCTGCCTGCCATCCAACACAGCCTTTCTGAACGGATCCGTCTCTTTCTTCAAATCCGCTTTGGCCCTCTTCCTGGCAGAGATCAAGTCGTCCAGAATGGTAGGCAAGAGTCCCCGCCTCCTCGTTCGTTTGACAAACAAGTCTACGCCTAGGGTAAGCAACAAACAGGACCACCTGCGTGGGTGGGGCGTACCGTTATTAGGCGTTTGGGTGTAATCTACGTCCTTGACTAGCCCTAGCCTCTCGACAGTGGCTTTGTCCAACAGTGTGGTATAGCAGAGGTTATGAGCCATCATGATTGATGGGTACAGAGAGCTGAAATCTAGGGTCGCGATGGGAACGTCGTAGAAGCCCTTCTTGGGCTCGATGACCGTTGCACCCTCGTATTGTTCGTCAGAACCTAGCACCTGCGTTCAGCACTTCCGAAAGGCCCCGAGCGGCCACCATACCTTCGCTCTTGAGGTTAGGGATGACGTAATTTTCCTCGTTGGCTTTCCTGTACAACTGCGACAAGACTTTGATGGATTGACCTCTCGCGAGAAGGTAATTGAACGGTACGCCTGTCACACGTGCCATCTCAATGTAGTTGATGAAGCACATGAGTTTGTCCATAAGGCGTTGAGGTAGATACGCATCCTAAAGCCACATGCTTCGTCAGTTCACGGAACCTGGGGAGTGGCGGGGATCTGACCTTCAAACAGTACACCGCTAACCGTCTCCTCGATTCTGGAGTTCCGTTCTGGAGTTCCGTGATGACGGAGTGATGCACTTCCTCCTTCTGTTCCCCCAAGAACTGGGCACAGACGGAGTTGAGAGTATAACTCCGAAGTTTGTACTCCCTCTGCATGAACTGCAAGAGATCGAGCTGCAGTCTCCCTTCCATCGGCGTCTCTTTGGAGTCACGTTGGCCGTAAGCTTTTGAAGAGAAGTGAGTGTCTTTCGTCTGCGTTCTTACTAGTACATGATATCAGCGTACATTGTCAAAGGATTAAAAGAAAACGCACTGTTAAGGCGCCCAAGGTAAGGGAAGTCAACGAGCCTGAGGTGCTTTGCGCGGTCCATGAGGTATGGCAAATCGAAGCCGGATATGTTATACCCGATTATCATATCAGGGTCGACCTTCTGGATGAACTTCGACCATTCTAGTAACAGCTTTGATTCATCTTTGAAGGTGATAACTTGTGAGCCAGCGATATTAGAGCAGGTATTAAGCGTGAAAATATTCCGAATGAAAGGTTTCGGTTCGCCTGTGCATAACGTGGGTCAACTTCTGACGATTGTAACGGGATATGTTCTGTTAACCACCTTGTCGAGTCACCATGTTGGCGATTTGAATGACCGGATCTTGGTTAGCCTCTGGAAAGATACCCTTTCGGCCCGCGCATTCGATATCAAAACTGATGATGCGGAGGGGCGCAATCTTGGACCATTCGCCTTCGGGTGGATGAGATATAAATTTATCCCACCTGCTCTTCCTTGAACACATGCCGAACTGGGATCCCTCGGGTAGACATACCTCGCAGAAATCTCGATCTGGCATTTGGACCTCTTCGCGTGGACAAGAGTGTAGTTTCCTGCGGGGACCTCGATCCAGTTCATGCCGACGACCTTCGTGTCGATCATGAACCGTAGGGTATACGCAATGTTACTTTCAAAAGTCGGGACAGCAGCACCAAACAATTCTTGGTAAGAACATTGACCTCTTTCGAAGACGCGTGTGGGAAGGTAAGGTCGAGGTGCTCGAAGAGGTTCGAATGTACTTATCTCGAACTTTGGGTAGATTCCGTGCGTCAATCGTAACAATCCTGATGAAATTGACGGGTTTATCTCCCTTATAACCCCAAAGACTCTGTTTCTTGACAAGTTCCGTTCGTACGACATAGTCACCGCCTGAAACCTCCTGTACAAACGATTCAGTGGCAGGGTGTATGGGTGGTTGTAAAGCCGTACATTGAGGTAGTTCTTGAATGACTCCAAGTCTTCACTTGTGAAACCGCGTGGGCATGGGATGTAGAAATACGGATCGAAATGGGTAACATTCATCAGCACGCTGTGTCCTTCCTGTTGTATATAATGTCAGGGAACTGTTTTAATGGAAGGCGGCTTGCGCACCTGGGTGACGCCAAACAACCGCACGACGATACCGGTAGCGTCGGTGGCTTCGTCAATGTCGATCTGTTGGAATGCTGGGGACGCCAGTTCAGTTCATGGAATGACGTTCTACATGGACTACCTCACTTATTGTGTCCCTCTTTGGATTGACTTTTGGTAGCGGTGGGCGATCCCAACTGTCCGAACCGCCCTCAACATCTGTACCGTCGAGTTGAGATCTAGTCAGGTTTCATCGACGGAACATACGGGTGTCCTCTCCAGCATCCTCCCTCAGCTTCTGCAGTACATCCGCAAAAGACGACTGGCTCTGTGGTTGCGAACCAGAGGGGTCGAGCCTTCTTTTCTTCGCGGCGGGTTCGGAGGTTCGGTCATCTGTCATCGTCCTGTTTCGACTACTAAGCCGGGACCCTGATTTCCGTTCAACGGTTACGCACTTCACTCTCGCCAATGGAACATTCTCCTTGAAGGAAGAAGAGGGAAGGTCGATATCCATGGGGTCGTACGCGCCCGATCGTCGGAGGGAGGAGAGGAACGCGTCGCTCGTGACACGGCGCGTTTGTGGCTGAGGGTCGGGCCGTAATCGGTCCTCGGTGCGGGACCTCCGTCAGGCCGCCCTGACCGCTCATTTCCCGTCTCTCGCTTCTACCACCATAGACCACCGTCATTTTGCCCAGGATGACCCCCAAGACCTTTGCTGACAGACCCATTAACAAACTGGTCTTATTCGATGTCGATGGCACCCTTACACCCGCCCGCCAGGTAGAGATATCCTCCGCCTGGTTGCTCCTTTCTCGTCGGTGATGTTTTTATCTGGGCGGCGTAGAGCGCATCCCCTGCGATGCTAGAGCTTCTGTCCGAGTTGCGAAAGAAAGCCGCCATCGGGTTCGTGGGGGGCTCAGATCTCCCAAAGATCTCAGAACAATTGGCCATCGATGGCAGCCCAGGTCCGCCTTAGCACCCCACCCCAGTTGTCTCGTCCTTAACCTCCTCCTCTCCACAGTCGTCGACAAATTCGATTACGGGTTTGCCGAAAACGGGTTGACGGCCTACAAACTGGGCAAACAGCTCCCGTCGCAATCGTTTATCAAGCATATCGGTGAAGACAAGTACAAACCTCTCGTGAACTTCATCCTGCATTATATCGCGGATTTGGATATCCCTATTAAACGGTATGGAATCATGGTAGCGTCGCTCAGGGGGAGACGCTTATCCGCGGTCCCTAGGGGTACCTTTGTCGAGTTCCGTAACGGAATGATCAACGTCAGTCCCATTGGAAGGAACGCCACGTAGGGTTCTCCTTCCCCAGCATGGTGACACTCTCAGCTAACCGTGTCCTAGGATTGCGGAACGTCACGAGTTCGAAGCCTACGACAAGGTTCGCACCACAACCACCACAGGACACGCAGCCTCTGATACGTTCTCACAGATTCACGGTGTCCGTGCTGCTTTCGTAAAAGTTCTGAGGGAGAAGTTCGCCGACTATGGCCTCACCTACTCCATCGGCGGACAGATATCATTTGATGTGTTCCCCACTGGTTGGGACAAGACATATTGCTTGCGACATGTTGAAGATGAGGGCTTTGAGGAAATACATTTCTTCGGTGACAAGACATACCAGGTATGTGACCACTGTCTCATTAAACCCGGTTCGCTGACAAGAATACAGGGAGGTAATGATTACGAGATCTTCACTGACAAGAGGACCATTGGGCACACGGTAACCAGCCCCGAAAACACTCAACGGATACTCAAGGAGCTGTTCTGGAGTGACTGATCTTCAGGGCGGGTAATGTCGGACTCTTTACATGGTTTTAGGAATAGGATGTGTATTACATACCTTATGCGTTCATCGACGCCTGGGGAAATTTTGGCAACCCGGCGATGTTGACCCGCGTGTAAGAGAACCCACATGATTGTCCGCTAATAACCTCGTGTGTCTCGCCGAGCGCTTCTCGGGGAACTGAAGAAACGTGGGAGCGGGCGACAGCCTCCCGACTGCGAACTCAAGGGGAGCTCAGAATCGACCACCAGGAAACCGCAGGGTCAGCCTCCATGAGATGTGTAATGATATATAGGAGCACCCTGTATTGATATCCAGTCCCAAGGGCGCCGAAGCCCGTAGAACCATGGCCGAATCCTCTCTTTCCCGCTGGCTCGTCCTGCGCGTGCCGCACACCGGATTTAGATGGGGTGGACGGCACTCACGCCTGAAATACACACCGGTTACTCAATTGTACAGTTGATAGGAACGAATTGGTGCGCCCCAAGACCGGCCACTTTAACGAAGACGCATTTGTGAAAAAGCAGAGAGAAAGGGTTTCCGAGTCGCCATTCTCCCCTCGTGTGTCTTCTATGGGTGTCAGTGCCGGTGAGGCTCAGACACTCTGCTAGCGTTGCGAGGTGGATACCTAACCCAAGTCGACGAACTGTCAGAGTCACGGAAGGACAACAGCACGCCGTCGGCGAGCAGATGGCCCTCTAGGAATCGTTCAAAGCAAGTGCGTTTATTTGCGATTTCTCACCCGAAGGCTTCAACTCCAGTTTGAACCTGGACCACCATGACATACATCGGGAACCAAAACTTTGTTGGCTTACCACCCCTAGCCAAGAACATCCCCCCAATCCTTTGCTCGGCTATCCCGGCGCCGATACAGCGCCAGCTTCCACAACCAAATCGCCGAACGCCAGCGCGACCCAGAGCACTCTCCGGCACCGCGTGCAGTTGTACGACCAACGGTGTTTAGTGACCGGCGTTGCCTCGACTCAGCTGGGGGCTTACCACTTCGTAAGCGCCATCCGCATAAACGAGTCCAACCGAACGGCAAAAGAGGCTTTGAAGGAACAAGTGGTACGCATTCCACCACTCCCGATACGCCAGGCGGTAGCAGGATTTTCTCGCCTAGGAATCCATCCTCACCCGGCAACAGTTTGGACCTGGGAATTTCACCTTGAACAGTTTGTCGAACTGTACTGCCAGTAAGCGTTTTTCCACTTGACCAGAGATATCAAGGCAAACATCTAAGCGAATCCGTAGTCGAAGCCCAGTGGCACGGTGACCTTGATATGCGTGGTTCCTTCTGCACCATTGTACCCCTACCCCAAATCGCAGCGATCATCCAGGAGCTAGATGCTCGTAACCGCGAGTGGGCAGGTTGAGCAGGGAAAGATCCCACGGCACCGCGTAACTTGAAGGTGCGTGGAGCTGGTGGCTCTCTACACACCCCGAACTTCATATCTCCCTCAGATAACAGAAAACCCATTCGTCGTTAAGAAATGTGTCCTTCTTGTGCTTCGCCCCAAGCTTTTTCTCCCTGAAAACCGCCCCCTCTTAATCAACACCCACCGTGTACTCCGCAAGTCCGGTGGACCCTCCCCTCTGCCCGATAGCCCTTCGTGGACTCAGTACCTTCCCCAAAGCGACCGCCCGTATCTCATCGACTCATCCGATCAAGAGTTCACAGAGTTTGATTTCGTATCGAACCGTAGTCAGGAGCAGAGTCTCTCCGTCTTCTCCCTGTTGGTCGATGCGAACTCAAAACTTCAGGCAGCCAACCAACGGAACGACTGCCCCCTCGCCGTCAAACCCTACATCAACATTGTCAAGGATACAGTCAAAGCCATTTTTTTTGTCCCCCCTCAGGTTCAGAAGGAAACTCGGTCCCTGATTCTACCTGTACCCCCCATCACATCAGAACAATGCCCCATCGTCCCTAGTCCAGGGTTGTCCACCCGATCCCGCGGCAGGAGGGGGAGTAGTAGGAAACCCCGAGGACGGGGTCCAAGCGACAAGGACGGCGGCGTCGTTGAGGAAGAACGCCTGACCCGGGCTTTGAAGATTCTGATTGCCATTCTGTGGAGAATGACGGGGAAGGCATGTACAACGAGGAAGATCACGGGGAAGAGTACGATGAAGGTTACGAGGAAGGCGACGAGGAAGATGGCGAACCAGACACAATCAATGGGCTCACATTTCCAGAAATGGAGATGGCAGGGGGTAAGCCCTTGTCACTCTGCACTTCTTCGCTCTCCCTTCTGACTCCGGGTGCTAGGCCATAGACGTCCGCAGACGGTTTCTCCGTTAATCCAAGACTACGTGTAAATGGGAAGAGTGCGTGTGGGCTGCAGGAAAAAATACCCAGATTGTCTCCTGCCTTTTACCTTCTTGTTCCCCCCGTTGTTCGTTTCGACACACCGCCTTTGTAGTCCCTCCAGGTTGAGGTGTAGAACTCCAGTCACAGAGGCAATTGGCGCTGCACGTCGGTGCACGCTCATGTCAAACGACGAAGTGAAAATTCCTCAGCGGGTCGTCATCACCCTCTCAGTGGATGAGTCGGCTACGTTCCTCAGACTGGACTGACTGCCTGTATTCAAGTTCTGCCAATACGTACCCGTGCTAATGGCCTTGTGCATCTCTCCGAGCTCTTCGCGTTGCAGTCGCGACAACCAAAACGCCCCTTAGGTGGATGGGGCATCCGTACCGTCACCGGTAAGGTCTGTTCTTCCTGATAAAGATTCACGCCCAGTGGTCCTGAAGACCTAATTGACCCCCATGGGTTCCGTGCCGTTACCTGTTTTCACTGCAACGTGC
>Ga0307516_10010299_pt1 | contig 10292 bp, 5 predicted proteins | sample 19_EM_MG_FD_203310 | JGI IMG/M metagenome (GOLD analysis project Ga0307516, IMG submission 203310) | Populus trichocarpa ectomycorrhiza microbial communities from riparian zone in the Pacific Northwest, United States - 19_EM | ecosystem: Host-associated > Plants > Roots > Unclassified | place...
TCAGATTACGAAGCGTGCTGCGCACGCGGCCCCAAACCCCTGCGCTCCTCGACGCCACCCACGGGGCCCAAGAGCAATACAGGTCGTTGCTTCGCAACTTCCCAGACGCCTCGCTTCGCATCGGCGCGTAGCGCCCAATGCTCATCAAGCCGATGCGAAGCGAGCCGAGTCTGGTGTTCGTCTCCCCCTTCGGACGAGCTGAGCAGCACAGGGCTTTGCGGCGCGCGCGATAGCGCGCATCCACAACTGACTTCGCGCCGTTTGTCTGAACGCAGTGAGCGAAGCGAACGAAGTGAGTTTGGCGCGGCCGCACAGACCGAGCAGCGCAAGGCAGCCCTCGCACCGCGAGGGCCGAGTCGGCAGGGGTCGCTTCTTTGCCTCCTTTCTTGTCGATACAAGAAAGGAGGTCGGCCGCCGGGCCGAAACCCCGGCGCGGCCTCACGCAGTGAACAAGAGATACGAAAAGCGAGATACCGCAACGTGGCCAGGTAGCCCCGAAGGGTGAGAAACCCTACTCCGCCGCCGCCCGCCGCAACGTCTCCACCACAGGCCTGCGCAACACCTCGCGCAACCCCCACCACCCCGCCCCCAACGCCAACAAAGCCCCCGCGGCAGCACCAATCACCGGCACAAACGGCGAAGCATTCCAGCTGAACTGAAACACATACTTCGCCAACGCCCAGCCCACCGCCACCGCCGCAATCGACGCCAGAAACCCAGCCAACGCGCCGACTCCGAGCAACTCGGCCCGCTGCACCTGCGCGAGCAGCTTGCCGCTGGCCCCCAGCGCACGCATCACCGCAAACTCCCGCGCCCGTGCCTCGCGCGTCGCGGTGATCGCGGCGAACAGCACCACCAGGCCGGCCGCCAAGGTGAAGGTGAACAAGAACTCCACCGCGCGGATCACCTGGTCGAGCACACCTTGGATCTGGCTGATGGACGCCGACACGTCGACGTTCGTGATGTTGGGAAACTCGCGGCTCAGCGCGTTGTCGAACCCTGCTGCAGCGGGCGCGCGGAATGCCGCTATGTAGGTGGCCGGCACGTCCGCCATCTGGGCGGTGGGGAACATCACGAAGAAGTTGGCGCGCATCGAACCCCAGTCGACCTTGCGCAGGCTGGTGATGCGGCCTTCGGTCATCGCGCCGGCCACGTCGAAGCGCAGCACGTCGCCGAGCTTCAGTTGCAGGGTTTCGGCCAGGCCTTCTTCGACGCTCAAGCCACCCTTCTCTTCGCCGACCCACTTGCCGCCGGTCACCACGTTGTGCTGCGGCAGCGCGGCGCTGTGGCTGAGGTTGAACTCGCGGTCGAGCAGGCGCCGGGCGCGGTCGTCCTGCAGGCCGTCGGTCGAGGTGGTCTTGCCGTTGATGGCCACCAAGCGGCCGCGGATCATGGGGTACCAGTCGTACTGGCTCACACCGGCAGCGCGCAGCCGCGCCTGGAAGGCGTCGCCCTGCTCAGGCTGCACGTTGATCACGAAGCGGTTGGGCGCATCGGGCGGCGTGGCCTGACGCCAGCTGGAGATGAGGTCGGTGCGCAGCAGCACCAGCAGGCACAGCGCGAGCAGGCCGACGCTCAGAGCCGACACCTGCAGCACGGCGAATGCAGGCCGCGCGGCGATCTGCCTCGTCGCGAGTACCAGCCAGCGCGGTGCGCGCGCTTCGGGCACCGCGCGGCGCAAGGCCTGCACCGCCAGCCACGACAGCACGGCGAAGACGGCGACGGCCGCCGCAAAGCCGCCCACCGCGATCAGGCCCAGCTGCAGGTCTGACGACACGGCCAGCAGCAAGGCGACAAAGCCCGCCGCACCGGCGCCCAGCACCGCAATCGACGCCGGCTTCAACGCGCCCACGTCGCGACGGATCACACGCAGCGGCGGCACCTGCGACAGCTGCAGCACCGGCGGCAGGCCGAAACCCATCAGCAAGGTGAAGCCCACGCCGACGCCGAACAGCGCCGGCCAGCCCGTGGCCGCCGGCATGCTGGCATTCACCAGGCCGGCGAGCAGGTACACGAAGACGTAGTGCACCGCGTAACCCAGCGCGACGCCGGCCACGCTGGCGAGCAGGCCGACGAAGGCGAATTCGATCAGGTACTGCAAGGCAATCGTGCGTTGCGGCTGGCCGAGCACGCGCAACATCGCGCAGTCGTCCAGGTGACGACTGGCGAAGTCGCGCGCGGCAATGCCCACCGCCACGGCGGCGAGCAGCGCGGCGAGCAAGGCCACGAGATTGAGGAACTTCTCGGCGCGGTCGAGCGTCTGGCGCATCTCGGGGCGACCGCTCTCCAGCGACTCGACCCGCACGCCGCGCAGCGAGCCGCTCTTCACCTGTGCATCGGCCCACTTGACGAACTCACGCACCGGCGCTTCGTTGCTGCCCGGCGCCGCGACCGCGAGGCGATACGTCACGCGGCTGGCGGGCTGGATGAGCGCGGTGGCTGCGAGGTCGGCCTCGTTGAGCATCACGCGCGGGGCAAAGCTCATGAAGCCGGCGCCGCGGTCGGGCTCGATCACGATGACGGATGCGATCTTCAGGCGTGCATCGCCGAGCAGCAACTCATCACCCATTCGCAACTGCAGCGAGTCGAGCAGTGGGCCGTCGACCCAGACGGTGCCGCGATCGGGGGCACGCGTGGTGAGCTGCTCCTTGCCGCCGGGGGTATCGGCCAGGCGCAAAGCGCCGCGCAGTGGGTAGGCCTCGGTGACGCTTTTCACCGCCACCAGCTTGGAAGCGCCACCCCGGTCGTCGGGCGCACGGCCCATGCTCGGGAAGGTCAACGTGTTGGCCGTCTTGAGCCCGAGCTCTCGCGCCTTGTCGGCGAACGCGGGTGGCAGCGGCTGGTCGCTCGCGACGATGGCATCGCCACCCAGCAACTGACGGGCGTCACGGGCCAGACCATGGTTCAAGCGATCGGCAAAGAAGCCCACTGCGCTGAGCGCGGCGACCGCGAGCGTCACGGCGACCACCAGCAGGCGCAGCTCGCCGGCACGAAAGTCGCGCGCCATCTGGCGCCACGCGAGTTGCCACAGGGACACAGTGAACGGGGTGGGCATGAGAGTCTCTCCAATCGACGGGCGGACCTTACCCGATGCGTGGGGTCGAGTGAGCTGTGCGTGTTTGCGGGGTATTGCGAAGCCGCAGGTCAGTGGTCAAACTGGCGCCTGCTTCAGCCCCACCTCGCATGCCGCCATCGACGATCGCCCCCGCTCGCCCGCTGATGGCGCCGCCCTTGCTGCTGGCACTGCGGCTGGCATTCGGCCTGCTCACGCTCCTCGCCATCGGCTGGCAGCTGAGCATCCATCTCTCGCACGGCTACAACGTGCTCAACTTCTTCAGCTACTTCACCAACCTGTCGAACCTGTTCGCGGCGGTCGTGCTGCTTCTGGGCGCGTACCACCTGCACGCGGCAGGCCCCACGCAGAACGAGGCGCTTCGCGCCGCCTCGGTCGTCAACATGGTGGTGGTCGGCGTCGTCTTCGCCGTGCTGCTTCGCGATGTGAATCTCGGCTCGCTGCTGCCCTGGATCAACTTCGTGCTCCACACGCTGATGCCCTGCGTGGTGGTGGCCGACTGGCTGCTGCAGCCACCGCGGGCGAAGCTCGGTGCGCGGCGCCTGCTGCTCGCGCTGATCTTCCCTGCGCTCTATCTCGTGTACGTGCTGGTTCGCGGCAACAGCATCGGCTGGTATCCCTACCCCTTTCTCAACCCGGCCCTTGTGGGCGGCTACGGCGGTGTCGCCGCTTACGCCGCAGGCATCACGGCGACCTTTGTGGCCGTGGCGTGGCTGGTGAGGGTTGTGGGAAACAAGCGCGCCATCAACCAGCAATTCAACTGACCGGCAAGCTGCATCTGGATTTCCAGAACACTGCGTGCAAATCGGCCGAACATTGACCGGCTGCCCGGGTGATTCAATGAGTGCATGAACACCCTGCCTACCCTTTTCCTGTCCCACGGCTCGCCGATGCTGGCGCTGGAACCGGGCGCCACCGGCCCCTTCCTGCAAGCGCTCGGGCCGACCATCGACGCCACCTTCGGCCGCCCACGCGCGATCCTCGCCGTCTCGGCCCACAGTACGGCGCGCGAGCCGGTGCTGCTCGCCTCGGCGCAGCATAAAGCGGTGTACGACTTCGGCGGATTCCCCGATGCGCTGTACCAACTGCAATACAACGCCCCCGGCGCGCCTGAGCTGGCCGCCACGGTGCAAGGCATGCTGAGCCAGGCCGGCCTGCCGGTGCACAGCCTCGACCAGGGCGGGCTCGACCATGGCATCTGGAGCATGCTGCGCTTCATGTACCCGCAGGCCGACATCCCGGTGCTGCCGCTCGCGTGGGTGCCCAACCTGCCGCCGGCACAGCAGTTCGTGCTCGGCGAGGTGCTGAGCAGCTTGTCACAGCAGGGCGTGCTGGTGATGGGCTCGGGCAGCATCACCCACAACCTGCGGCGCATCTTTGCGGGCGGTAGGCCGGCGGTGGATTCGCAAGAAATCGTCGAGAGTTCGTCGTTCCGCCAGTGGATGAACGAGCGCAGCACAGCGCGCGACTGGGACAGCTTGTTCGCCTACCGCAGCAAGGCGCCCTACGCGGCCGACATGCACCCGACCGACGAACACCTGCTGCCCTGGTACGTGGCAGCCGGTGCCGGTGGCCGTGACCACGCGCCGCAACGGCTGCACGCCACCGTGACCTACGGCTGCCTGGGCATGGACGCTTATGCCTTCGGGCCGCAGGCAACCTTGCTTAAGGAAGCGATGGCAGCCGAGGCGCTCGCCTAACTTCGACTTCCGAGAGGTCGCTCACGCACAGGCCAGCACACTGGCCTGACGCTCGTCCATCCACCGAAGGAGCGACACCCATCGGTGGGAACTGCCGTGAGGCGGCGCACGGAGTGGAGTCCGCATAATCCCCGGCAACAACAAGCGGGGAGACAGCGGCATGAAATTCATTTTCGGCTTGATCGGCGCGATTCTGGGCGCGCTGATGGGCGAGTGGGTGGGCGCGGTGCTCGGTGTGGGGGTCGGCATCGCGCTGGCCACGATGCTGAAGAAAGCGGACGAGCCCAACAAGCCGGCCGCTCCTGCTGCCACGCCAGCGACGGCAGCCGGGCCTGCGGTCGCCGTGCCGATGGAAATGCGCGTTGCGCGGCTGGAGCAGGAAGTCGCTTCGCTGAAGGCCGAAGTGAAACGGCTCTCGTCTCCGCAGCAAGCAGGGCCCGACGCTCAAGTCGCTGCAACAACGGCAGCTCCCGTCGCCGCACCGCCTGAGCCGGCGCCGTTCTTCTTCACGCCAGCCCCCATCGCGGCCAGCATTCCCGTTGCCGCGCCGGCTGTGATCTCGGTACCTGCCGCACCTGCGCCGGTGGACCTTCGCGGCATCGAACTCGATCTCGAACCCGAGCCGGCCGACACCGCGCCGATGCCGCTCTCGGAACTGCCCACGCCGGCCACTGCCGATGCGGCTGTCGCCAAGACCGCGCAGGCTGCCGCCAAGCCGCCCGCACCACCGCGCCCACCGCCTGTGCCGCGGCCCACGCTCGAAGAGCGCATGCCGCCGTTTCTGCGCAAGCTGGTCTTCGGCGGCAACACCATCGTCAAGGTAGGCGTGCTGATCCTCTTCCTCGGCCTCGCCTTCTTGCTGCGCTACGCGGCCGAGCGCGTCACGGTGCCGGTGGAGCTGCGCTACGCCGGCGTGGCGTTGCTGGGTGCCGTGCTGTTGGGCCTGGGCTGGAAGCTGCGCAACCGCAAGGACGGCTACGGCCTCATTCTTCAAGGCGCGGGCATCGGCGTCTTCTACCTGACCACGCTCGCTGCGCTCAAGCTCAACCAGTTGCTGCCGACCGAGATGGCCTTCGCCTTCCTGTTCGCCGTGACGGTGCTGAGCGCATTGCTCGCGGTGGTGCAGAACGCACCCTGGCTCGCCTACGTGGCGGCAGCCGAAGGCTTTGCAGCACCGGTGCTGGTGTCCACCGGCGGCGGCAACCACATCGCGCTGTTTTCTTACCTCGCCATCCTCGACATCGGCATCTTCCTGATGGCGTGGTTCAGGGCGTGGCGGCCGCTCAACCTGATCGGCGCCGTCGGCACCTTCACGCTCGCGGGGGCTTGGGCGCACGAGCACTACACCGATGCGCTCTACCCGAGCACACAGGCTTTTCTGTTGTTCTTCTTCGTGCTGTTCACGATGGTCGGCGTGTTGTTCGCGCGGCGTGCCCTGGCACTCGGCGACGAGCCCGATGCGCGACGTCCGCTTGCGCAGCGGGCTGCACAAGCGCTGGCGCAGGTGGGCCGAGTCGACAGCACGCTGACCTTCGGCGTGCCGCTCGCGAGCTACGGCTTGCAGTACCTGCTGGTGCGCGGCTGGGAGTTCGGCCCGGCCTGGGCAGCGCTCGGCTTCTCGCTGTTCTACCTGCTGCTCGGCGGCGGGCTCATGCGCGGCGGCAATCAGCGCTATGCGCTCCTCGGCGAGGCCTACGTGATCGTCAGCGTGATCTTCGGCACGCTGGCGATTCCGCTCGCGCTGGAAGGCGAATGGACGGGCGCCACCTGGGCCGTCGAAGCAGCCGGCATGTTCTGGCTGGGCACGCGCCAGCAGCGGCGTTATGCACGCGCCTTTGCGCTGCTGGTGCTGGCAGGCGCCACGGTGCGGTTGATCAGCGCGCTGGAACTCGACTTCACCCCCGGCACGCCACTGCTCATGGGCTCGGTGCTCAGCATGCTGATGCTGGCCGCAAGCGCGCTGGCGATGTTCACCGTCAGCCGCCGCGCACAACTCGACCAGCACGCCGACTGGGAGGCTGCCGGCGCCGTCGGCCATCTGTGGATCGGCGTGGCGGCGCTCGCCACCCTGGCTTGGCTGGTGCTCGTGCCCGCCTGGGCCTGTGTGGCGACCTCCTTGCTGGCGCTGGCCTGCGCCGTGGTGCAGACGCGAATCAAGCTGCCGGCCCTGCAGTGGGCGAGCGCCGCGCTGCATGCCGTGGCGCTGGGCAGCTTCGTCGCCACGTTGCAAACCGTGGATGGCGCGGCCATGCTGAGCAGTGGCTGGCAAGGCCTGGTGGCCGCCACGCTGATCGGCGCGAGCCTGCTGATCAGCGCGTGGCTGCCGCTGCAGGCAGCATTGCGCGAGGCGGAGGCCCGGCACACCGTGCCGACGTGGTCGCTGGGCAGCAGCGTCGGCCTGCTGGCCGGCATGGGCGCGCTCGCCTCGAGCCTGTTGTTCGTGATGCCGGCCGACGAAGCCGCGCGCATCTGGCCGTGGATGGGCGTGGCGGCGCTGTGGCTGGGCTCGCGGCTGGGCCACCCGGCACTCGCCATCTCGTGGGGCGCCTTGCAGGTCGTCGCGGCCTTGGCCTTCGGCCTTTACGGGCCGGACGTGTGGGCCGACGAAAGCGCGGCCCTCACGCTGTGGACGCCGCTGGGCTTCACGCTGGCCGCGCTGATTTCGGGCGATGCCCTGCAACGCGCCGCGAAGAAAGACACCGCCCGCGCTTGGCAACGTGCCCCGTGGCTGCAATGGGGCGTGGTGTTGTGGAGCCTGGCCTGGTGGACGCAGGTGCTGTTGCCCGATACCTACCGTCATCTGCTGCACGCGCAGCCAAAACAGTGGGTGCTGCAGTGGCCCGCCGTGCTCACCGGCTGGGTGACCGTCACCTCCGTGCTCGTCACTGCCGTGGCGCGCTGGCGGGACTGGCGCGTACTCGGCCAGACAGCGTGGGTCACCGCGCCGGCCTGGGTGCTCACAGCCGTGATCGGCATCGGCACCGTTGGCTTCGCGCCCCACGAGCACCTGGGGTGGTTGGTGTGGCCGCTCGCGCTGGTGTGGCACGCGGTGCTGCTGCGCGCCCTCAAGCGCTGGTGGTCGGCCGCGGCGCTGGTGCCGCTGCACGTCGGCGGCTTCTGGCTGTTCCTGCTGCTTGCCGCACGCGAAGCGCAGTGGTGGACCACTGGCTGGGGCGAGCCGGGTTCGGCCTGGCCGGTGCTCGGCTGGGTGCTGGTGCCTGCGCTGGTGCTGGCGGTGATCACGCGGCCGCGCTGGCTGCCACGCTGGCCACTGAATGAGTTCCGCACGGCGTACCTGCTGGTCGCCTGTGCACCGGTGGCGGCGTACCTCTTGTTGTGGCTGTGGGTCAGCAACACGCAATCGGGCGCCGCGGCGCCGCTGCCCTACGTGCCGCTGCTCAACCCGCTGGAGATCGGCCACGGCTTCGTGCTGCTGGCGCTGTTCTTGTGGCGCGGCGCGTTGCCAGCGTCCACCTCCAACCAGGTGCCGAGGCCGCTGCTGCTGGCCGGTCTGGGTGCCACGGCTTTTGCGCTGTACACCGGCATGGTGCTGCGCACCTGTCACCACTGGGCTGGCGTGTCGTGGAACGAAGATGCGCTGTTTGCCTCGACGCTGACGCAGGCCGCGCTCTCGGTGGCCTGGTCCATCGTCGGCGTCGCGTTGATGATGCTCGGCCACAAGCGCGTGCAGCGCGCGGTGTGGATCGTGGGCGCTGCGCTGCTGGGCGTGGTGGTGCTGAAGCTCTTCTTCGTGGAGCTGGCCGACCGCGGCGGGCTGTACCGCATCGTGTCGTTCATCGTGGTGGGTCTGCTGCTGTTGATGGTGGGCTACTTCGCACCCGTGCCGCCGACTCGCAAGGAAGCAACTGTCGAGGAAGCAAGCAATGTGGCTTGATCGCCTGATGAAAAAAGCGCCGCTGCTGCTCGTCGCCTGGGCGGCATCGGCCATCGCCGGCGAAGCACCGCTGGTGCTGCAGGGCACGGCCGCGTACTACGGCTTGCGTGTGCCGCTGGCGGTGCAGATGCAGACGCGCTCCGCCGACCTGAGCGACCTGCAGGTGCTCAACGCGCGCGGCGAACCGGTGCCGCATGCCTGGGTCGACGAAGAGCCGCCGACGCAAGAGAAACAGCAGCAGGCCGTGCCCTTCTTCAAGGCGCCGGCCGCTGCCTCGGCCGTCGACGCGGCTCAGCAAGGCGGCTGGATTCTCGATCTGCGCAAGGTGAAGGGCGCCCTGCTCGAACTGCAGCTGAGCGTGCCGCCCAGCGAGCACGGCATCTACGGCTTCGTGCTCGAGTATGGCGACGACACCCAGCGCTGGCACACCTACCTCGGCGAGGCGCAATTGCTGTCGTTGCAGCACCAGGGCCTGCGGCTGGACCACACAGAGTTCGACCTCGGTGGCCTGCGCGCGCGTTACCTGCGCCTGCGCCCGCTGCCCGGCAGCAAGCCACCGCCGTTAACGGGCGCCAGCGTCAGCAGCGTCACCCGCTACACGCCCGAAGCGCCGCTGCAATGGACCGACACGCTCGCACCGACGCAATGCACGCCGAAGTATTGCGACTACGCGCTGCCGCGCCACCTGCCCCTCGAGCGCCTGGAATGGCAGCTTGCCGACGCCAACACGCTGGCGCCGGTGGACCTGCTCGTGCAGTACGACCCGAGCGAAAACAACGTGACAGGCCCGACGCCCTGGCGCCATCACCATCGCGTGCGTGACCACATCAAAGGCCTGCGGCACAAGACGGCACCGGCGCCTGCCGAATCCACCGCCTGGTACCCGCTGCAACGCACCACCGCGTACTGGCTCAAGCTGGCCGAAGGCGAAGTGCGCTCGCCGCAGTTGAACCTGAACGGCGGGCTGGTCACCAAGCTCCGCGTGCAGCCCACGGGTGGCATGGTGCAGCTGGGGTCCAAGCCGCCGAGCCTTCGCGTCGGCGCTCGTGCCGTGTCGCTGGTCTTCCTGGCGCGCGAGCCGGCGCCTTATCGCCTGGCCTGGGGCGGCGAAAGCAAGGGCAGCGCGCTGGCGCTCGGGCAACTGATGCCGACCCGCAAACCCGGCGACCCGCTGCCGACGGAGACCGCCACCGTGACGCTGGCACCTCCTGCCCCGGTGGCCGCAGCGGCGTCGCCTACATCCTCAGTGGCGAGTGCGGCGGCGGCCACGCCCGAGCCTTCGCGCAAGTTCTGGTTGTGGGGCGTGCTGCTGGCCGCCCTCAGCCTCATGGGCTTCATGGCGTGGTCGCTGCTGCGGCCCACCGCCAAAGCCTGATCAGGGCGGCGCTGAAGAAGCGCCGGACGCCGGGCTCGCCGCCTGCGTAGCGCGCCGGGCTTCGGCCTCGCGGTAGCGCTTGGCGAGCGTGGCCGCGTCGTCGGCCGAGCGCTTCAAGGCATTGCGCATGGTGTTGAGCTCACCGGCCTGCCCCACCTGGGCGATCTGGTTGACCATCTGGATCAGCGAGGCGCAACTCCAGGCGCTGTTCGGTGTGGGCACCGACTGTTTTTGCAGTTGGTACATCGC
>Ga0307516_10010302_pt1 | contig 10290 bp, 15 predicted proteins | sample 19_EM_MG_FD_203310 | JGI IMG/M metagenome (GOLD analysis project Ga0307516, IMG submission 203310) | Populus trichocarpa ectomycorrhiza microbial communities from riparian zone in the Pacific Northwest, United States - 19_EM | ecosystem: Host-associated > Plants > Roots > Unclassified | place...
TACACTCATCAGTTCGATTTCGAACTAGGCAACAACGCCGAGGACGGAGAAACCCCTGCGGTCGAGGCTGGGCGCGGGTTGAGATCTTTTGGCGCGGTCAGCCGGCGAATGGCCTCTGCTACATTCTCCCCGACTTTAGCTGGGGGCTTGGCTCTCATGGAGGGATGCAACCGTATAGCATATTCCTCCAGCTGGCGTAAGAACCCTATATTCGGGCTCACGATCCCACGTTTCTTCCTGACAGCAGCGAGCGCTTCGTTGGGTGTCATTCTCATCGTTGCGATGAGATATGCACAGACAATGGTTGCGCTTCGGCTAATGCCCATAAAACAGTGGACCTGAATTGTAAAAATAAAAAAAAGGGGGTTCGATTAATAACAATGGGGAACAGGGACATGTGGAGCCACCAGGGACTGACCAGGACACGCGAATTAGGATCCTCGGCGAGCGCATTGCGGATAAACGAAGTGGCAACCGGGAGATGCGTTAGGATGTCTTGGTCTGTGCTGTCGGATAGCGGAATATGCAGCGTACGAAGTGACTGCGTCTGTGGAAGAGTGGGCGGGCGCTCGAGGACGGAGACGACGTGGGTGATTCCGAGACTGGTGAGTTGTGCCTCGTCGCGGGCAGTGAAGAGGTCTGTGAGGTATAATCGGGGCAGCACCTCGCTGGCCACGCGCCCAAGGCGTACAGGTCGTCCGCTGCGCTGTTGTGCGGCGGCTATGAGGGATGTTTGCCAAGGTTGGGGATTGAAAGAGAGCATCTTACGAAGAGGGGGGTTGCAGATGGTTTGGGGTGAAGCGTCTGGGGAACATGTGGCTCGTCCGAGTCCATTATGAAGGTTTCCAGGGTGTCGGTGTGAACTGAGGTGTTTGTTGTGTGTGAATTGCGGTAATCACGTTGCATTAGCTCGACTTGCCTAATATTACGGCCTGGGGTCCATTTCTATTGTTGAACCATCAATATGCCAACTCCACAGTCGCCCCCAAAATCAATGCGACCAAATCGTGACAGTTCTTGCCACCGAACATTGGTTATCCGTGTAATAGAGCCCTGTATCCAGGCCCTTGTCATTGCCGTCATCGGGTGCGTGCACTCTTAGGCGACACGTCAATCTTGCCCTCTTGTCCTCATGTCGATTCATCGATAAGCTTCGGATGCTATACTTCCTTTTTCGAGGTTGGAGGTGCGTCCAGAACCTAACTAGACCCACGTCTCTTACGTCTCATTCTTTCTTGGTAGTTGGCTGGTTAGTCCGCCACGAGCAACGTCACATCACAGCAGGTCAACTCAACTCTACCCTCCACTAAGCAGTCTGGGACTTATCCCTTGTGAATTGCTTTGCGTTCAGTGATTTATATGACAGCAATGGGAATATTGTTCCCGTCCCTCATCGTTGTATATCTACAGACTTGTTCAGGCCGCTCAACACACAGCGTCCCCAACTATGTAGCCCCTGAACCACAATCAATCACCGAACCCTACGAATGTCTATCCGATGCAAGTCTTAAATTCTGTGTCAAAGGCAACTGTAAGATGCGCTGGAAGCCACCTGGAACACATCATTGCTCAACTTGTGGTGTATGCCGCATCGGTTTTGATCATCACTGTCCATGGGTACGGGAACTCTATCCAAATCTCGACGTCACTTATTCACTTATTCATATCAGCTAGGAAACTGCGTAACGACTGGCCGACTGAAAGCTTTCCTGTCCTTGCTCGTCTTGACGTCTGTCACCGTACCTCTCGCCAGCCTGCCAATCTTGCCAATCTTGAGGACTCACGCTATCGCCGCGCTGACGGCCTCTTACGCAGACGCTTGGGCAACGACTATTTGGTGGAATCGCCTTTACTCTTGGATTTTCTGTGGTGGTCCTGCCGGACGCTGGGTTATCGGTACCCTACTCGGCTTCCGCGTACTACGGGAACGTCGCATTGCCGAATCGTCGTGGTTCAGTGGGTCTGTCGTGGCCCAGCCACACGCCCGCGTAGTAATACTGGTCGGTTTTGCAACCCTGATTTGGCTATTTGCCGTCGTGCGTAACTTTCTCAGTTGTCGTGCGATTATCCAGAATCAATGCCCGTCTGTTGTAGGCCATGACAATTCTCGTTGCTACAGACGTAACCAAAGGCCGGACGACTCTGGACGGCACTTGCTTCACCGGATCGGGAAGCTCGGCCCGCACTTTCACCGCCCGCTTCGTGTGCATCCCGTCACGATATTCAGATGCTCCAGATCCTGTTGGAAACACGTCTGCTGTCCATTGGAACCCTGCGGCGTCCGAAGGTAGACATGGGCCACATAATACTCACCAAACCTATCCGATCCTGGTCAAGGAACGCGTCTACGACCTCGGTTGGCGGGAAAATTGGCGCCGGGTCATGGCTCAGCCGTTATTCGACCATGGAATGCCCTGTCAAGGGTGAGTCACTCTGAGAGTTTGGTTCTCTTACCTTCTCTGAGTTTCTGTAGTGTGTACAAGTGGCCGAAAATGAATCCAGCGGTGATTCAGCGCATGCAGGGGTATTGAATGATTATCACTCTTAGATACTTTACCTGAACCCGACGAAATTATGTGATACTTACGTGGTTTAGTTGAACAGTTGGACACACGGATACCAGCTGCCGTACCTCAGGGGCTTACTTCTTGCCGCCCCCGCACAGCATTTAGAGCATCGTAGGTTCAAGTTCATGCTGCTCTGATACTCTCTTTATCCCTTTTCCTCCGCAATCGTGTAGCATATCCTCCTATGTGCAACATCTTTGTACTTATATACATGTTGTATGTTACAAATGTAGGTTGAATTTGTACAGTAGGTTGATGCAGGTGCCTCTGACATCTTGTGTACTGAAATTCTTGACCGTCTTCACACACTTATCTGGCAGGTAAACTTATGGCCTTCTCTTTTTTCTTTTCTATTAGGAAATGACGAGTGCGATGACGAAGGATCAAGCCAAAGAAAGGTAATGCAATATCACTGACATCATATGCGCCTCTCGTGTGCCCAACCTTGCATGTGACAACATGTTTCATTATATCTTTAAGGAGCGACTCGATCAATTCAATTGGGTATCTAACTGTACAGCATCTCACGGCATTGCAGCACAATGATAGCCGCCAATAAAGCAGACTTCTACTCGTCTACTCTCTCTCTTGTCATTCTTTGTCCTCAAGCCGTCCTCACTCATCTGGATCCGTGCGCGCATCATTAGGGTGCGGTTCCTTAGAGTGAACATTAGCCAAAATCGCATCACGGTGCAGGCGAATGAATGCTTCGTACCGTGGTTGCCGCACTGGACTGCTGGCCAGAGATCACTGGCAGTAGTGTTTTTGGCCATGCACGACCCATTCCAGAGGCTATCACCGTCTTTACCCTGCCAGCTGTAACTACCTTCACATGGCACTTCTTCAAACGTTCCGAGCATCGCGCCACGGTCTTCACTAGGGAAGAAGGCGTCCGCTGCTCCCGAATCCACGCACAGATCAAAGCTATGATTCAGCGATTCGTTTTTATTTCAGCATCTCATTGTTTTTGATTGGGAAAGGCAAGAACGCACTGCATGGACGCCCCAAATGTGTTGATGGGTTTGGAGGCCGTTTGGCCGCACCATAGTTCATTGCCTTTTATAGGGCATAGATCGCTGACTCTCACAACGATGGTATTCCCGAACGGGGGCGTGAATGGCGGATATGGAAACTCGTTTGGGGTTATCCTGAAGCAGCGTCCGCAAGCATCGCCAGAAGACGAGTGGGCACCGAATGCAAGTTCGTTCACCGCAGCCGTGTACCCAGAATCTGTTGATATGCCGCACGCTGGAAAGGACGTCGCGCCGGTCAGCGTGGACTCCATGGGGTATCAAACCGCAAAAATAGACGCAGAGCTTACAGGGAACGTTACAGCCCCAATACTTTGTGAAAGACGCAGTACCACTGTGCGCTTGGACCCAGCCACCATCCGTACTTCTGGCCACGTGGGTATTGGACTCGGGCGTGGAACGACGTTTGTGCGCGATGCCATGTGAGGCAAAGGCAAACGTGGATAGGAACAGTAGAGCGAAAGCGGATTTCATTGTGGTGATGAATGGACTTTCCGATGGCCCTGGTCAGGTCGCTGCTGTCGATGGACGGTGGACGACTGTTTCTACTTGTTCGATCCCCTCTGCCTTTATATACCCGTCGTGAGTGGGGATATTGTTATTTTTCGCCAATATGCATTGGCAGGATTACGATTGGCGTCGGGACATCTTTTTTGTTCTAGCACAACCGTTGCCACTGTGAATTTGAGGGGTCGGGGGCGGTCCTCGGATGCGGCTGCGCCGCCGCCATCATATTTGGCTCTCGGATATTGGTGTCGTGAAATTATAGTCCGTGCACCCAAGAACTGCCAGTGCAATGGGAATTCAGAGAAGCCGACGCCGAAAACTGGGCTAACGATCCGAGTCACTGCCCGTCAGAACTCAGTTCTTACGAAACGGTGCTCTTGACTTACGGGGAAATCGTAAAAATTTCCGTGATTTGAAGGGGTGGGCATAACCCTGTGATGATGGCGGCGTAATCCATGATCCAATAATTCCAATTACCATGGGCTGGTCCTGAGATATTCATCGTCATGATTTCGGAAGAAAATGAACATCGAAGTTCAATTTTTGTAACCTTTTCTAGAACATACCAATGTCGTAGCAACAAAGCCAAGCCACTGAAAAAATTGCGGCAAATCACATATTATGCAGCAGCGCAGTCGTCATTTATTTTCAACTTGAAGCTTGAAATTTCATTTCTTCTTCGCTACACCTCGGACTTCATAATTCCTCACCGAACACGTGACGACAAATCTTCGTCTTGTTCTTGTTACACTATTAACCCATACGACAAAACCATGATCCGACACCGACACATTCAATACAACAGCGCCCTAGTTACCAATGATTAGGGGAAAAAAATACATCAAGGATTTACTGGCTCACGGAGTCAGCGTACTAGTAGAAGTACCAGAGGGGACTCGGACTCGGAGCTGTTATGTGAAGTGCAACGATTTTTTTTGCTCAACATATCTATCAGGATATTTGGAAGTCCACATTTTGGCTTTGAACCTCGAGCGATGCAAGTACGTGACTGTACGTTCTTTCAAGGCACATGGTTACTAGGACATACATGACCAGCTAGAAACATGAACATCGCTGGGGTCTTCGGGTCCTCGGGTTTAGAAGCCTTCTCGTTAATCTCGTAATTTGGTGTCACGGCTGACGCCGTATAATTCATGCATTTTGAACTGATGACGTTGATTGCTCACTTTTCTATATAAGATACTATATCGAAATCGATGCTATTACTGTAGTAGGAATGGTGAACTTGAAATTTCTGCTAAACGCAATCTTCATTATTTCCTTGGGTGCATCGTAAAATTGTGAGAAAGGTGTATGGGCAGTTGATTACATTGATTTCCCGGGCGCAGCACACGCTTAGATCAATTGTTACCTCGCTACTAAACTTTATCTGGCTTATCCCATAGGATAACGGCAGTTTACGCAGGCACCGTATGTTGGGCTGCGCAGTGCATGCAATGAACTCAGTATGAGCACGGTCCTGCAACATCATGTACTATACTACCTAGTTATTTTGGGTCAGGGCTGGGAGGATATCGTCCGGTTGATGATGCCAGAACGATGCTAGATACGTTTCAATGTAGGTGGAACGTCAGGGGATGGTTGCGGGTAGTACCCTTGTAGAGAAAGGAGTCGGGTACGCGAGGCAAGAAGAATCGTACTATAAATTTAATTTCCCGTAGGGAAGTGAAGTCCGAGGCGTAGTGAGGAGGAAAGTTATAGTAGCCAAAAGCATGACAGTTGTTTACCCCAGTAGATTTTTCATCGCAAGACAGACAGTAACTGCTGTCTGACCCTCATGAGAGTAGCGGTCTCCGGGATGCGAAGCAGCTCAGCTGATTCGGTTATGCATCACAGTATAGCTTCCACCACATCAGAAACTTGGTACATGTAACCGACAAGTTACACACCAGAAACCTGCTCCAGATTCATCCCTGCTACACAACTCTTAAGCACAGGAAAAAACTGCAGCGCGAAAGTTTCATGTAGAAAAAAGGTTGAAAAATCGGCATCCGAGTCTTTGAAGTTTTCGCAAACATATTTTGCGGCGTGGAATTGTTCTACTGCCGGTGTGGGTTTGCCAATTCCGAATGATGTGGTAAAAGGTAAATGACGCCTCATGAGACTAGCAGGGTAACTGCATAACCATTAGCCAGCTGAAAGTTTGACGTCTGCCATCGTCACGTACCTATTTCTCTCTAGCCTGCTACCTATACTAATCCTGGGGACATGCGGGCATTCAGGAAAAAATCTGTTTGGTGGAGATTCCACTGGCAGTACTCTGAATCTTCCTGTGGCAGCCTTCCAGACGCGGGGTTGTCGGCATCGTACGTGACTTGGGTGGATCTCCTGTAGTCTAGACGCGGGCATCTCTGCATGCCCGCGTAGTGATTCAATGTGATTGCAACCTACATCATCATATCATCCAGTCGTTTGCCGATGCGCATACTTTTCAAAAAGTTATGCGGTGATCATGAGTCGACGGCCAACTCCTGTTCATTTTAGTCCTCCATGGCAGTTATTATTGCGGCCGACGTGGCCACAGACGGCGTAAAGTGAAGTGAAGTGTTCACGAACAGCTTAGAGAAAGAAACATCGGGAAACATGGCCCGGCCTGCCACGGTCACGTGTGCGTTCTGCGATTCGTTTCTGCTCTGCTCATCTCTCTCTCTAGATCTTGCTCTGGGACAGACATGAGCCTCGCTTCACAATACGAACCACACCTATCCCATCATGGTCAAGGAATTGATCTGCTATCTCAGTTGATGTAAATTTGGAGCCGGGTTGGCACGGCCATTGTTTGACCCACAGCCGACCTAGTGTGGAGGCTCCGAGTGAGTGACTCCGAGTCTGCCAGTGCTCCGCCATCATGTAGATCATGTTTCCTTTTGTTGTTGATTTTGATGTAACGTTTCTCAGGCGTTCTGACTCGTCTTGCGCACGCCCTTCCTGAACAGACACGTGACCATCTTGTTGGGTAAACTCATAGTTTTCCCTTCTCTTCTGCAAGACAAAATACCACGGACGGCGACGCGGGGTCATACCAGTGCCAGAGAAAGGTAAATGGTAAATCGCGTGCCTCTCTCCTACCCAACCCTCCATGTCTTGGTTTACTCCCCCTTTTTTTAAGTTACGAAATTGATTCTGAGTCGATATTCAACCATACAATTTCAAGTATCACATTTCCTTCCGCGCACTCATACTTAGATCGTCTGTACACTACGAGTTGAGAACTTTGTCTCGCTTGCCTTGATCTGTGTGAATTGCCTTCCATAACTCTTACTACCGCAATACGAAACTGATGCGAACACTCGTCCCATCTTGCAATATTTCATGCCATCCGCTCATTGGGGCGGGGTTCCTTAAAGGGTACATTAATCAAAATGTCGTCGCGGCGCAGGCACGTGAATGCTTCGTACCGTGGTTGCCGCATCCGACTGCAGGCCAGAGACCGGTAGTATCATTCGCCATGCACGAGCCATTCCAGAGACTCGGACCTTCACTACCTTTCCAGTTACCTTTGCATGGCACTTCTACGAACGTGCCGAGCATCGCGCCACGGCCACTAGGGAAAAATGCCGTCCCTGTTCCCGAATCTTGGCACAGATCAAAGCTATGGTTTGGTTTATTTCAGCATGCCACAGTTCTGATGGGAAAGGCAAGAAATGACGCACTGCATGGACATGCCAAATTGGTTAAGGGGATGGGAGACCGTTTGGCCACACCACTGTTGATTGCCATCAATAGGGCACAGATTGTTAGCCCTCACAACGATGCTATTGAACGGGCCCGAGTATGATGGCGAGTATGGATCTTTGTTTGAGGTTATCTTGAAGCAGCGCCCGCAAGCGTCACCGGCAGCTGAGTAGGCACCAAATGCAAACGTGTTGACCGCAGCTGTATACCCGTATGTCGTTATGCCGCACGCTGAAGAGGACGTGACAGTCAGCGTAGACCGTGTAGTACTGAGCCACGAAAATAGAGACAGAGCTTACAGGGAGAGCTACAGCCCGAATACATCGTGAAAGACGCACTGCCACTGTGTGCTTGCCCCCAGCCACCATTTGCACTGGTGCTGACACCGTTGTTGGTCGTGGACCTGATGCCGACACTGGTGTCGTGGGTATCGGAGTCGGAGGTGAAACGACGTTGGTGCACGATGCCACGTGAGGCAAAGGCAAAGGTGGAGAAGAAGACTAGAGCGAGAGCGGATTTCATTGTGGGAACGATTGACTTTCCAATGGTCAGGTTGCTGCTGTCGGCGGATGGTGGACCACTGATTCCGGCTCTAACCCCCCTGCCTTTATATGCTTGCCGTGGGCGGGGATGCCAGTGGATTTATTATTATATTTACCATGATGCAGGATTGGTGTTGGGACATCAGCTACAGAATCCTATAACTCAGGATCCCACGGTCTTCGGATGCGGCAGCGCCACTACCTTCATATTAAGGATTCCTGATATCTGAGTCCGCTCCAAGACCAGAGTTTACTACGACGGATGATCCCACCCTTGGTTCCTTGGTGCGGAGATGTGATAGCCATAATGTGCGCCTCCAGACCTATCATACCAATGCATGACAGTGTTAGTATGGTTGTGTCACACAAATACTGTACTATGAAGTCGTACAAAGGGGACCATATCCCTACAAGGTGGCGGTATGTGATGAAACGATTTGCTAACTTGAAGTGAATGATTGAACTCAGAGAAGCCGGCGCCGATTCATCATCACTACCCGTCAGCCACGCGTTTGCAGTGGGAAACGGTGCTTTTGACTCGCGAAAGAATTATAAACTTTTCATAATTCGAAGGGGTGGGGTCCGTGGGGATAACCTTGTGACATGGGGGCGTAAGCCAATTATGGTTCTAAAATATTCATAATCATTGCCACTGATGGAAAGAATGAAGGAGGTTCTGTCACCTTTCCTAAGACATTCAGATGTACTATGCGCTTCACGTTGGTGTAGTAACAAAGTCAAGCCACCGAGTGGAGAGGAATGACAACAAATTACTCGTTAGTCACTATGCGGCGTCCACTGCATGGATTTCATTCAGTTCCCCTCCAAACACGTGACTCGAGACACACCTCTTCGTCTTGCACCCGCTACGCGCGCGTATACGTGCATCACGGTGCAGCACGACATCCAGTATTCAATTACACAAACTTCTCCTGGTACATGCAAACGATACTTTACATACCTGAATCTTGTTCCAAATGCACCCCTATAGCAATACTCAAGCAGTGAGAACCTGCGGCATGAGGATAATAAATTTCGAACGATTCTACGTCGGTGTCTTTGAAGTTTTCACAGAAGTACTTTGCGGCGTAGAATTGCTCTACTGTATTTGGTTCATAGCATGTCATAGGGGCGGCGGCCGCTATTTTAGAGTTGAATGACGGTGATATAGTTCTGATGTGAGAAGGGAGGTGTGTGATACCGTGAAGTGGGAAAAGGCTAAATGACATCTAGTAAGGCCAGCAGGGAAACTGCGTAAGCACTAGCCAACTGAAAGTTTGACGTCTGGCACCATACCTCTTTCATCCTGCTACTCCAGAGGCCTGAGGACCCATATCACCGCCGTGCTGGCGACAGCGTGCCCTCCAGGTCCCGGCCCCAGACGCAGGGTTGACCGCACACACCCTACACGGCTTCTGCACGGTATGGGAGCAGAAAATCTTGAACCATCCTGACTTGGTTAATCTCCACAGCGGTCTATCCGCAGGCCCAAGTAGTAATTCTGGCCGAGACTTCGAGCTCTCGATCATCCAGCTGCTCGCCATTGTACATATTTTCAAGACATTTAATCTGACATTATGCGGTGATCCGGAACTTGAATCAACGCCCGTTTATTGTAGTTCTCCATGACAGTCCCGTTGCGACCAATGTGACCAGTGACGATGTGAACAGGCCGCCAGGTCTCCACCAGACCTAGCAAAGGGGGCGCTTGAGACGCTTCAACAGTGTTACCGTGACAGTTGTGCAACGGTGCGTGTGGTGTGTTGAAGCAATCGGGAAACACGGTCCGGCCTTCCACGAACATACTTGTATTCCGCTATTTGGTCCTCGACGAGGAGCACCACCCACATAGTGGCAAGGGTCTATATCTTTGAATAAATGGAAGGAAGTGATCACACAGAGAGGGATGGTGTGGAGCGGGGGAGAGGAAACTCTCTCTCTACCCCC
>Ga0307516_10010303_pt1 | contig 10289 bp, 8 predicted proteins | sample 19_EM_MG_FD_203310 | JGI IMG/M metagenome (GOLD analysis project Ga0307516, IMG submission 203310) | Populus trichocarpa ectomycorrhiza microbial communities from riparian zone in the Pacific Northwest, United States - 19_EM | ecosystem: Host-associated > Plants > Roots > Unclassified | place...
AATGACTTTTCGATGAAGAAGGTATCGATACTAGTGACCCCGGTAAAGCCAAGATGGTACTTTTCGGCATTTGGAGTTGGAAGATTTCCAATGGAGATGGAGCTGAGCGATATTAAGACGAGGCAGAGCAAGAAGAGTCCGTCGAAGTTGTTTCAATCCGAAAAGGGAATTGAAATGAGTAGCAAGAAGAGAGGGAAGGGACTGTGGAGTTTGCTTAGGGTTTTAAGGCACAACAGTCATCATTCGTGTGCCATGGCTAATTAGGCCTCGTTTGCTAGCGCACCCATTGCGTGAGAGGTCAGAGGAGTACTCCTGGCAGCGTGTATGGTTAAGCAGGCCAAGATTGACCGAGAGATATTGAAATGCAACGGTAAACTAAGATGTTCATTTTTTGTAATCACAAACGGGCCTGACTCTCTAGCTAGTATTCAACAGGGAGCTAGGGATGGCTGACGAGAGAATTAAAGAATGTTCAATTATAGAGGCATATCACCATTAAAATTTTGTTCTTAGGGACTGTACATGAACATGGCTTAGATCATGAACACATGATAATTGAGTACTCTGTATGCACGTATTCACACTTGTTCCAATATTGATAAGTGATTACAAGATGTTATACAAATTACAATGCCTCGGCAGATCAGTCGCACTTCTCCATGGTCCCAGTCCCAGAACACCGAAGATGGGTCCTGGTTAAGGAAACCTAATTGCAAACCATGAACAAAATTGAATTCAACTGACAAAATGTAATTTAGGTACTAGCAAGCTAGCTTTGACATTCAAAACAAACAGGTACTTTTGAACGACAAATGCCAGCTCAAAACTTGAAGCTTGGTCTCGTAAATTTGGTGAACAAAACTCACTGACAGGGATTTGTCAGGCCTAATATATCCAGTCTAAACAGAAATGAACTTGAATGTCGGTTTTGAAGAATTTTTAGAAGCCTAAACATGGAGCACATCAAAATTTCTGTAAGAAACTATAACTAGCAAAAACTGATAGTTTCTGTAATCTTACAAAACATCGAAAATGGTGGCAGGAAAGCTGAGTTTCTTCCATTTCTTTCCGCTGTTTACATCTCACCAAATACACTTCTATTTATTGCGAATCTCCTTCACCATTAACAGCCAAGTCCACATCCATTGCCTTCTTTGGAGGCTGTTGCCTCTTTTCTTTTGATTTCTTCTGATCCAGGGAACTGCAGCAAATATCATATTTTAAGAGCCCTTTTCAATTTTGTTTTTAGATCTCGTAGTCAAATTATACAGATTTACAAGAGATTGCACAGAGTTACTATCCAATCTTCACTGCTATAAAGGGGCACGCCAAAAATGGGTGAGCCAATGCAGTGACAAATTACACAACATTCCTGCTAGAGACAACTACACTAGGCTTGACCCAGTATGACCTTATTTCTACTGGTCTTGGACTAACAAGACTGGGGATGTACTGGAATCTCCATCAAGTAAATCAAATCCAATTTGAACAAATTTGATTTCTCACCATATCGAAACCAACACAGACCTGAAGCTCCTACATAGCTCTAAACATACTTGACTGCCTTTTCCACGTGTCATTGAATATCAACATTCGCCAAAAATGTGGAATGAAGCATCAGAATAACTCAATTGTCAGCCCAAAGCTAACATTTGGTTTCGACCAGTGTCATGCCCAAATACGTCAAAATACACCTCGCTCAATTGCCCCGTGCTTGTTTTAACAGGTTTTTATAGAAGGGAAAAAGATTTCTAAATAAACTCACGCCATAACACCACAAGCCATTGACTGCAGCAAATTAATAGTAAAAAGTAAGGCCAAGTAAAGGGAAAAGATGTCTAGATATTACTTATTTTTCCATTCATAAGTAGATTTCTAGAACCAGCTTTTCCAATGACACTAATGTAATAATGTGTAACGGAGCATCTCCACCGCATATTTCAAGCTGCAAATCAACCACAAATCAAATTTAGAACATGTGACATCCATCTAACACTACAAGAGAATGGGTCACAGACGCCTGCAGAGGACTAAAAAGCAAACTTGAAGAAATGATTCAACAGATTGCTGATCATTTGGTGAAAAAGAAACCTCATCCCTCTTCTTATGCACATACTCCACGTTCTGCTCTACCTACAGTTAAAAACAAGCACGGGAAACAATGTTATGTGAATCATACATCCTTACAAGAATCACCATAAATCATTAACAGTGATAAAAGCACTGTTGAATATCAACGATTATGGTTAAATTTATGAAAACAGAAAAGAAGAGATAGACAAGAACTAGCATGATCAAAATGTAAGAATTTTCCAGTGTCAAAATAACAAGATGCTGAAAGCATCTATTGCTTGGGCCCAAGTTGGGTTGGTTCTCCATGTAGACCTCCATAAGGATTGCAACTACACTCTACAGCTTTCATGGCAATTATTATGCTGACATGTAATATAAACTAAGTTTCAACCTCTTTAGAAATCCATATTGTTGGATACAATTGAATGCCATACTCTTTGGAAAAGAATACCTGATCAATAAAACGCTTCACCACATGCCTTAAACTCTCAATAGTAGTCATCTCATGAATTTTACTCAAATGGATGATTGGAATAATTTCAGGATCAGGAAATGATTTGTGATGGCTCCGCTGAGCACAGTGCACTGCCAACAGCTCAATAGCTGAAAAAAACACGTTCATCCTGGAAGTTTTGAGATTTAAGCCAATGCTTTGGCAACTGCACAGGAAACAACACTGTTAGCTTTACCAGGTGTGCAGTATACTTGATGCCAAAGAGTTACCAGGTGGATTTTAGGAACCAACTAATTGACATTGAAAGAGATCAGGTATAAAAGATTCGAACAAATATTACCAAACTAATTAACGTTGCGATGCGAGCCACATAAGAAACTCAGCCCAGGGCAAGTAAAGTTTTGTACTGACCTTAACCGCAGAAGAAAAGCTAAAGTCCTTTCCAGGTTTCCAACTCTCCTTGCCTATATTATATTCCAAAATATCCAGCATTAATGATGTAATGGGAATGAAAAACCCACTAGATCCAGAGAGTATTCAACCATTGGTTACATTTAACTCTTAAAGGCATGTATCTTGGTCCTGGAAACAGAACAGCTACTCCATTTATGATCTGAATTATCGTATAGAGGCTGCAGATCATAGTCATGTATATTTACAAAAATAAATGCAACCCAGATAGCACACTGCCAGCTGCAAATCTTAGAGTCGGTAACCTTGTTCAGGAGAAACAGGGTACTTCATACGTAAGACTTGACTAGTGGTTTCAAAGTTTTCCATTTGGAGGTATTCTTCAGTTCCAAGATGACCTCTTTCCTTTCATTGGAGCAAGATATTCCCAGAATTTCATGGAATATGTTACCAGCCTTATGAAGCATGAATGTCAAGATCTTGCCAAAAGTGCAGCTGTCTCCATCAATGGTGGATGATTCAGATCCATAGTGTCATGCAGCCCTGTACTCATTTCATAGCCTCACAAAAGCAGGTACATTATTCTGCTCCTTGAGTACTACACATAAAGAATCAACAGTAGAACTACTCAACTTCCCTATTTCATTTGCAGATAGCCTGTCATTCTCACTAGTCTCTTCTTCGTCTGGATACTTCCGTGAAGGAAGAGATGGTTAAAACTTGTTAAAGGGAGGGAAAAAAAGGTACACAAAGCAGACTGAGTATAAGGTTTGATTACTAGAAATTACGAACTTCGATGGACGGAGCAACTTTTCATCTTAAAACAGATCGTATGGACAATAATATAGATGACAGCTATATATTTTAAACATCAAGTGGTTATAAGATAGATATACAAGCTAATGGTGCCTAGAATTAGCACAATATCCACACATTTACATTCTCAAGATATTAAAAGTCCAGGAACAGGAGATCAAGACTTAATAGCTTATATTTTCCTCATCCCATAATGTCTGAAGACGTTCCTTGTTGCTTTCCAAAAACTTGGCAAATTCTGGATCCTGTCAAATTTTAAGTGACAATGCTTAGTTGAATCTCTACATGATGACAGTAAATTCATAAAAATGGATTCTGCTCCTAGAAGGCATTTGGAGTGCAGAAGTAAATAAGATAAATTTAATATCAAAGGTTGTCTGATAAGCATGTAAATGCCAAAAAATATTGCAGATTATTGACACGAGGTCAAAGCAATCACAGATTTCCCCTTCACGATTAATTTATGATAGTTTTAGATTTTAGCACTCACAAAATTTAGCCTTGACCAACAAACTGAAGTGCTATATGGGAAATATTACCCAAGATCGAATAGATATAAAATCCTAAAAAACTTTGTTTTCTGAAAAAAAAAAAAAAAGATTATGATCTCATCACCTTGGCTTTCAAGCCGTTCAACCTTGTCATTTTCTGTGCCAGTTCTAAATGAATTTCCTTGTTCTGACTGATAAATCACCATCACCATTGTTCTTTGCATGCATATTACTAAAAACATAAATATAAAGGCAAATTATAATTTAAAAGACTAAAAAATACCAGAAAAACTGGTGATGATATCCTGACCTTTTAGATGATTCTCACTTTCAGTTTCACCATTATATGAACAGCTTGCATCCTGAAATTTTACCGGAACCAAAAATGTTAGAAATCCTAACAGAGGAAATATGGCAAGTTAAGTTTACCGGAAAAAAGGGAGTTGGCATAACAAATTTCAAAACCTCAGATAAATATCCGTCACTATCCGAATCATCCTGGTCCATATCACTGTCATCTTCACCAAATACGACACCATGGGAAACATCTTTAAGATCTCAACTTCATTGTTTCTGTGTACAAGATAAGGATTTTAAAGAGCTAATTCAAATCAATAAACATATCAATCCTCGAAATCATTCTCCTGTACAAGCAAACAAGCAGAAATGAACTGAACTAATATCAATAAGAACCAAATGAGCTATTTAAGAAAAGCTTTTTATCATATATTAACAGGAAAACAAAAACGAAGCTAATCTTTCATGGTCAAAACAATGCGCCCCGATAGCTTTCTTTAGCTTCCACCATATATTTCTTTTCTTTCTCCATCTGAGTCTTCTCTCTAATCTCCTAAGCCAATAATTACTCACAAACTCAAGCTCAAGCAACCACAAAAGAAAAGAAAGCAATGAAGGTATCAAAAACAAATTTATTCATACTTTTAGCAGTTTTCTTTTTGAAGAAAGACTTGACCTTCATCTTCCTTTTAAGCACTGACTGTAAATTCTTCCCTGCAAACTTCCCTGCTTTCTTTCCTAGTTTCCCCATTACTTTCCCTTTCCTGCCCAAAATATCACCAAATTTTCTATAAAAACACAAAACTTGGAATGGAAAAGAACTCAGAAAAAGTTTTTTCTTACTTCAAGAATTAACGAACTTCAGCTCTTACGTTTTGGTGGCTTTCAGGCTCGGAGAACAGCAGTAGAGTATCAGTGCAAAGGAAGACAGAGAATCAAAAACCCGACAAGTATGAATTTCGGGTATCCAAGCCCGACCTATCAGATGTCGGGTACCATTCGGGTACCCATAACCCGACCCACTTCATAAAAACGTGTATGAATTCTCATAGTTGAATTCTTGAAGGGCTGGAGATGCCTGGGGACTTGTTAAAAAGTCACGGGACTCCTTTGCCGAGCTTATTTGCGATTCAAGCCTGAGAACATTGATTCTCTGCCATCAGCCACGTTGAAAAACCTTAAACTGGAATAAATTGAAACCAGAGAACAAAACAGAGGAAGAAACACTTACCAAGGGACTTTTTTTTTATATCAATCAACTGAAACGAAGCACGAAGGATCTTAAAAACCCACTCTAACATGCATTTCATCTAACATATCTTTTACGTAACAATGCACCAAACAATAGTTAGCGTACCCATTTCACTGTTGACACAATACAGGAATCTAACAATAGATTTCACAAAGTAATGGTAGCAAACCATCCTGAAACTTCAAAAATCAAAGAGGCTAAAGTAAGGATGTGGTGCTTGGGAAGACATAGGATGGTGGGATCTGCATTCAATATGCCCTACTGCTTGTTGTTGCTCATAGGGCTGAGAATAGGTTCTCTCGAACCACATGAAACTGTGAGTTGCTGCAACGTCTCTTTAGTACCCGGAATAACTCAACGGGTAGAGTACGAATCTCACTGTTCAACAGCGAGGATTCCTCCCGCCACAGTTCTTGTTGATGATGACGATTATAATTGTGAAATCAACCATCCGTTTATCACTTCTGGTTTTATGCTAAGAGCCTTCAATTTATACTCTCAGTTGACAGTAAAATAGCACTAGCACAGAACAGAAAATCGGAATGGTAGATTTGAATGGTGATGATAACTTCCTAACATTCTCAGTGGAGAAAGATTCATACATATGGTTTGTGTGAATACAGGCAAATTAGAAACGAGCAAATGATAAAAAAAAAAATCTGATTATGAACACAGGACACCGAGTTCTTCCGTCACAGTATTACAAACCAAGTTAACCGGAGAAGAGAGAGGATGAAGAGTGGTGAAGTTATTCCGACAAGACTACTACAACTAAATAAATCAAATTGTTAACATCCCCAGAAGCAATCCTGCTACATATAACAAATGACACATCCCTAATAATTGTAAGAATAAGGAGTTAACGGTGATCACAATGATGATGAGAACATGAATCACAACAATAACACATTTATTCCCTCCCTTCACTTGTTTCACAAAGAGTAGACACCGAAGAAGAAAATGGAGGCGAAGATGAAAATCTAAACCCATTTTTATATCTTTTGTTTTTTTTCTCACTGATATCTAAAATGAAAATTTTCTCGCGTCTCCTGCACTACTTGCTGCTTGCTCCATTGCTCATTTTCTCTTCTCTGTGCATTTGAATGTCTTTAACAGCACTGGCATCCACCCTAGGAGGACCAGAGTGTCTCCTTGCTCCAGCTGGTGAAGCAGAGAAGGAAAGCCGCTTCTTTACATAACCCACTGATGCCTTATCTGGTGTCCCATTATTATCTATGCCTAACGGGCTTGACAAGCGGGATTTTGCCTTTGCTGACTGTGACCGTGTGGGTGCCATGTAACTTGGAACTGAAGGCGAACTTGCAAGACTCTCATCATCTCTTATTGATGACCCTGCTATGCTATGTCTCCGATAGCGCTCAGACTGGACACTGAATGTGCTCCTGGAGTCCTCGTCTCCTCCCCAAGCACTCCCTCTAGGGCTTGGTGGCTTTGCTTTCCCTGTTACTGAAGATGTAGATGGTGCCTTAGAGGGGGGAGTAGAAGGTGATTGCCGACTGGGAGGCCGACTTGATTTTTGCGCACCAGGAGAAGCTTTATTGTCATGGTTAAGATCACGACGAGAATAAGCTCTGCTGATTTCTCCAAGAGACATGGTACGGCTTGTTGTACTCTTAACAGAGGCCCGATCATTGTTATCTATTGTGCTTCGGCTCTCCCAAGGTCGGGCTGCCATCCACCTCTCTAACCAACTCCATCCCCAACGAGGATTGTTTGGATCCATGAATGTAGCATTTGCTGATTTTGAAGATTGCTTCCACATTTGCTGTTTACAAAAATTAGTCATCCATGTTAGTTTTAAATTGAAGTTTGATTCAAGAATGAGAAATAGATAGTCTTTTAGCATTACAAATTAGAAGCTCTAGACACGTCTTTCTTTTGACATTTTTGTGATGAGTATAAAATAGAAACTCTTGGTTTTCTGGGACAAGTGTGTACAGAGTAGAAACTTTCAAGACAATAATGATAAACTCCAGGAAACTGTTGATGAAAAGCAACATTGGTTTCATATTTGTGTCCAACGCTATTCCTTTGCAGTAAACGAGCAAGAAAGGGTTCTTATCTGCTCCGTGTTCTTAAAATACATTTCTCGAGGAAATTGATCAATTTGGCTTGAAACCATTTAACAAATACCAGTGTTAAGACACCCTATGGAAGTAAAAGTAAGCAAATTTGTTCATTTTACTTGAATACTAAGTTCAGTAACACGAGTCATTGCTGAGCAAAAGGAAAGTTGTAATGAAATGGCATTATTTATTGAGCAGCAACAATTATAAAGTAAGTGTCTTCACATGAGATATCTGAAAAGCTATTTTTGTGCCCAGTGTGTGCGCACATGTCCATTAACTTATCAGCAGAACTTTGCATCAGGAAGGAGTGGGAAAATCTGAAAATATTCCTGAATTCAAATATGCCAGAATTTCCCAAATAACCAAGACTACTTAAATGTCTTCTAGTATTACAAGTACTAAAATGCAAGATGGAATAAAACACCAAAAGCAAGATACTAAGCACCAGTTGTGCATATTGACTTAATTTTTTCTCTTTCTTTGGCTAAAGGTACTCAGAATGCATGCTCCATTACATGACAAGTTACAGGCTATGTTACAAAATTTTTCAACAATGGACTATTTAAAAAACCACTAAATTACCTGATGCGAGTATGCATAAGCCAGTGCCCTTTCTCTTCTCATGGCAGCTTCTTGCTTTTGTAGTAGGCTGGCTTCAACTTCTTCCTTTGATTGTGGGCTATCATCCCATTGTTCTCCAATCTGTTGCAAAGGTATATGATGTTAGAGAATAATATAAATCATATCTTGGGACCTCACCTAACAGCTTAAGTTATTGGGTTGAGATGGTTCTTTAACATATGAAACATATATATGCACAGGTTAATACAAAATATTCAAACTTTCAAAGCAAAGAAAAGGGAAAAAAAACACCCATTAATGAAAGGCAAAAGCGAGAGCAGTGTAATGCATGTGACAGCAAAATACTCGGGTAAATTTGGGTTCAGAGGAGGGAAAAGACTGAGAGTGCAAAAACAAAACAGAAATTTGTTCTCCTAAAAATCCACACATTCACAATACATATGCATTCAGATGCAACCCAGAAAACAATCGGGTTAACTTTTTGTATAGCAAACAGGGAGGGCATGTAAAGGGAATGCAAAGCACAAGCAATGGCACATATGCTAATTGTGCAACCACTGCATAAAATGCAACAGGAAAAAACTACATCCAAAAAAGTCAGGTAAAGAAGTATGAGATGATCGCACTTACAGAAGTTCTCAACTTCTCAAGTTCTTTGTCATGTTTCTGCTGGAGCTGCCGTTGGAGGGCCTCATTTTCCTCGGACATTCTGATCCTTCTTGCACGAATCTGAGACTGCACACGAGCAAGAGTCTGCATGGCTCGTAATGTGGCAGTTGCTTGCCGTTTGACAGATTGCCCTTGTATCAATGACTTCAATCTCACCAGCCCTCTCAAAGCACGTAATGCCCTCCTCGCCTGAAAGCAGGAATAGCAAGAGCAGTTCTTATATGCAACTAATTACAGGAAGAATATGAAAAGGTGTAGATTAAGAAGTATATTACGTTCTCCAATAAGTATGGCCAAGTTTCCACGACAAAAGTAGAAGGTTTGATTACATTAAAAACAAAAGTAAAAAAGAAAGCAAAAGAACCTAAAAGTCAGATCCGTCATACATGGAAGTTTTGACAGATAACTTGTACGGACACAGTACATGTCTTGCTAAGAAAATGAAGAAACCGTAAGAAATAAAGAAATTTCTCAAGTAAAATCATAGAAAACATACCAGGTATCCTCTAAATGCTGTTTGAATCCTGATTGCAGCTATTTCCTCCTTCGATTTTCCAGAGTAATGTGCCACTGTAGTAAGCCGAACAACCTCAGCGGCAGCCTGGGCGGCTGCAACAGCTGCCTCAGCTGCCACAGCAGTGGCAAGCGCCACGGAATAAGCATGCTTGCTCTGCTCGTTCTCAGCTTCAGTTAATTTCACATCTTCTGCTGTAGGAGGAGGTGGTGTACGAGGAGGAGAAAGAGAGGGTGCAACGGTTTCTTCATGTGAAGAAACACCTAGATCCCGGTTCTTCTCTTTTTCTGACCATTTCTTCTTTGATTTGGATTTCTAATTAAAAAGAAAAGGGTAACTGAACTTAAGATTATCAACATTTCGAAATAATTACAAGTTACAAAAGCCTTGTTGAATATATAGGCCAAAACTCCAACAAACCTTAGAGGAACCGAGGGCTTTCTTCAAAGCAGAGAACCAACTCCCTCTTTTCCCCATTGCTTAATTTATCAATCTTGTTCGGGCTAAAACAATAAATCCAAGCCCAAAATGAGATCAAATCATCAAGACACAGTAAAAAATCTACAACATATGTAACAGTAGAAATGTAGCAAAGACCATATAAAATTTCAACACATTGGAAACAAGGGAAGTGAATAAC
>Ga0307516_10010304_pt1 | contig 10289 bp, 5 predicted proteins | sample 19_EM_MG_FD_203310 | JGI IMG/M metagenome (GOLD analysis project Ga0307516, IMG submission 203310) | Populus trichocarpa ectomycorrhiza microbial communities from riparian zone in the Pacific Northwest, United States - 19_EM | ecosystem: Host-associated > Plants > Roots > Unclassified | place...
ATTCACATCATGCCACCAGTTCTGTTGGTCCTCTCATCTCTGATGATTTGGGTCCATCATTCGAGGTGCCAGAGGATGTCGAGGAGGTAGATTTTGTGGGTGAAGTGATGCGGATCAAGAACTAAAAAAATTAAGCAGGAAAGAAAAAGTTTGTAGAGAAAGAAATTAAGGATTATCCAGTAAACAAATAAGCTTTTAGATAAAAAAATTAAGAATTAAAAGAAAAAAAAACCCATAAAAAAAAGAATGGAGATTGAAAAAGTATGTAATTCTGTATTTTTATTCAATTAATCAAAAACTTCCTAACATTTTAAAAAGTAAGATATAAATACTAATACCATAACTAGAACGAGCAATTGAGCTTATAGCCTACTAAATAAAATACCCAACAATCATTAAATTAAACTCAACAAATAAAATCTAATTAATAAATCTCAACTAAAAATTTAAATAAATTAAACCAAAATATAAGCTAAAACCCAATTTCTCAATTAATGATTTGTACTACCTTCAATCGTCTGTTATCATACGAGTGCAAACAACCGGGTTCGGTGTCCCTACCAATTCTTCAAGGGTTGGAAGAAATCGACCTTGTCGAGTATATTTCAAGGTAGCTCCGATAACGCTCCCAAAAATAAGGATCAAGCTACTGTAATATCTATATGATAATCCAAATATAGTCTTGCATTACAGTTATAAGCTTGGTTAATAGTGAAAGCACCTAAACGTGGTTAATAGTGAAAGCACCTATGAGCCTGATCTCTTTTCTAAAATCATCATTCATATCTTTGCAAAATCTACGCGAAGTCATGACTTTATTTTTCTTTATAGAACATCTCATTCTGTAATCATTAAATTATGTTATAAATTCATGGACAAATTTGTTCCATTGTCTAAGATTATTCCATTGATTTAAAAGCTTTTCTCTATAAGATTAAGGTAGGTAATTCTCCTGTAGTTTTTGTTTCATTTTAGTCCAATTAGTTATGGGAGGTGTACCTCTCCTCTCTAAACGATTCTTCACATCTCTAAAAAAAATTAGGCTTAACCAACGAGCATCATCTTAACAAATATAACTCTTCTATTATCAAACATGTTGTGCCACTCAAAGAACTAATCCATGTCATAAATCCATATATAAAATATCCAAGGGTCATGACTCGCTCATCAAAGTTATCGTGTTTTGAGTAACCTAAATGATAGTAATATTGGTGGTGTTTAGGGTGAATTTTTCTACAATGGTTATTCTTGTGATATTTATTGGTCTTTGGGTGTCATATTTGAGAATTCTCTTGGGGTTCAATTCTTCTAAACATGTTGGTCATCTGGGTTGATATTTTTTCTTGAAATGACCCTAAGAGTATCACTATGGGTTGAGTTGATGATAAGTGTAGACTTAAACTCGGACATTAGATGATCATGACACAAATGCATGCAACACTAACTTAGAAATAAAATTAAGATCACAAATGGTTTTTGCAAGTGAAATTACAATACAAAATTAAAGCTTTTTTTTTTTTTTTAATGTGGAGATTAATCAAGAGTAAAAAACAGTAAGAAAACTTTAAGCATGCAATGTTAAACCCTTAAGTATAAATAATTAATTAAATACAATGTCACATGCAAGACTCACAATTATCAAAGATGACAAAATGCAAGATATCAATGATGAAAAAGGTTGATAAGCAAAAATCAATACATAAAAGGGCATGATTTTTTTTAAAAAAATTTTAGGCACAAAAAATAATATTAACGACAACTTTAAATGATTAAAAAAAACTCAACAAATCAAAACATAAAGTAATTTACTGACTAAATTGCTTATTGGGAAGATGTTGGAAGCTGCTGGTTCTGACATGGTGTTGTGCTGTGATGTGGCAGTTCGTTGGTGACATGGCAATTCACCGATGACATGGCAGTGTGCTATTGACATGTCTCTGACATGACATTGTACTGGTGACATGGCATCCCGATTAATTTCCTTTTGCTGCTTTCACTTTTCCTTTTTTTTATGTTTATTTTTTATGACTGTTCTTTTTTTTTTGTTTTTTGTTTTGTTCTGTTTTTTTTTTTAATTTTTATTTTTTTAATAGAAAGTAAAAACATAAAAATAAAAGCAAAAGCTACGGTGAATTAATATTATAACAATAATTAAAAGGGGTTAGTGTCCCTGTAACTGTTTAGCTATATACAAATTACTGTGGATTGAAGCAGTGTAATAATGAAATTGTCTTTAGCAAAAAAAACTTGCTAGATATGTAATTAGGGGTAGGATTGTCTTTTTCATGGGATACATTTGCATTGAAAGAATGATTGGAGACAAAAAAATCCGTTCGAGTTTTTTGGGCTACAATATAGATACTGATTTGCCTTTTAGGGAACAAAATTTTGACCTTTGGGTTGAGGGCTTCTTTTATCATTTCAAAAAAAAAAAAAAATAGTGAAGATACAACCATGCTTCCGAGGGGGGAAAATATGCATGTGTTAAGGGGTTTCACAGTCTTTTCCTTTTATTGAAACAATTCAAATACAAAATTACCCTTGAATTTCAACAAAAACAAGGCTTCATGTATGGGTGTTTTTGTCGTTTCTATATGGTTGCCAGATCCAAGTGCCTTGGATTTAGCATGGTTTCCAGACCCATGTCACTTGGGTCTGACATGTTTGCCAGACCAATTCTTTGAGGTTTATTTTAGGCAACCCATTCATCTCGTAGCCTGACCTAAACGATTCTAAGTAAAACTTCTATCTTTTTTCTTTTACTTTTGAACTAAAAGAAAGGTAAATTTCTTGTCCAGAGCAAAGAATGAGGTGAAGGAAGTTTAATGAGGTGAAGGAAGTTTCAGGACATGATTTTTTTTCCTTTATTCTTTTTGGCTCCACAAAATAGACATTGATTTTTTTTAGGATAAATATTATATATACCACTAATAATTTTATATCTAAATTATTTTTATATCAATCTTACCATTAAGCTGTGCATTTGAGATTTTCCATCGTCTTGCTAGACCCAGGACGCCTAGGCTGGCATGGTTGTTAGACTCAGAGCACTTGGGTTGGCATGGTTACTAGACCCAGTCGCGAGTCTAGCATGGTTACCGGTGCACGAGTCTAGCATAAATACCAAACTCATATACCTGGTTCTGGAATGGTTGCAAAACTTAGGCACGCGGGTTTAATGTAGTAATGTGAGTTTAAGATACCTAAACTCGATGGTTAGTCTACAGTAATGTGGATATGATACTTCTAACTACTATTATAATAACTATTTATATTATTTATTAATCAGCTGGCAGCAACACGTGGGCCGTTTGTCTAGTTACAAATAAAGAAATATAGATTTGCAATCCCATGTGGAGCTGCCGTGATTGACTTCTATGAGGGACTCCTGTGACTGGAGCATGACGTTGATCCAACGTCTGATTTGGCTGGTCTGTCTGCCAAGGCTCGTTGGACTACTGAGTTTGAGTTGCCGTGGTCTGAAGCTGGTAGTCGAGTTTGAGACTTTTGTCTTCCGTGTGGTTGATGACAGTGGTTGGCTGGTCGGGGCAGAGGCTGTGGTGGCGTGGGCTGGTGCTTGGGGGAGCTGTGGTGTTCGGATTGGGTAGTGGACTGATCTGCTGTGACTGATGGGTGAGTAGTGGTGGCTGGTGGATGTGGACTGGGCTAGGAATTTGTTTGGGGAAAATATATTTAAGGGCATGTTTGGCCGAGTGTATTTTTTTTCCAGATCTGCTGCTGCCATCCCGGGAAAGAAAAGAACAAGTCTTTGCAAGCATGACTAGTTTTCTTTTGTTTTTGTTTTTTGCAAGCATGACCAGTTTTCTTTTGCAATCATGTTATTTAGAAAAGCAAAATTGATAATAAGATTTTTTTTTTAATAGTGTAATATGACTTTTTAATTTATGTGCTTTTCAATGATAAAAAAAACTTTTAGAAGAGTGAATTGTATTTTAATATATTTAATACATAACTATTTTAATAATATAATATGACTTAATTGATTTAATATGTTTAAAAATAATCAAAACGATTCTTAATAAATCCAATATTAAAAGATAAAATTGTAAGAAAATAAAATTCAATTAAAAAAAACCCTGATCAACTCAAGTGAACTCATTAAACCCATCACACAAGTTATGAAACCAAAATAATCTCATAAAAATCAAATAAAAAAAAACATAGATTTAAAAAAAACCAAAAGAAAAAAAAACTAGTGAAAAAATATTATTATAATAAATAATATTTTGATATTTTTGCAAGATATTTAGGAATAGTATCTTGGAAGAGAAACGGTAAAATAGTATTTCGTTAGCACTATATATATATATATATATTATTTTGGCATTCCATTTCGAGGAAGATGCTCTTACCAGCACACACTGTTTGCCGACACATGATAAAGTTTTGTCTAAGTTCCTACATTATTTCAAACCATGATATACTACCCACTTTTCCTGTTCGCTTGTCAACTATGGACAGGAGAAAAGTGCGAAACTGATTAAGCAAGAAGAGCTTCCAGGTTGTTTCACTAACAGTTTTGTGCTTCAGGAATCTGGAACAATATTTGTAGTACTTGATGCTTATCAAATGCTGAAGAGAATTAGACCATTAGTCATAGAAGCCAAATTAGATACCGAGAGCTGCAGATGATGGAAAATGTATCAAAATCAATGGATCTAATGTAAGGGGAAAAAAAAACATTGTTTAAGAGGGCTTTGACGGAACCTAGCTTTATGCTAAATGTGATCCTAATCTAACCCTCGTCACCTTAATTATGGTTTGATTTGGATAGTAAATAAATTAAAATAATATTTTTTATTTTTTAAAAAATAAAAATGCTTTTTGAAAAGTGTCAATTGAATTAATGACAAGTGACCACTTTCTTTTTAATTCCATAGTCAAGCAAGATACACAGCACATTAAAATCAAGTTGATTAGCATGCGTGTGATTCGCCATGTCCGTACCATGCTAGCTCATTTTGTTGCCGGAGTCGTAGCAATGCAGTACAATCTTGAAGGTACGTGTTCCCAGCAAACAGAGACGTTTAAAATAATGCGCAAATTGAATATTGTAATGGGTAGCTAAGATATCTTGCCAGCTCAGAAACAAGATCAGATTCTAAAACACATTAAATCAAATTCATGAGTGACACTTGTTCAGTGTAAAAGCATTTCTCATGAACTAGAAAAATCGTACCTGCATTTTCTAGTTCATCTTCCAAAACTGTTTGTTTTCTCCTCAAGTATAGCTTTAGTTTTAATTATTTTACCTTTTAACAAGCATTCCTAGAAGAAGAGACACTATCGAAACCATTCTAGCTTGAATACAGCAAACAATTTTGTGGTATTTTATGCAAACTTAATTTTCGTTTTGCTGGGGCTGCAAAACTAAGGATCAAGAAGAAGGAGGTATTAGTAAAACGAAGGTAAAAGCAGATCCTTGCACAGAATACTGGTTCTTACAGGCATTCTACCTGCAAGAGAAATAGAGGGCAAGCCTGTCAAGACGAGTGATTTTATCCATTTGCATGGTTAAGGAGTGGCAAGTCTTGTCAATACTACACCTTGAATGTTAAATATCAAGGAAGCATCTAAATGTTGACATAAAGCAACCTAGACCGAACCCAGCACCAGCATGCTTCCATCACCCCCACCCTGAAATAAGACATATCCTCAGTAATCAAACGACAACCTAGATTGTCTTCTTTTTCAATCATTAGTGACTCGTCAAGTCTCATCCATTAGAATTATTTGTGATTAACCGAATTTTTTTTTGAAAAATGACACGGGTAGAATAAATTTTTAAGAAAATGATATTGTTTGAAAAAGTTTTGGCGAAATAACATAGTTTAATACAATCACTTTTCAAAATCATTTTTTTTTTAAGACAACCGCTATTCATAATCGCGTTTCTAATATAAATCACGATTTAGAATCATGATTTTAATATAAATCACGATTTAAAATCACAAGTTTAATAAAAACCTCGATATTGAATAGCAGTTACATAATACAATTGCTTTTCAGAATCATGTTTTTTAAGACAACCGCTATTTAGAATCACGTTTCTAATATAAATCGTGATTCAGAATCATGATTTTAATATAAACTGCGATTTAGAATCACAAGTTTAATAAAAACCATGATCTTGAATAGCAGTTGCATAATACAATTGCGATTTTTAATCGCGGTTATGATGGGTATACAATCCCCCTTTTGTTCGCAATGGTCGTCGCTCAGAAGAAAAACTCTAAAAGCCAAAAACCTCATAACAAAACCAGCCTCCAATCGCCCAAAACAACCTCCAACCCTCCACTAAAACACCAGAATCATCTTTTCTTTGTCCCAACAAGTCTTTTAACTGTTTTTTTTTTGTTGCAAACCACTGGCTATTGATAGCCTCCCCATCGCTACAACCGGTGGAATCGCCACCTAGACATAAAAAAATTAAGGTAAAACAATTGCATTGTCTCTTAGTTTTATGGGTTACATTATTGAATTGATAAATTTTGAGTTTTGATTTATGACTATTTGTGTTGTGTTTGATAATTAGGTATTTTGTTGATCTTGAGATAATGTTAGGTTTAGAGTGTTGCAATTATGTATTTTTAATATAATTGATGTTATTTATGGAATCGATGTTATTTATGGAATCAATTAGGTTTGAATTAGAGAAATTATGGTTTAAATTTATTATTGGGTTACTTGCCAAATTTAATAATATTTTTTGAATTGAGATAATTTTTTTTTAATTGATGCAAGTAGATAGACTTTTAATCAACTGGTGTTATTGATAAAGTTATGGTTAAAATCATAGCAACTAGAGTTTGCATTGAATTTTGGTAAAAATCATCATAATTGAGGATTTTGTTCAATTAAGATCATTTAGTTTTTAAATGATGCAATTAGATATATTTTCATTTATATCATTAAGGTCAAGTAATATCAATTAGGGTTTGCATTGAATTATGAGATAATTTTTTTTTTGATGAAATGTGTATTCTTATTTTACAGAATATGTCTTCAAACTTTTTTTATGTTGGTCATTATGGTTGATATTGGTAAATGATGAAAAATAATTGCATTATTGATGTTTCAATAGGTTGTTTGGAATCCTTATTTAGAAGATGACACATTAGTTGCTTCTGTTATATGCACATTGGTCATAGATTTATGGACAACAATTGCCCCCCTCAGATTTTTTTATCTTGTTGAGATGCATTGCTCAAATCGTGTAACAACATTTTAGATTTAAGCAACACATCTTGTCTGACATAGATACAAGCGATCAATTGCATTTCATTAGTTGTTCAGGTAGACACGCTGATTATAATTGGATGATTCACCATCTCTAGTATATATTGACATGAGATGCATAAAATTTTTTTATTTTTAGAGAGATGCATCCTTAATTTTTAAGGAGGAATACATGAACTGGTATCTGAGTATAACATGTCGATCCATTGGACAAAACCCTGTGCAGGTTTCTTTATGCAAGGAGATGGAGCATGAGCCATATGCATGTCAGATTCAAAATGTTATAACTATATGTTACTTTTTATAGGCTTAGACAAAACCATTGTATTTTTTATGAATTAATAATTTCTATTTAATTAATATTAAGTTGGAAAGTTTTTACGTAATTGTCAACGTGCTACAACTAATCTCGATGATTATAGACTTGCTCGTTATTATATACGCATCTTTTTGGCTCGAGACATGTCGTACTATATTTGACATGTTAAGAGAGACAATGAGCCTAAATGAAGTTGTCTACGAGGACAAGACTACATAGACAAGTGGAAGTCGTGCTATTCATGAAATTATCACCTCTACTTGTCATCGCAGAAGACATGAATAGATTTAAATGTATTATTATGTTGTGTTATTTTTTTAGTTATGATTTATTTTAATTATTAATACTTTTGTAATATTGTTTTAGCTAATTATCATGTTGGTTTTAATGTTGTCTTACATATTATGCATTTTCATACTTATTTTAGATAAGCATGATTTAAAATCATTAATTAACATGTAAACATGTCATAAATAGGTTGTTTAAATTTTCAAATCATCCATTTACAAGTTAAAAAATGCACATTGTTATGTTTTATTATTGTCATTATCAATTATCTTTATAATTAATAAATGAAAATAGTGTTTAAAAATAACACACATTAATTTGGAATTATAATTAATAAATAAAAATGATGTTAAAATATCACACCCTTAATTATAGGTTTGAGGTTTGGTAATTTATGGTTTTGGTTGGATTTCGGTTGTGGTGGTTTAGGCTTTGATAACACAACTACTATTCAAATTAGATTCTGTGTATTGAAGAACTGCTATTGTCATTAGCGATTATTTAATACAGACACAAATGTAACCTTTTGCTTTATTAATAAAACTGCAATTCTTATTAGCGGTTGAAAGAAAATGTGTTATTCCCCTAATACTTTTTTTTTTTTAATCTTGTGCTATATCATGAAATCTTTTACCAAACTGTGTTAGTTTGGTAAAAAGACCTTGATTACCGTTACCCAATATTGTTCCTAACCATTTGTTCCCTTATGGATAAATGTGAAATGTGTAAGTTAAATTTTGTAGATACATATATTAGACTAGTGAGCAATGATATTTAATTTATCATAACAAAACATGCTAAACATAAGAAAGTTTTCAAGGAAAGCCTGGAGTTCATACAAATTTAAATCTATAAGCATGCAAAAGCATAACTAATGACAAACATGCTTTCAACACAAAAATAATAATAGAATACTAGTATGCATACTAAGCATATATTCAAATTTGCAATTAATATAAAGTAAAAAACCTAGCATGTATATTAATAATAGAATTAACAATGCTTAAATTAAAACAAGAAGTGTGTTGGCTTGTTGAAGCACTTTAAAGTAATGAATCTTTTGCTATTGTCAATGATGAATCTTTTATCCTTAAAGTTTTATTACTCTTCACTTGTGTAAACTAGGATGTTTGCAATATATTTCTCAAGATTCCAACATCACCACCTTGATTTAGATGCACTTTTAAAAAAGGTTTCTGAACAAAAAATTATGTAACTCAAATATTTCTCAATAAGATGAACCTAAGTTCTAGATTTTAGAGGAAAATCAAGGCATAAAAAGGGGAATAAAAAACACTATAAATGAGGTGAGGAATAATGTTTAATATCTGAAAAATTCAAGATAAAAACTCTTCATTCACTGTCATTTTTATAGTGAATTTTGAAAGTTAAAAGGTTGTAAAATTAATAAGAATTAATTCCCATCATTATCAACATTTAATTAGTCACCATAAATCAAGAATTAAATATAGAAAAATCAATGGATCTTTGAGTAGAAAAATCAAGAATTTTTTTAGATTAATTTCTCATTCATCTATTATTTATTTAATAAAAACAAATTTCCAACAAAATATTATTGTATCAGTGAATTTTATATAGTCATTAATGCAATATACACACACCCTACTATAACAATACCAAATAAGGCACATTTCTATGCATTGGACTACTTTCAAGATATTAAATAGATCATGCTAACCGACATTATAGAAACTATCCCAACTAAAGTAATTCTCAAAGTAAATGCTTATGAACTAATTGTTATCGACTCCCTGTTAATTGAACACGAAGTTGACAAAGGAATATCACAAAGCCTCAAAAATTCTATTTCACATATATAAGATCGATTGAACGTAACATAATGTAATAATCTAATGTTCAATTTAGTCAGCTTCTCATCCATTTATCAATTGCTAGATATATGAGGGCATAAATTAAAAAGAAAGCTAAATGGCATGGGGTTTTTACTGTAGCTCTAGAAACATATTATTGTGAATTGCGATAATGAAATTACCCTTTTACCCTTTAATGGCTTAAATTTAAGCCTTTGATTTAGGAGTATTTAGATTTTTTCATCTGTTTAGTGGTCATTAGAAGATTGTTAGGAGGTGTATGCGTGTTTTCTAATTTTTTATTACAGCAAAACTACTCTTTTACCCCTAAAGTCAATAAAATTTAGAACTGTTGACCAAGGGTTTTCTTGGCTTTTCACAATATTTATAACAGTAAAAATACTTTTTCGCCCCTAAAATAAAAAAATTATTTAATAAAAAAATTTAGAACTGTTGACCAAGGGTTTTCTTGGCTGCTGGACAAGGGTATTTTAGGTTTTTCCAATTTTTATGTACAATAAAATAACATTTTTAGCCTCAGAAAAGACAAAAAAAAGCTTTGCTTTTGGGGGTATTTTGGTATTTTTACA
>Ga0307516_10010305_pt1 | contig 10287 bp, 6 predicted proteins | sample 19_EM_MG_FD_203310 | JGI IMG/M metagenome (GOLD analysis project Ga0307516, IMG submission 203310) | Populus trichocarpa ectomycorrhiza microbial communities from riparian zone in the Pacific Northwest, United States - 19_EM | ecosystem: Host-associated > Plants > Roots > Unclassified | place...
CGGGGGGCGGTGCTCCGGCGGAAAGCGGCGGCGCGGCGGGAGGCGGAGCTCCGGCGGAAAGCGGCGGCACGGCGGGAGGCGGAGCTCCGGCGGAAAGCGGCGGCACGGCGGGAGGCGGAGCGCCGGCGGAAAGCGGCGGCACGGCGGGAGGCGGAGCGCCGGTGGAAAGCGGCGGCACGGCGGGAGGCGGAGCGCCTGCGGAAAGCGGCGGCACGGCGGGAGGCGGAGCTCCGGCGGACAGCGGCGGCGCGGCGGGAGGTGGAGCTCCGGCGGAAAGCGGCGGCTCCGCGGGAGCTGGAGGCTCACAGCAGGTTCATGCCATGAAGCACCCGGGTGCGCCGCTCACCCTCTCGGATCTGCAGACGCTCAAGGCGTACGTCGATCAGGGCAAGGAGCCGTGGAAGTCCGGCTTCAATCAACTGGCGAACAGTCCCACGTCCCGGCTCAGCTACGCAGGGCGTGGTGGCCCGTTCGCGAAGGTGAGCCGCGCTCCCGACGAGAATCTCAACGCCTGGCGCAGCGACATGAACGCGATCTGGGATCTCTCGCGGATGTGGTATTTCACCCGGGACGAGCGATACGCGAAGACTGCAAGCTGGCTGCTGCTTGGGTGGGCCAACACCCAAACGGAGTTCTCGGGTCGCGAGTCGATGCTCGACTTGGGCGATTACGCCTACGAGTTCGTGGGCGGCGCGGACATCCTGCGCAGCACCTGGCCAGGCTGGACGGAGGCCAACACGGCCACCGTCAAGAAATACTTCAAGAACGTCCTGACGCCGGCAGCGAATCCCTATGGCGACAGCTCGTACGGGGCCGCCAACAAGGGTGCACTGGCCCTCACCGCTCTTGGACTGATGGCGATCTACGACGACGACACCGAGGAATTGGACAAGGTCGTCTACCAGGCCCGCACGCTGGCCCATATCGGTCTGCGAAATTCCAACGACATCGGCATGCTCGGCGACTACCTTCGCGACCAGGGACACTCCTATGGGCAGCTCAAGTCACTGACCATGCTTGCCGAGGCGCTCTGGAGCCAGGGCATCGACATCTATTCCGACTTTGACGACCGCCTGCTGGCGGCGGGTGAGTATTTTGCGAGGGTGAACGAGCTGGTCCCGACGACAGCCCTTCCTTTCGGCACGACCGATCGCTACTACATCACCGACGTCACCGGGCACGGCTGGAACGGCGCCAATGGCGGGAACATCGGGCTCAACCAGATATATGACGCCTACGTCCTGCGCAAGGGTCTCCAGGCCCCCTTCATCGCCCAGAGACGCGGCTGGATGCCCGTGGACGGCACCAGCTTCATGTTCCTGAAGACCTCCGACACCTCGAAGGCGACGCCGCCGCCGGCGCTGCCCATTCCTTCAACCAACTCGATCACCAAGGGGTTCAGCAGTGCCGACATCGGGGGCGCCAGCCCGGCCGGCACGGCGACATACGCCGCCGGCAAATGGAACGTGGCTGGGGCAGGCTACGACATCTGGGGCGCACGCGACAGTGGCTACTTCGCCTACAAGGCCCTCACCGGCAACAGCGCCATCATCGCGAAAGTCGAGTCGCTAGCGAACACCCACCCGTCCGCAGTGGCGGGCGTGATGATGCGCACAAGCCTGGATTCAGGCGCTCCGCGCGCCTGGATGGCGATAAATTACCAGGGTCAAGCCTTACAGAACATGACGAATCTGGCGGTGTATGGCGGCTCGAACTACGCGGACAAGGCATTGACCGCGGGGAGCACCGCGCCCATTAACTGGGTGAAGCTCGAGCGCATCGGAAACATCATCACCGGCTATATTTCTCCCGATGGCACCAATTGGGCCGCTACCGATGTCGGCCGCATCGTTGCTCCCGTTCCCGACACGATCTATGTCGGATTGGTGGTCTCGTCCGTCACAAGCAAGCTAAACAACAGCGTCTTCAGCAACGTCCAGATCACCGGCGGCGACGGGGGTGCGACTAGCGTCATCCCCGCGGCGCCCGCGATGCTGCTCGCCTCGCCGGGCGATGGCGCCGTGCCCCTGCGCTGGCAAGCATCCTTCGGGGCCACCAGCTACACGGTCAGGCGCGCCACCTCCAGCGGCGGCCCCTACTCGACCGTCGCGTCGGGCGTCACGGGCCGCAGCTACACCGACAAGTCCGTGGTCAATGGCACGACCTACTACTACACCGTCACGGCGACCAACGCCGCCGGAACCAGCGGCGGTTCGCCTGCGGACAGCGCCACCCCGGCTCATCCGATGGTGAACGTCGCCACGGGTGGCACCGCAAGCGACAGCGGGAACACGGGCGGCGCCAGGAATGCCTTCGACCAGAACACGGGGTCGGGATGGTTCTACAAGGGCACGACGGGCTGGCTGCAATATGACCTCGGACACACGGAGCGCGTCCAGCGCTATGTGATCACCAGCGCCAGCGGCCTGGTCGCCCGCGATCCGAAGGATTGGCAATTCCAGGGCTCCAACGACGGCACCACCTGGACCACGCTCGACACGCAAAGCAACCAGGTGTTTGCCCAACGCCTCCAAGTGACGACTTACGCGATCGCGAATCCCAGCTTCTATCGTTACTACCGGCTCGACGTCACAGCCAACAATGGCGACGTCGTCTTCACGGACCTTGGCGAATTCAGGCTGCTCGTTTCCAAGACGCAGTGAATCCGGGACGGGGAAATTCAACCTGAAAGTCGCGGTTGTCTTCCGCTGGCCGCGGCTGGCGACGCCGCGGTGGTGCTGAGCCACCGAATGCCCCGTGACCAACGCCGCCGCACCATGCCATCGACCAACCAGACCCCGTTCCCGTCATGAACAAGTACAGCAAGCAACTCACCGTTCTCTCCATCCTCACGGCGACCCTGGCGGCTGGCTGTGGCGGCGGTGGTGGTGGCGGCTCGCCGGCACCTGCACCCGCACCCGCACCCGCACCCGCACCCGCACCGGCACCGGCACCGGCACCGGCACCGGCACCGGCACCTGCGCCTGCACCTGCACCTGCACCTGCACCTGCACCGGCCAGCATCTGGAAGAGCGTGAAGTTCGGCGGTGGCGGCTACGTCACCGGCCTCGTCTTCCATCCGACCACTGCCAACCTGATGTATGCGCGCACCGACGTCGGCGGCGCCTACCGTTGGAACCAGGGCGCGTCGTCCTGGACGCCCATCACCGACGGCCTGGGCTTCGGCGGAGGCGAGGAACGGTTCCACGGCATCGAAAGCATCGCCGTCGATCCGAACAACGACCAGCTCGTCTACATGGCCGCCGGCATGTACACATCCGGGGGCAACGGCCGCCTGTACATCTCCAGCGACCGCGGTGACCACTGGACCCACGTCGACCTGCCCTTTCCCCTGGCGGGCAACAGCCCCGGCCGGGCCATCGGCGAACGCCTGACGGTCGACCCCAACAAGCCCTCGACGCTGTTCTACGCCACGCGCACGGCCGGCCTGTGGAAGAGCGTCGACTCGGGCCTCACCTGGGCCCAGGTCACCTCGCTGTCGACCGCCAAGTTGACCCAGGATCAGGTCAATGCCTTGGGCGTCGGCAGCGCGATGGGCGTCGAGCTGGTGGTGCTCGACACCGGCACCAAGGGCAGCGGCTCGGCCACGCAGACGCTCTACGCTGCCATCGCCCCGGACTACGTCAGCACGGCGGGCCTGGCCTCGAATCTCTACAAGTCCACCAACGGCGGCGCGACCTGGGCCCCGGTGTCGACCCCGGTCTCCGGCTATCACATTCCGCACATGGTGCGCGCCGCGGACGGCATGTTCCATGTCGTGTTCACCATGGGCCCGGGACCCGGCGCCTCCGGCCCCGCCCGGCTCTACAAGTTCGACGGCAGCAACTGGACCTTGCTCAAGGACCCGAATGCGGGATCGAGCGGCGACGGCCTCGGCCTTGGCGGCATGTCGGTCTCCGGCACCGGCGCGAGCACCCGCATCGCGCTCGGCGTGACCAACTCCTGGGGCAACTACAGCGGCCAGCAGATCATCCAGCTGTCCGACGACGACGGCAAGACCTGGCGCGAGATCGCCGCCACCATGCCGCACACGCCGGCCGGCGACGCGTTCTGGGGCTGGCCCGACGACGTCGAGATCGATCCGTCCAACCCCGACCACGTGCTGTACGTGCATGGCGGCGGCGTCTGGGAAACCCGCAACGCCTCGTCGTCCACGCCGAGCTGGAACGAACCGATCGACGGTATCGAGGAGACCGCTGCCCTCGCGCTCGCCACCCCGCCGGCCGGCGCGCCGTACACCGTGATCGACAGTTCGGGCGACGTCGGCACCTGGGTGGACACCGACGTCACGACCAAGCCGACCCTGACGCCGGGCACGTCGTGGAGCAACGGCTTCGGCGCCGACATGGCGTGGTCCGACCCGCTCTACATCGCCACCATGGGCGTCGTCCTCGGCAACAATACCGCCTTCGGCTTCTGGTCTGGCGACGGCGGCAAGACCTGGGCGCAATTCGCCACCCTCGCTCCCGGCGCCGCGGCCCACACGAACCAGGAAGCGAGCATCGCGGTCACCGCCCGCAACAAGGCGGTCTGGGCGCCGGCCTACTCGGTGCCGTCCTACACCACGGACAACGGCGCGACCTGGGTCGCGACCAACCTGCCGCCGGTCTCCGACATCTACCCTCGCGCCTACCACCTGGCCGCGGATCGCAAGAACCCGAACAAGGTCTATGCCTACGATTCAGGCGCGAACTGGTGGGGCACGACGGGCAAGGTCCATGTCTCGACGGACGGCGGCCACACCTTCACGCAGAGCCCGAGCCCGGTGCTCGCGACGCTGGCGCCCAACTACTTCGCGAACACCTCGCTCGTGGTCAACCCCAACGTCGAGGGCGACCTCTGGCTGGCCGACGGCAACGCCGTGTACCACTCGGTGGATTCGGGAGCGACCTGGACCAAGCTGAGCCAGTTCGCGTCGATCATGGGCAGCAACCCCTGGCCCGACGTGCAGGGTGCCACCCTGGTGGCCTTGGGCAAGGCAGCGCCTGGTGCCGCGACCTCGGCCGCGGTCTACGTGGTGGGCGTGGTGAACGGCGTGTGGGGCGTGTACCGCTCCGACGACGCCGGTGCCACCTGGACCCGCTTCAACGACGACGCCCACCAGTTCGGCGGCATCGGCGTGATGGCGGCCGATCAGAACGTCTACGGACGCATCTACGTGAGCGGTACCGGCCGCGGCCTGTTGTACAGCAATTGAACGCACGGCATGCGCCAGCGTCCGTTCAGGGTGTCGAATTCGCAACCTTGAGTGTTTTCTCTTGGCAGCTCGGACGGGCAGGTGCGCGCCCGGCTCGGACGCATGCTCGCCTGTGAGCGGCAACTCGTCGCTCGGCATGCGCACGCAGGCCGACTGGAAGACTTCCAGTCGGCCTGTTTGCCCCCTGCGCTGAACGGTTAGTTCTTGTTCGTCAACTCGCGCACGTAGTCGCGGTAAGTTCGCGGAGCGCGGCCCAAGAGCTTCTCGATGGCCTGCTGCGCGTCCTTGGCGGGGATCTGCCCGCGAGACTGAATGCCGGCCATCATCAGACGCATGTCGAATGCCAACCAGTCTGGGCCGTACTGCGCCAGCTGGGCTTCGAACGCATCGAGATCGTCACCGCCGTACTTGATCTCGCGGCCGAGAGCTTCGCTCCAGATGCGAGCAGCCGACTCGCCGGTGACGCCATCCGGACCGACCAGCTCGACGATCTTTCGGGGCAGGGCGGTCGGCGCGCCGTGTCGCGCCAGAAGTTCAGCCACGGCGACGTCCGCGATGTCGCGAACGTCGACCATGTAGACACCGACCTTGCCGATCGGCATCGGGTAGATGCCGTAGCTCTCCACGACATCCTTGATGCGAACGTCGTTCTGCATGTAGTAGGCCGGACGCAGGATGGTGACGGGGAGATCGAGCGTCTCGATCATCCGTTCCACCGTGTGCTTGCCAGTGAAGTGCGGCACGTCGGTGTAGGTGTCGGAGTTGATCACCGACAGATAGACGATGCGCTCGATGCCCGCCGCCTTGGCCAGGTTCAGCGTCATCAGTGCCTGGGTAACCTCGTCGGGCACGACGGCGTTCAGCAGGAAGAGCGTCTTGACGGATGACAGCGCCGAGCGCATCGACTTGGCGCTCGTGAGGTCGCCAACGACCTTGGTCACGCCCGCGGGCAGCGTGGTTTCGCTGCCTTCGCGAACCAGGGCCTTCACATCGACGCCCGTCGTGGACAGGCGTTGGACGATTTGAGAGCCGACGTTTCCGGTGGCGCCAATGACAAGAATGCTCATGATGGTCTCCTGGATGAGTTTGAATTACAGGGTGAAGTCGACGACGGTCTTGCCGAGTTGTGGCTCGGTGCGATTGCGCTCGATGGCCGCCGGCAGGTCCGCAACGCGAACCACTGCGCCAACCTTGGACTTCAGATGTCCACGCGCGACTTCTTGGGCGATCGTTTGCAGCCGTTCAGCGTCTACCTTGTTCATGAACCACAGGCCGCGGTAGCCCGCAGGTGTGTTGCCCGAGATGGCAGGCGATGCCGTGCTGACGATTGCGCCGCCGTCGACAAGCACCGACCATGAACGGGCCAGCGTTTCGCCGCCCACGTAGTCAAGGACAAGGTCGATCTTCTTGGCGCTGTCCTCGAACTTCTCCATGTCGTACGCGATGACGTGGTCTGCGCCGAGGCCCTTCACGTAGGCGACATCGCTGCTCAAGGCGGTCGCGAACACTTCGGCGCCAGCTTGATGCGCGAACTGAACTGCGAAGCCGCCCAGGCCGCCGGCCGCACCTTGGATCAGAATGCGCTGACCCTTGGTCACGGGGCCCGCGAAGTTCAGGCTCTGCCATGCCGCCACAGATGCGATCGGCAGTGCGGCCGCTTGGACGAAGTCCAGGCCATCGGGCACGCGGGCCAGGTTGGCGGCAGTGACCGCGACGAGGTCGGCGTAGGCGCCGACAGCACCGAGGGCGCCGAAGACGCGGTCGCCTTTGCGCAGGGCGGTGACGCCGGGGCCGACTTCTTCGACGATGCCAGCGAGTTCGATGCCGAGAACGACCGGCAGATCGAGGGGAAATGCGTCCTTGACCCAGCCTTCGCGAACCTTCCAGTCGATGCCGTTGACGCCCGCTGCGCGGACACGAACGACGACTTGGCCAGCTTGGGCTGTCGGGGCGAGGGCCTTGTCCACCTTGACGGCATCAGCACCGCCATATTGGGAAAGCACGAGGGCACGGATGAGGCTCATTTCGAAACTCCTGAAAAAGTTGATTGCGTGGGATGAACAATAGGTGTTCCGACAATGAAATCAAAGACGGCAAAGAGTAGACATGCTGTCTCATGAATGAGACGTTCGGTTGCTCTTGAACTGATTGAGTTCAAGCAGCAACGGTTTGACGCCGCAGGCGCTTTCAGCGGCTGACTCGCGAGATGAGCCTGTCGATCAACTCCGACGCATCGATGCGCAGCGTGGCGTGCTGGATGAGCGACTCGATGTGACCAGAGAGCCTTCGCGCTACCAGGTGATGAGCAGCGTCCGGCGAAGCCAGGTGTCGGACTTCAGCTGCTCCAGAACGAACTTGGCGACGTCTGCGCGGGATATTGACCCACCGTGAAAATTGGACAGGTCCTGGCGTCCCGTGGGGCCAGTGGCGCCAAGGACGAGAACCGTTTGCCTGGCGGGCCGCGGCGAAGCGGTCGTGGAACTGTCCATTGGCGGCCTCCTCGTGGGACATGCAGCAGTCGAGATTGCAAAACATCAGTATTGGTGAACAGCAAAAGCCCCGGTAGGAAAAATCGTTGAACAGAGTGTTCCCTCGCTGGAACAGCGACAGGCCAACGGCGGCGCGACGCTGCGACAACGCCGGAGAAGCCGCACAAGCGGCGATCCCCCGCTGAGCAGCTTGCCGCCAGTTCGAGCCTGGCGATGGCCCCGGCGCCGGGACTGGCCCCGGACTCTGGATCTCTCAGGACCTGGCCAGGAAGCTCGGCGGCGAGTTGCAGGTCGAGAGCATCCCGGGTCTGGGTTCCCGGTTCACGCGGACCTTTCCGGTACACACGGAATGGATGGCGCCGATTCCTGTGCCGTTGTCGAGCTGACGAGAGTTCGCTGACTCCGAGAGACGCCGTCCTGAGGGGTTTCGTCGTGCCACAGCTTGTTCGGGATCTCCGAGGCCTTGATGAAATCCACGAAGGCACGGACCGTTGGTGACAGTCTCTTGTTGGTTGGAAAGACGATGCTGACATCCACAGGCGCCGGTCGGAGCTCCGGCAGGACACGCAGGAGCCGTCCCGCATGCACGTCGTCTACACAGAGGTAGGCAGCCAGGCAGCCGAACCCGGCCCCCTGTACAACCATGCGGTGCATCGACGTTGCGTCGTTCACGCTGACCCTCGGATTGACCTCGAACTTCTTCGACTCACCGGAGGGGCCCGAGAACGTCCATGTACGCGGCCGTCCGTTGGAGCCAGGCATCTCGACGATGTCATGACCTTTCAGTTCCTCAAGCCTTGATGGGAGCCCCTTCCTCTCGGCGTAAACAGGCGAGCAGCAGAGCCATCTTGGAATCGACCCCAGGCGTGTTGCCACCAATCGAGAGTCGGGCATGGGGCCCATCCGGATGGCGACGTCCACGTTTTCAGCCACGAGGTCGACGCTGCGGCTGGTCAGGTCGATCGACACGTCGACTTCGGGGTAGATCTCCAGGAATCTCGGTACGACGTCTGCGAGCATGTGCAGGCCGGTGCCGATTCCCGAACTGATCTTCAACACGCCTCGAGGCTCGGAGCCGAGACTTCCGATGTAGTCCACGGTTTCTCCGAGGCGGACCAGAATGTCTGCGCAGCGTTCCTTCAAGGCAACTCCCGACTCGGTGAGCACCACTTCGCGGGTCGTTCGCTGCATCAACCGGGTACCCAGTTCGCTCTCCAACAGCGCGACAGCACGACTGACACTGGATTTCGGAAGGCCCAGCGCCCGCGCAGCCGCAGAGAAGCTGCGCAGGGTCGCGACGCTATCAAAGATGCGAAAAGCATTGAGGTCGAGCATGAAAACATTGTCCAGAGGACGGAACAGTGTGTCCAGACCGGATGGCTGTGATGCATTGACGCCCTCGCGTAGGTTCCGAGCGCAGACTCCCGGAGCCACGAGGCCTTGCAACGACGACCCCTTCAAGTGAGTGCCTGCCGCGCTCGGCAGGCTTGGCGGCGCCTCTAACCGGCGAGCGTCAGGAGCCCGTCGGGATAGCGCGTGCTCATGAAGTCCACGAACGCCTTGACCTTGGGGCTGGCCAGGCGGCGCGACGTGTGGAGCACCCAGAGTTCGACGTCCTTGGAGCCGACAGCGCCCCATTGAATGAGTTCGCCATTCGTGAGCTGCTTCCAGACAATCGACTGTGGAACGAGCGTGGCGCCCGCTCCAGCGAGTGCGGCGTCTCGCAGCATCAACATCGACGAGAGGCGCAAGACCGGCACCGGCTCGATGGTCAGGCTGCCGCCGTCGATGGCCCAGGTGTCGCCCTCGCGAAACGCGCTGACGACTGCTGCGACTCGTACCGGCGTCTTGCTGGCCTTGGGCATGGCGATGGAGGGCGCTGCAACGACGACAAGGCGGTCTCTTGCGAAACACCGGCCGACCAACGCGGAGTCCACCCGCGGATTGGGACGGATGGCGACGTCGAACTGCTCTTCCACCAGGTTCACAACCCTGTCGTCGGCAACGACCTCCACGGTGACGTCGGGATACTGCCTGCGGAAGTCAGCGCAGAGACGACCCATGGCGAGCTGCGAGAAAAGGATTGGCGCGGCAATGCGCAGACGCCCGGCGACCCTGCCTGTTCCTTCCCGAGTGGACGTGAAGGCATCGACGACCTCGTGCATGGGGCCTTCGGTGCGGCTGAGCAGTTGCTGGCCGGCTTCCGTGAGCTCGAGCCCCTTCACGCCGCGCTCGATCAGGCGCACGCCGAGTTGCTCCTCCAGGTCCGCCACGCGCCGGGAAAGGGTCGCTTTGGAACGGCCGCTGGCGCGACTCGCGCGCCCGAAGCCAGCATGAAGTGCAACTAGGTTGAAGTCGGCCAGCGCATTGAGGTCCATGTGTTCCAACTATGAGACGGTATGTCTACATATTAGCGTCTGTGTTTATCCAATGCAACGGCGTATCTTTCGTTCATCGCAACAAGACACCGAGTGGACAAGACCATGAAAACCGTTCGCGCTTTGACCCTTCAGACCTACGGCGGCATCGACGCCACGCAGCTTTCCGTCGTGCCCGCACCGACCGCAGCACCAGGCCAAG
>Ga0307516_10010307_pt1 | contig 10286 bp, 7 predicted proteins | sample 19_EM_MG_FD_203310 | JGI IMG/M metagenome (GOLD analysis project Ga0307516, IMG submission 203310) | Populus trichocarpa ectomycorrhiza microbial communities from riparian zone in the Pacific Northwest, United States - 19_EM | ecosystem: Host-associated > Plants > Roots > Unclassified | place...
TTCAGATTACTTCAAAGGATGATTCCCAGGTCGTGCACCTCCCAGAAAACATATTCTCGGGACCTGGCGGAGTACCTCAGTTGCGCCGCCTTTCTCTGACCGGATGCAATTTCAACTGGAAATCCGAGTTTCTGCGCTCTCTCACTCACCTCACGCTTATTAAAGTTCCGACTGCATGTCGATTATCGGTGCACGGCCTCGTTATGAATCTCGGTCACATGCCCCAACTCGAGAGTATTCACCTCTCTTCAGTGATGGCTCCACTGGGGCATTCTGAGCTGAACGCTTCTTCTCGTCCGTCTACCCTTCTACCCTTTATCACTCGTATCCATCTGGGAGGACATCTGGAGAATTGTGTCGCATTCTTCACCGAGTTCGCTTATCCAAACACTGCTATTGTCAGTATCAAGTGTTCCCGCTCATCCCAAACCGACAACCTTGCCCCCTCAGTTCGTGATTTAATTACCACTATTAACGCCAAAAATGTCGTTCCTTTCACTTTCCTCCATGTCGAAAATCTTGATCATGGGACGTTTCTGGGACAAGACTCGCAAGGGATCAGGCGGGTCTCTGTCGAGTTCCGGGATGTCTATCTCCAGCCTTCCAGTATCAGTTGTGATTCTCTCCCCCTACACCATTTGAAGACTCTTCAAGTTGCCGCCATCAAAATTCTAGAGTGGGTGTGGCTTGGCGTCTTTGGCAAGCTGAACAAACTTGAAACTATTATCATTACCGACCACGCAAACGAATTCCTCGATGCATTATCCTGTGGGATTTCACGAGATCACGCGGTGGCGCATGCGACCGTGGCAAACTCCCCAGGAATGCTGAAATTCAAGGCTTTGAAGTCCTTGTCACTCAGCAGCACTCTGGGCGATGACTACGGCGAATCGCCTTGATCGGAGACATTGGCATTGTGTTTTAGAGAGCGGTGAAGACGGGGGTTGATTCTTCGAAAATTATGCATCGAGGGTTACGGTGATGGGGCTGTTCTGCTTTGCCAGATGAGATCTTTTATCAAGCACGTTGAATGGAAGGAAGTTTATGAGGAAACATCAGATGAAGAGGGCCACGCCAATTGTTATGACGATTATAGTTATGACCAGGGATGGTCGCATGTTGAATACTAGGAGGACTGGACGCAGTGTTCATGCTCACGGGCCTGGACCCATATGGATCCCAAAAATTCAACCTCCCTCGTCATCAGTGCGAACGATAGTCTTTCTCGGATTTTTAACAAATAAAGCTTAAGCTGGTTGCCCAATGTACATCTCTTCACCAACATGCCCGCAGGCTGAACCTGGCGAACAAGTCCCCATGAAAGAATTTCAAGGTTGGCACCTTTTCATGTTCAGTCCACAAGCATCTTCACATGAGTGGTCATCAGATTGGTACATGTGACAATGAACACATTCCCCTCCGTATGAATCACCTTCCGGGCCAGCCCCAGATTCGTCGCTATCGACTCTCAAATTCAAACCGTCCTGGGTCGACATTGGCGGCGCCGCAGCATTGCTCCAAGAGAGCTACACCTAGCTACACGCGTTTGGGAGTGAATCGCAGTCCGCGTGAGGATCACTGAACTTGTGGGCTTCTGTATGAAGCCGGCCCAATTACTGTAACGTCGTCGATGGCTTCACGGTGCCCTTCGATGATTATTGTGACCCATAGCGTCTCGTCGAGGGAAGAACGAAATTCTAAACAATGGGCGGAGAGGACTTCATGTTCCCTGAAGAACGTGGAAGACTGGGCAGGGCCAGAACGTTCGGGTGTTTGGGCAACCTCGGAACCGGGATTGCAGTTACAGGGAAAGGATCTGGGGTGCAGCTCGTTCCTAACATTATTATAGTGCATGGCATATCGGCTCAGAGCGATGGTTCCTTTTCTCTCTCCTTTGTTTTGCAAGGCTGAAAGTTCAAATCTAGAATTTCAGGCTGCGTCCATCGCGAATTCAAAGAAGTTTACGGCCATAATTCAAGCACCCGAATTCTCGGAAATAAGGAGCTGGGAGCACGGTCACGCGTATCCTGGCGTGGCTCAAGGAAACCTAGAGTGGTTGGTTAATCCTCCGTATATAGATATTCTAAAGCGGGCATATATATAACATACCGATTCTGTCCTTTCTATACGACTAGGAGCACGGTTTCGCCAAGTCACTTGTGAGGAAGGAAGTTTTGGGTGGGAAGTCAGTGAAACACCCAGAGGCATACCCTGCCGCCCGTCACAGAGGGAATAGCGCACTTCAGCTTTATGGACGGCGTCATAACACCACTCTCAACGTAACACGGAAAATTTCATGTTGCGAACCCGTTTCGATTTGTCTCCGATGAATCCAATGACACCCCTACGGCGGGTTAACCTATCCTAACCTAACCTATCCTCTGTACCTCCGACTTTCGATCCTTAGAAATATAACCGTTGAAAACTTCACCATGGGACGCACCTGGACACACGCATATCAGCGCGTTGGATAAGTAACATGTGCAAGATTTCGGGCGGCAGCCGAGCCATCGTTGGGAACTGCGGGAGGGTCATCATGCTTGAATGAGTGCCTTCCAAGCTGGGCGACTTGAAGGTTGCGGATGATTTCTGAATCTTTCCTTGAGCTGGACTACCAGACCTTACGAACATGATAAAATTCTTGATAGCAGAAAACAGCATACGTTACTGGGGATGCATCAAACGCCTTCTCGTCAGTGGTGCTCATGAATGACGCCTTGTCGCCAAGATGGTCAGGTTGAGCGCGGGCCTCGATATTCGATTGCGAGTACATATAGGTCGGCCAGACGGAGGGATCAGTCCGAGTGACAGAGTGTATGGCTTGCATGAAGGGGAGGTGCGTGCCGTACACAGTCTGCGAGGCACATATCGTCTGCACGCAATGTGATATCAATATTGTATCCAAAATTGTATACGTGAAGTGCGTACCTGTGTCCAACATGGATTGTATTCATGGTATGGTGTGGCTGAAAGGGGGGGCACAGCCACCATGGTCCAGCCAAGTCTTGGACGACCGAAAGGGTGAGTGGTTCATCGAACGACGAAGAGCGATCTGAGTCCTCTGCTGCTGCCTTCGCGACGTCGCGGATTTTCCTGGATGTGCAAGCCCCATCCTTCCACCCGTCGCCTTTTGCGTATGGACAGCAAACCACGTCATGAAGTTTCATTGGGTCACAAGACTAACAGCTCTGGACTAGGACTAGGGATGCAAACGATTATTCGACGCCATTAAGAAGACTCTCGACAAGCACCTTGTCCATACCATCGCCAACATGCCTGGCATCAGTATATGATCTCTTCCCTATATTCGTCGTTCAATGTTGAATAATAAAATTCTTGACAACACCAGATATTGCAAAATACGCACGCGTGTCGGCCTTCAGTCCACTGGAAGACCGAAATACCGCATATGCGCATATTCAGAAAGAGATTCAGGATTTGAAAGCAGCTATACGAGCTCTGAAAGTTCGCCATAATAGTTTAAGCCCCATGTCCCGCCTCCCACCTGTATTGCCTTTGCCACGCGCAAGCTCGAATATCCGCGCGAGGAGCTTGGGTGGGAGCTGGGAGATCATTGGAGCTTAAATTGTTATGGCGAACTTTCAGAACTCGTATGGCCTTTTCCAAAGTCTGAATCTCTCTATGAATATGCCCATATACGGTATTCCTGTCTTCAGATGAACTGAAGGCCGAGATGCATGCGTAATTTTCAACAACTGCTGTTGTCAGAAATTTTATCATTCAACTTTGAACGACGAAAATAAGGAAGAGATCACATACTGATCCCAGGCATGTCGGTATGGGCTAGAGGTATTTTGAAACTCTTTTTTATTGGCGTCGAATAATTGTCCGAGTCCTAGGTCAGATCTAATGAACGTTAAGCTTCATGACATGGTTTGCGCAAAACGCGATGCACACGATAGCAAGGATGAGGCTGGTGGATCCTGGCACCTTCTCGGTGACGTTGCGAAGACAGCAGCAGAAGACTCGGATGGCTCTTCGATGAACCACTCAGCCGTTCACTACCGGAGACGTGGGTTGGGCCACTTGGCTGCGGCCTGCAGGACCATTGTGGCTGTGCCCAGTTCATGCTCATACGATGGTGTCGACAGCACTTCATGTACAGGTACGCGTACTTCATCTATACAATTATCTAATATCTGGTACTATAAAATGTGGATATATTGAAGGATATCCTCTCCAAGTGCTGCGCAGGTCGCGTACGCTCTCATTCGTGACTGTAATACAAGCCATGCACGTAGAGGCGCCAACCAATTGAAATTCCTCCAGGAGACTCGGCGCTCGCCAGGTTCAGAAAATACGATCAAGGAGCATGCGGGCAAAATAACCGTCGTAGTCGCCCTCTTCATCCAATGTTTCCGCCCGTGTCCCCATAAACTTCGGTCCATTTAACGTGCTTGATAAGAGGGCGTACTTGGCAAACCACATCAGCACCACCGCCATGACCCTCGATGCATAACCTTCGAAGCGTCAACCCCCGTCTTCTTCGCTCTCTAAAACACAATGGCAGTGTCTCCACCCAAGGCCGTTCGCCGCAGTGCTCATCCATACCTCTTAGTGACAAGGACTTCAAGGCGCTGAATTTCAGCTTCCTCGGGGTGCTTGTCACGGTCGCGTCCGCCCCCGCTAAGCCTCGTGAGATCCCGCGAGATAATGCACCAAGAAGTTCGTTTGCATGATAGCGAATGACGATAGTTTCGAGTTTTTTTAGCTTGCCAAAAACGCCGAGCCATACAGACCGTTGAATCATGATGCCGACGACATGAAGAGATTTCAAATGGTGTAGGGACAGGGAATCCCAACTGATACTGGAGGGCTGTAACAAGACACTCCGGAACTCGACAAAGACCCGATTGATCTCTTGTGAGTCTTGTGCCCTAAACGTCCCGTTATACAGATTGTTGACGTAAAGGGAAGTGATAGGAACGATGTTTTTGGCGTTGATAGTGGTAATTAAATCACGAACTGAGGGCATAACATTGTCGGTATGGTAGGCCGAGCCGGAACACTGGATACTGACAATAGCAGTGTTGGGATAAGTGAAATTGGTGAAAAATGCGAGGCAACTCATCAGACTTTCTTCAAGATGGAGACGTGTGATGGAGGGTAGAAGGGTAGATGGACAGGAGGAAGCGTTCAGCTCAGAATGCTCAAGTGGAGCCAGTACTGAAGAGAGGTGAATGCTCTCGAGTTGGGGCATGTGACCAAGATTCGTGATGAGGTCGTTCACTGATAACCGACGTGCAGTTGGAACTTGGACAACCGTGAGGTGGGTCAGTGAGCGCAAAAACTCGGATTCCCAGCTGACACTGCATCCAGCCAGAGAAAGGCGGCGCAACTGAGGTGCTCCACCAGGTCCCGAGAATATGGTTTCTGGGATCATGGTCTGGGAATCATCCGAATGAATCTGAAATGTATGCAGAAGTGGAGCGGCTCCGGAAAGGATTGACGAGATCTCTTTGAGCTTGGGCCATCCGCGGGGAAATGACAATGTAAGGTGTTCGATTCGCGGCAATTGCTCCAAAGCTGCTATGACCGCTTTATCCTCAGCGGATGCAGAGGGTCCCCAGCCTGCGCGACCCTCAACGGTCATCGGAGCCATTTTCGAACGTTTCAACATCTCCATTGTCCAGCGAGGAGAAATAGAGGATTGAATGTGACCCCAGAGCCTCGGACATCCGAGGGCGACGTGACGCCACTGCGAACAGACATGGGATATCCCAATCCAGTGTGGCTTCCGTTTCGCTGCATTATCCTTGTCACGCGCAAGGAGCTCGAATATCCCCGAGAGGAGCTCTGGTGGGAGCTGGGAGATGGTGCTTAAACTGTTATGGTGAACTTTCAGAGCTCGTATGGCGGCTTCCAAAGCCTGAATCTCTTTCTGGATATGTGCATATGCGGCATTCCTGTCCTCCGATGGACTGAAGGCCGACACATGTGTGTATTTTGCGATATCTGGTGTTGTCAGGAATTCCGTTATTCAACGTTTAAATGATGAAAATAGGGAAGAGATCACATACTGATATCAACCCTGTTAGTATGGGCGAGGCGCATGTCAAGAGTCTTTTTAATGGCGTCGAATAATTGTCAGATCCCGAGTCCTAGTCCAGAGCGGGTGGTCTTGCGATCCAATGAACCTTAATGACATGGTTTTGCGCAAAAGGCGACGGGTACAAGAGCAAAGATGAGGCTGGTACATCCTACTATTGCTCCACATGAGTAACCTGCGGGTACCTCAGGTCATACCTTTACCCGTACCCTCCAGGAAGGGTACACCCACGATAAGGGTGAAGGGTCGAGGCGTTGAAACGTAGTATACCTTTATACGATGGTAGTGCTTGGATAAGTGAGCTTGGTGAAAAATGTGAGTAACTCATCACATTTTCTTCGAGGTGGGTGCGTGCGATGAAGTGTAAATGGGACCATGGGTAGTTTGAGAGCAGGAAGCTCAGAATGGAGGTCAATGCTCTCGAGTTGGGGCATGTTACCGAGATTCGTAACGAGCTCATTCATTGATAACCGATGTGCAGTGGGAACCGTGAGGTGAGTCGGAGAGCGCAGAGACTCGGATTTCCGGTTGAAATTGCATCCGTGCAGGGAAAGGCGACTCAACTGAGGTGCCTAGAATATGTTTTCTGGGAGCATGGCCTGGGAATCATCCTACGGACCCAAGTAATCTGAAAGTATCCAGAAGTGGAGCAGCCCGGAACCGCGGAAAGCCTTGACGAGATCTCTTTGAGCTTGGAATCCGCGCTCGCAGTAACCCCATTCCCGCTCACAATAACAGTGACGGTGCGATACCTCCACGAATAGCTAAACTCGGGTCTAATATCCACCACCACCCCATTCCACAACACCTGCACATACTCCCCTCCCCCTCCGGACAGCTCCACCCGCTACATTGGAAGAACGAAATCTGGTACTGCTTCCCCGCCTTTGTCGTCAACGGGTCGATGGACGCGAGGGTACTAGGGAGACAGTCAGTGATGATGAAGGTGGTGCTGGAGTCGACGCCGGTGTACCCCCGACGATGGCGACGAGGATCCCCGGGACCGAGCCAGTCAGCGTATGCGGTGGTGCAACCGAAGCTGAATGGTCTGTGACCGCAGGTGTACCCTTCGAACCTCTCGTCGCCGGCATAGTTAGTGCTGAGGTATCCGAGGGAGTAGGTAGCAGATGTTGGTATCGACAGCCGCCTCCACCGAGGTCGGGTGTACGAGCGTTGTAGGCGCTGCTCAGGCGTATTTGTTGATAAAGGTGAAGCCCATATACTAATATGATGCGACAATATGTTAGCTTTTATGGAAACTTCACGCATATACGGACTCACCAAACGCATTGTTCACCCCATTAGTCGGGCCAAACACCAGTTTATAGCCCTTCGGGTCCGTTGAACTTGAGAGGCTCGATGAAGCCCAGCCACTGCTGTCCTGGATGTGCGTCAGAGGTCCGAGGCTCGGGTACGACCCCCAAGAAGAGTGTGAGGTTCACTGGTGAGAGCTACCATAGCAGTGCCTGTCGTCGTTGTGATGGGGGCTTGAAATAGGGTTACGACGGTACTTACCATGAAGGTGGGCGTCACCTGCGTGGGCAACGCTCGGTTGCCTCCTTTGGCGAGAGAAAGAGGCGACGTGGCGAACAAGAAGGGTTTCTGGATCGAACCAGTTCAGGGAGAGCGCGACTGCCTAAAATGGGAATTCCTTCCTCCACATGGCTTCTTCGAATACTCATGACTTTATTCCTACATTTGGATGCACTCAATGATTTTCATCAATCTGCAACCAATTTGCTCCTCTTCGTCGTCATCAGCAACATTAAACATTGAACATACCAAGTTTGACGTGTTCTCGAAAGTTCTGGCTACTGTGGTTCCTAAGCCTTCAGGCCGTCAGCCACTATGTCTACACATCCGAAGGCTTCTTCTTTGCAGCTCAAGTACTATACTTTCCCGCTAGGTAATGTCGTTTGAATATTGATATGAGGCTCCTTCGAACTCACTCATTTTTAGATTCGTTGTTCAGACACCTGAAATTTTTGAGCAGCAATGAGCAGCCCGCTCAATGCTGCCGCATATCGCGCGGATCGAGAGGACCTGAGTGGTGGCCCACACCGGCGTCGAATACTCCCCCTCACGCCATCAACGGTTCACAATACCCATCGTGCCGCTGGTGATAACAATAGAAATGGGCACACTGGCGACCGTGAGGGGGTCCGGCAATCTCAACAGGCGAACATTTCGGACCCTGTCATGGCTTCGTCGCTTCCCGCACACCCTCCTCCTTCAAATCCGGCGCTTCCTCAGTAACGAGTCCAGCCGTCGGGAAGCGGTTCTCAGCGCGTAGGTGCATAATGCACTATCATTTTGCGTGGGCTCATTTTTCTGTGATACAGGCTGCGCAACATCATCGTTCGCCTACTTCCCCTTCTTCTAATGCTCCCCGGTCAAGAAGTCATTCCCAAACCCTGCAGCAGACGGTGCGTTGTTAAGGCATTGCCAATCTTATATCTATTTGCTGAACTGCTTCTTTTACAGGCCACACGACCGCTCCTTCCCCACGCTCCTCCTCCATTCAATCAACAACAACAAATCGGAAACCCACAACCCCCACCCACACGGCAAGCGGCCATCACAGCTCGCCAGAACTGCAACGCCGCCATGCAGTTCTGCCAAACCGAACTTGCCGCGCCGTTTTTCACCCACACGCCAGAATCGTGAGTCCCGTCTTGCCTGCAAAATCTCCACAAACCAAGTTGAACCGCTATGCCATTGTGTAGCGCCAAATAATACTCGAGCTCAGCGGCGACGAGGTCCATTTGCGGCTGCCCGCCGCCCATACAGGGATCCACTGCAACGACACGACCTTGGCCGGGTGTCGTTTGTCTATTCTGGGTGCAGTGCACTCCATTGGCTCGACGAAAAAGCTCACTCTAAACGAAGCCTCATCCAGCTGGGATATCACTTGAGCTTCGAACCTTTCTCCACACGAATCTTATTTATATACCCTCAAAGAATAAACTTCTTTATTTCAACGTAGAAATCGGAAGACGGCATCCCGTGCATCGCACGGGTAACCGCTAGTTGTTATTCGCACTCGCCCAGAGCGATTATTCTTTAGGTTCGACAGGATCCATAACTGGTTAATATCAACCTTATCAACCTTATCCCATAGAACATAACACTCCGTTCAGTCGTAAGTACTACATAGTATGCATCAATCATCAATCAAAGAAATCTGGGAATGGCTTTCCTGCGCGTAAGTATTCGATTTCACTGCCATAATTAATAGGTATCGTCGCTCCCTGCATCCGGTTTGTCCGCCTCATGAACTTGCGTCCATTTAACGTGGCTGATAAGCGGGCGTAATTGGCAAACCACATCACCACCATCGCCATAACCCTCAATCCATAATCTTCGAAGAGAAAATCCCCGTCTTTGCCGCTCTCTAAAACACAATGCCAGCGTCTCCACCTCCCAGCGCTCGTACATACCGTTCAGTGACAAGGACTTCAAGGCGCTGAATTTCAGCTTCCCTGGGGTGCTTGTGACCGTCGCGTCCACCGCCGCCGGGTCTCGTGAAATCACAGGACATAATCCATCGATAAGTTCGTTTGTATAATGGCGAATGACGATAGTTTCGAGTTTTTCTAGCTTGCCAAAAACGCTGAGCCATACAGACCGTAGAATCCCGATCCCGACGACTTTAAAAGATTTCAAATGGTGTAGGGCCAGAGAATCCCAACTGATACCGGAAGGCTGAAAATCGAAATGGTGGAACTCGATAGAGACTCGCCTGATCCCTTGTGAATCTTGGCCCTGAAACGTCGCAGGATAAAGATTTTCGACAGAAAGGGAAGTGATAGGAACGATGTTTTTGGCGTTAATAACGGTAATCAAATCACGAACGAAGGTATCATTGTCGGTGTGGTAGGCTGAGCGGGGACACGATATGCTGACAATAGCAGTGTTTGGATAAGTGACCGTGGTGAAAAATGCGAGGCAACTCATTACCTCTTCCCCAAGATGGATACGTGCCATAAAGGGTAGAAGAGTAGAGGGAGAGGAGAATGCGTTCAGCTCAGAATGCCTGGGTGGAACCATTACTGAAGAGAGGTGAATGTTCTCGAGTTGGGGCATGTGAGCTAGGGCTGCACGCCGTCACCGTAATATACGGGTATACGGTACCCGTCATACGGTTACGGCCCCGTCGCCGTCAGGCTTTCGCTCCGCACATTGACGGTACGGGTGCCGGTACGGTTTGCCACCA
>Ga0307516_10010310_pt1 | contig 10285 bp, 15 predicted proteins | sample 19_EM_MG_FD_203310 | JGI IMG/M metagenome (GOLD analysis project Ga0307516, IMG submission 203310) | Populus trichocarpa ectomycorrhiza microbial communities from riparian zone in the Pacific Northwest, United States - 19_EM | ecosystem: Host-associated > Plants > Roots > Unclassified | place...
GGTCGGCCTTCCTATCATTCGGGAAGCGCGACTACGCTACGTAGCATCTCGGTCTTACCGCTAGACCAACCTCTGACCCCCAGACCCCTCGTAGAGATCAGGTCGGTGAAGAACCGGTCTTGACAGGTATCATTATTTGATGTGTTGTCAAGTGTCACCCATCCAATCTACATCCATGAGAATGAAGGAATGTACCAACAGACTCACCACATACCCTTGTGGCTATATCCAGTTGATCAAGGACATGTAAAAAAGTAGCAGCTAGGTGTTGACCATCATGACATCCTGGAATGTGGTGAAAACCAATAAGGTCAGCCCAGAGCATGAGATCATTTGATCCACTCATGGATGGTGAAGCTTGGATCCAATGGGCCATCACCACCATGAATGGGGTCATATTTGGATTGGACCATGCATCAGTTGTGAATGAGATTTTCCCAAGTGAGCCCTGCAATAAGAGTCATTGACTAGCAGTATGCATACTACATGGACTATGTACCTGCATTGCTTCTGCCAACTGATTGAAGTGGTCATCAAAAATTTGCATAATCCATGTCTGAATTGTTGTGTGATGCGGGATGTCTTTATCTCGTAGCTTGCTCCACAACATGAGGAATAATGCATGAAGCACTGGACTTTCAATGATATTGAGTGACTTCAAGCTTGGACATCAGTCCACTAGCCATAGAGAGTAGTAATCAATACCAACCAAGTCCTCATGCACAATGAAATCAACAACACCATCCAAGAGGTGTGCATTCGGTGAATCCCAAACACTGACTCCTTTGCTGTCCCCCCCCCTAACTGGTGTCTGGGGTCCATTTCCGAGGTAATAGCACCTCTTTGCTGAAACCTTGCACAGCGCACGAGAACCTCAATGAGATCACTCCTCACTGTATGAAAGTATGTAACTATGTAGACACACTACAGTCCTAGATAGTCACTTTATACCACTATGCTTGAAGTTGTGATGCAGCAAGCAAGATGGATGTGAGTTGTTAAAATTGCCTAATCTATCACTTTGGCCCCTGTAGTGGTAGCAGTCTTCACCTCATGTCAACTCAACGATCCCCACAACATACGCCTGTATGTTCCCTGTACACCCACTCATTCATCCGCATAGATAAATTATGAATCATCATTCAAATACCCTACATGTTTTGGACTCACAGGAGGAGCCAACCACATCATCACTTGCACCACATACCCAATCCCTCATTGCATGACTTCATGACTTGGCGGCTCCATCACTTGATGACCTCAACCATATTCCCCAATCCCTCCCCAAGCCTGAGACTGCTGAAACTCACTCATTCCACCGGCATAGTGCCATTGATGGCACATATATGCAGTCTCCTTCACCTTCTTTCGGAGAGGCGACATTGTTTACAATAACCAGCTAAGTAATTCATTCAAGGAATCTCAATGGCATCCAGAACACTATTGGGATGAGCCCAACTCTGCTGGGTCTCCCGAAGATAACCTAATTGAACTTGATTCTGCTCAAGACAAGTCCCACTCTCAAACTCAGCACCCTCCATACAATTTCACTTGTACTACAGTCCCGAGACGAGTTCTATACAGCCCCTCATACATTCAATTCGAAAGTTCGTACCCGTGGGGTGCATCAGCACAGCCCACAGATGAAGATCTTATCTCAAAAGCCAACAGCGAATTGTATCTCACGCTTTACCAATGTGGCAGTCTCAAGGTGTGCGTAAACGACAAACAAGCTTGGGAGCTACAGTGCCCTCGAGGCTGCTGGGTCAAGACAAATATCCGTAGCCATATCCCACTCATGACCAAAGGCCAGTTTTCCAACCTCAAATCACACTGGGGCACAAAATCGTGCACCAAGTCATCTGCAACTCAGGAAAACATGAGTGCCTCCCACTTTGCACTGGCAACAATCTTTCCGGCACAACCTCAATCTGATTCATCTGCAGGCAATTGTAGCAGCCCAAACATGTCTCTGTGAGGTGCTATTGACAGAAGTTGCATTTCTTACTGAAGGATAACTAGAAATCACTCGGCCTCCAGAACATCACTTCAACAATCTGGCTCGCAACTTGGGACCAATACTTGCCATGGCCTTGTCCTCGATAGTAATAACTGGCCAGTTATTCCAGGTCCTCCAATACAAGCTAACTTCCCTTGGCTCCGTACTCGCGAAGGACCTGACCAACTCCCTTTCAACATCGAAATCACCAAAGGTGTTGTATCAGCACAATCCCACAACTGTCTTCATTCCATCGTAGATGGCGATTCTACCTGTTTCCCTTGCAGTCAAATAGCTTCCCACATGGAATTGCTCGCACAAAATGCTAGCAAACGCAAATCTCACATGCGTTATACTCTCCTCACACCTCTCCAGCTCCTCTTCCTTCTGGACAAGTGCAATGAAGTCATGAATGGTTTAAAGCTTCAGGTACGTGCTTTGCCATGCTACCATCCAGTTCATTTGTCTCAGTAGAGTTTCTCTACAGAGCCTTAATGACATGCGCAAGCTCAAGCGCATGCTTGCAAATCTTGAAAATCACAACTCACTCATGATGGCTCTCTCACAAGCTGACATACCATGGCTCTGCCAGCTCCTCAAGACTGCACTTCACAATGGGGCAAGCATACGTACAATTATCCACATGATTGAAGATGCACTGGAGAGAGGGTACCGGCCCTGTGGCCACACTGCTGAGGCAACAGACCTCGCTCTCCTCATTTATCGGCTCGGGGAAGAAGCCTCCTCTTTGTGCTCAGCAAGCGCCTCGCTTTTCCATCTCTTTGCACCCTCTGTTCCAAGATGTCTTTCATCAAAATCACACCAACTATTGAACACATCTCTATTGACACCATCAAGAAAAATATTCAAGACACCATTGTAGTGCCTCATCTAGAGGCTGGCTTAATTGCTTGTTGTGGTGTCAGCCTTCTGGTTGATGAAACAGCACTTGAAGAAGCTGCAGTCTATTTCTCAATGGCCAATGGCATCAGTGGTTTGTGCTGGACCCATTCACATCTCATTGACCCCATGCTTTACAACTACCAGTCTGCAATCAACATTGCAACATCTCTCAAGGCCAGTAAAGTCCACCTTGGAAAGGAAGTGACTGTCATTGGTGCACACATTTTTGGTGAAGACGGACTCTACCCAATTCTTGCTGCACCTACTTGCAAGTCCGAAGATGCTACCGACATGGAGTTCATATTCAACACGGCCATCAGTGGTTGGCAGGTAGCAGGTGGCAAGGAAGACATTGGTCCACTTTGGTCCTTTGCCATGGATGGAGATGCAACATGTCGGAAAGCTGGCCATAGGGTCTTCCTCAAGAACCAGCTCCCCATCACGTCTCTGTTGCACAGCACATTATCGAACCTTCCTGGTATGAACCTTTACACAGGTGATGGCGAAGTGACCTGTCAAGTCTGGGTCTACTCCAGTAGGGGGTCTGGTCAAGTCCAGACGAAAGCGGACGGAGGTCAAGGGCAGGGGGCTGGACAAGGAGTTAGTCCGACCGGAGTTGGTGACCGCTTGGATTCAACAACTAAGGACAACGAGCATTGATCCCTTGCATAGGTTCTGGTCAAGAGGTTGGAGACAGAAACAGAGACAGAGACAGAGACAGACAGAACTGGAGTAGTGACTATGGTTGATTTCAGACTGAAGGATACAGGATAACCTACAGAGTACTTATACTAAGTAAGAACTAGGGACAAGTACTTACGGTGACAAGTAAACAGCCTAAAAAGCAGACAAGGGATAACCAGAGAAAGTAATAGGTCAGGTCCGGGTAAAATAAACCAGGTCCAGTGAAAATGATACAAGGCAAAGGATATATCGGGTACACGGAGAACTCACATCAAGGCAGGGTAGACGGTGAGGTGTAGTAAGGACTGTACAGGGATTAGACCAAGGGTCATACTTAACGGAGGTATAACTGCACGACCGTGACCGGAGTAAGTGAGGGTGACCGGAGTTGAGCTACAGTGCTGCGATGCAACCGGAGTGACCGGATAGGACCCGGAGTTGGACATGGTCGTAACATGACCCTCGACTTCGACTATAAACATATCATTAAACATAAGTGTTCTCATCCTTATGTTGACCATCGTCACCAATACTACCTTTTGTAGGCTTTAGCGTCCGTGGAACCAAAGGCATGTCACTCAATCATGGACAGTGCATCAGCACCTTTATCTTGAGCGCTACCTCCCCCTGCTTGACAACCTTGATCAAGATGCGGCTCGATGACTCTTATATCCCAATGACCCACAAGATGTCCCACGCACCATCGAGCTTCTGTCTGCAATCATTGCCATCGCCAAGTTCAATCCAGCACTTCCACCCTTTACGTCTTTGGGATGTATCCCTGATGTCAATGTTGTCGCTGTCTTCAAAGCACGGCAAGTACTGGGTTTCACTCTGGAGAACCTACTGGAACCGTTTACTAATGTTAAGCTGTCGCTATCCGAGCCAGTGATTCACCTGAGCTGCTTCACACGCCTTCTGTACACGTTCTACTGTGACCAACGCTGCCGCTTCATGCCTAATCAACTATACTACGATTCCCAGATGATGGTGAAGAATGCTATCTTTAGCATTGCAAAACAGCAGAAGCTCAATCCCTCCTCCAGGTTCTCTCTGCTAGATGTCGGTGATGATGCACTTGAGCTCATGTTTGCATTATCATGAATGTCTGGGGGTCACAACAACACCTTCAACTATCAACAGATCATTGATCGCCTTTGCACTGTGCGTGATATTGGCGACATTTACTCTTGTAATCCAGACATCTGTCATGGCCATCAACGCTTGAACATGAATCGGAAAGAAAGCATTGATCACATTAGTCATGCAACCTGGGTCGGTGATACGATCGCCACGAACTGCAACCTTCCTAGCTGTTGGAGTCAAGGTAGAGAGAATGCCATGGAAATTCTAAAAAGTCCAAGGTTCTACCCACTTCATATGACTTCAAAACACTTTTCTCCTCAGGTTCAGGCATAGATATCCTCTGCATGTTTGGAGATGCAAAGTACCCCAGCATCAACGATGCTGAGGACCATGAAGACTTGGTGGATGTTCTGACCACACAAGTCCGTCCCACAGCACAGACAACTATGGAAGATGTGCAGGTTGGTTGCACAGCGGAGACTGACGCTGGAGGAATTGGCAGAGAGGAGGGAGAGGAGGTTGACATTGGGTTTGATGAAGCCATCGAGGACGAAATCGATTCACTCGACCGTGATCCCACCACTTCCAACCAGCAACTGGTATCGGACATGCATTCCCCAACTGCACCTCCATCTGGTCCTGGAGTGCATGTTGAGGACTACCTTTTGTGTGACGAATGCAAGTGGGTCCATAAACAGAGTGTTTGTCGACTCCTTATCACTCCCAACTTCTCCCCCAAGTCAACTGTTCAACTTCTCCGTGTTTGGGGATATACTTCAGTGAACAAGAGATTAAGTGACCTTGAGACAGGTCACCTTCTCTGTGGCGATAACTTTGTCGTTGGTGATGTCTTTGTATTGCTTGTACGCACTCACAACAAGGCGCTTGCACTTGCCTTCATCCACTCCACACATATCTCACAGGGGGGCTCAGCATGTGGCCACATTAAGACAGCAACACTTATGTCCCCACAAGGCAGAATCAAGGTCACTGGTGATATTATGGTCCTACGCCCCTCTATCACTAGTCCTGTTCCGAGCCCCGAGTCCCTTTGATTGTGGACTGACAGTTATCTCAAAGCTGCATCCTCAGTGCCTGGAACGCAAGTTAAGACTACTCACATTGTTTCCATGAGCGTTGCCGGTCATCTCCTCACAGTGGTCAATCCGACAACTGCCACTGCCTCAGCCCACTTGGCACCTGATGATCAAGCAGAAGTGAATGCCAATGACACAACATGGGCATTGTCCACCGAGGTGCTCGAGACTGCTATGGCAATGATCTGGGGTCGAGTTGCTGCACACAAGACCCCACTATCTGGCTTCCCTTCAATCAGGCATACGTGCAATTTATTTCCATATCAGACATTGGATGGTATGTCAGTGGATTCAATGGGAGACATGATACTAATCAGATTAACACAAAGGTCTCCAACAACTTGTTTGCAATGCAGGGACGGAACTTCTTACTACCTCCAAAGGAAAGTCAGCCCCTGGTATGTGCCCGGTTTGCAATGAAAAGATCGAGTCTGATATCCGCTCACACATGGGTGGACACATTCTACGTGCTGCCCGTCAAGTACCTGAAACTGTCGTGAATCCTATCACCGGCACTCTTCCATGCAGCTTCTGCAGTCGTTGTGGGGTGGCTGAATGTATGGAAAGCCAGACAATCGCGCTCCGGATTTGGGCAAAATCGGTGAAAGTCGTCCAGCCGTACATCACGCATTTGAAAGTACGTATATTGGGTTTGACGAAGGACACCAGACACCGCCGTCATAAAGTCGTAAGTCCCGCCAACCCTACTTTGTGCAGACGAAAGTCACCGCAGTCATAAAGTCGTACAGAAGGAGGTCACGGCATCCTTACTTCGTGCAGACGAAAGTCCCACCAACCCTACTTTGTACAGACAAAAGTCATGTAGTCCTTACTTTGTGCAGACGAAAATCATGCCCAACCCTACTTCGTACAGACAAAAGTCATGTAGATTTTATTTCGTACAGGTGAAAGTCACTTATTTCATACAAACGATACTTGACACAATGTTGATAGTAAAACATATTGGATGCACTAGAGATTCGACAGGTGCCATAAAAACAAGCCCTCCGAAACAGGGAGGCCATGAAATGAGAGTGCGAGTGCAAACTCCTCATTAGTACGTGCAATATTACACACTTCCACAATTCCTATGGCGGACTCGATGTAACCATGCGCTACTAAGTAATTTTGCGCATAGACGCCAAGAGTGTCGAAGCCAGGCACTGTGGTGGCCACCACAGTCGATCAATAGTAGTGACTTTCCATGACTCCGCATAAGTTCCATACATGGGTGTATATGATGGGTGAAGTGGAAATTCGATCTGGCTCCAGTGGATTGTCATCTAACACAGTTCCAATCCACACATCAACAACACAGACTCAGCACTTGGCACTGGGTAAACCAACTTACGATGGGCGTGCTGGTGGGTTGCTGTAATGCCCTGAGTTGTTTTGGATGCATGACTTTGTTCCAGAGCCACATTATTTGCCCTTGTTGGTGGTGCACTTTGGCTTGTCGACGACATAGTTGCAAGGCCAGTGGTGGGAGCAGATGCAGCCTTGGCCGTATCTGACACTGAGTAAGGGATTTGAAGTTAAATACTGTACAATACGATACCTGTATGGTCAGGAATGTCTGCCAGCCGATCCTTGAGGGCATATGAATCTATGAGTAAAACATTATATTTGCAATCAAGGACACATACCATAAGTTCCTCGACACCCTTAACAATCATATATGCCAGTGCCTCTGAGAACGAGGAAGTTTCTTTCCACAAGGGATATGAACAAGTGCCGAGTGAGCTTAAAGCTGATTTCCTGTGAGAGAGCCGTCACTAAAAGACTATCTGATTGGTTTGTATCCCTCACCTTGTGTGATGAATCCCTACACGTTGACCAACCACCACAGGAAAAAAACTTTCATTACCATCACGAAACATAGCCTGCACCTTTTCTGACTCGCAGAATAAGGACAAAAGATCACTGGTATGTGGATCGGGCGGTGCCTGTTGTACAATTGGTTGCAACTGACCCATCACCATCCTAGCCTCAGCCAATGAGTAGCACTGAATGGCAATGGGGAGTGGGGGGGAGGAACGTCCGCAATGAAGAATAGGGCTGTGGGTTTGTGTTTCAGTACGCTTTCAAGATGTGACATTAGCTGATCGTGAGTATTACCAAGCGGAGTATATTCCAGGTTGACCACCACCAATGACCGCCCAGTGCTCTAAGTTAGCAGTAGCTGCCCATGAGTCCATCTCTCCTGGGAGGCAGCCTTGCCCCTTGATCCCACTTTATAGTCGTATTTTCGGCATTCTCAGTCCATATGGTATAGGCCTGTAACCAGCAGTGTACATTCAGTATCTATTCATGGAACTCTAAGGTGACAAGAAGCGGAAATGTGGGCACAGATCAGGTGCCTAACAAGAAGTCTCAGGATATGAAGGCAATCAAGGCAAGAAGAGGCCAAGAAACAAAGAAAAAGTGAACGTGTGTGCCGGACATATGGGAAATGGTAAAACTCCAGGGTTCACAGTACTACAGGCAACCCATTATCAGCACTCCCAAACCTCTTTAAGCCAAATGAAGGCCATTCGCAGAAACAATTGCATTTGTGGCGTGTCTCAAACAGACGGATGGTGGATTCAATATTTCCTTCCCCAAAAACATTCTGACCGTCGCCAACCGAGCTATGCAATTAGTCAGTGCCTGCACTTTGCAATATAGAGTAAAAGATTGTTACGGATCAGTTAGGATTTGTGGGTCCGTGAGGAGCGTAGTACTCCCTATAAAGATAGTTAGCCAGTGTTCAGTAAGAGATGACCACCTGCCTTGATAGTCTGATATGAAGGCAAGCTTGCCAGTTTTAATATACTGGACATGTTGAGTAAATGCGAGAAATTCTGCCACATCATACCCTTGTTCATCTTCATCGAGTGACGGACCACAGTCCATGTTGTGAATGAACTTGGTGAAAACCGCACTACCCCCTTTGATCAACTCTTCCAGTAGAAATACACCAGATACCAATGTACCAGCAAACTGTGACTTATCAGACACATTGGTAGGTTGAGAATGAGCCAATGCTAGGCCTGCTTCCACGAATCGCAGACGGGGTATATCGAATGGAGGTGGGTTGGCAGAAGCAATTGCACAGTCGATGAAGTCATACGTCATGGTCAGAAGTGCCTTGGCCCAATAAAGGGTATTCGCTTCACGATGGAGCTTCAGGAGTTCATCTGCTAGTGTGAGGCGTTGAATTCAGTGTTTTTCACGCTTTCCACGCTTTCCACCTCCAGGAGGGGGACCAGAGCTTGTGTCAGCAGGGAGGATGGAATGCACGAAATATGGGCGCTTCACTACCACATCCTGGGATGGTTTTGATCCTAGGCCAGACCAGGGTGGTGGTGTCAGCATTAATAACCCGCTTTGCGCTGTTTTGAATCCACCCACACCAATCAGTGACCCAGGAGTTTGATCCACCCTCAGTCGGCCGGGATAGGACTCCGAGGATTCCAGATTGAAGGAGTGATGTTGAGGATTTTCCAAGATCACAGAAAGAAGCCGCGTGGGGATGGGGTGAAATTGAATGGACTCAAACGACTCTGTCAGGACTACAAATCAGTGTAAGGAAAGATAAATGACCCAGGTGAATGAATGTGCTCACCTTTGTCTACATCTAGCTCCGATGTTCCACCAGACTTGAGCGCTTCCTTAAGATGGGTTCGGCAGGGTGAGGAAAATGGTTCAATGGCAGGGATCTTCCTTGGTGGTGAGTGGGCGGTGGGTGGTGGACTGACAACACCCCATTTCGTAGCCCCAGGGTTCATCCTAATAGTCAGGGCAGCGTTGCTAACCTCTGCACATGTCTTCTCGGTGTGGTCAGACAGTACAGATGGTTGAGCTATGCGTGCAGGCATGAATGTGGTCTGTGCATACCACATGCGGAATGGGATAGACTGGTCTCCAGTGGATGTCAAGCCCTCGTTACTAATCACGTCTTCGCCCCCTTCACTGATAGCAGCATCAGCAGTCGTCGTCTCACAATCAACTTTTGCAATGAACAACTCATACTCCGCCCACTGTGCAGCAGGGACAACCACATATAGAGTGAATTGTTTAGCCTTGAATGCGACAGCTTTAGAGTTCTTTCGAGCAGGCTGGAGACACTGAGCATAGAAATAAGGCAAATGGGAGTTGTGTGCTGAAAGATCCACCCATTCTGTGTCGCGGACGACAAACTCATCAGTACGCCAAGGAAAGGTGGCACAGAACATCTTGACTTTTGGAATGATCGTTTCAAGTGCGATTGTGATGAGGGCATCGGCAGTGATGAGGGCATTGATGTCCTTCTTTCCTTCACATATATTCTATATAGCACAATTACTTTTGGTCTGGAATGCAATTTATTAGGACTCACCCCAAACATGGTACTATGGTTGCGTGGACGCTTGGAACCAGTTTCATAGTGTGCCAAAATCTTGAGTGATATGGTTTCCGCCGGTGGGGAAGCATAGGCCCTTTTAACCCACCATTCCTGTTCTTCTCTGTAGCGGGCATGTTGTGACGTGTATCC
>Ga0307516_10010311_pt1 | contig 10284 bp, 6 predicted proteins | sample 19_EM_MG_FD_203310 | JGI IMG/M metagenome (GOLD analysis project Ga0307516, IMG submission 203310) | Populus trichocarpa ectomycorrhiza microbial communities from riparian zone in the Pacific Northwest, United States - 19_EM | ecosystem: Host-associated > Plants > Roots > Unclassified | place...
TGTAGATTTTGCAAAAGTTTCCTCAAATTCTTCTAAAAAAGTTTTCACTTCTTCATCTTATTTAGCTATTATTGGTTCATTAACCTTTTTTATTAAAAATAATTGACCTATAAACCCACAAACTACCTCTTTTAAACGTTTTGTGTAGCTTGGTAGCTCCAATCATTTGTAACTTAGTAGCTTCAATCATTCCTTTTAATTCTATCATTCTTTTTTTTTTTTTCTAAATGATAATTTCATCTTGATAAAATCAAACAAGATATGAGAGTACACTTTTAACCAATTCATATCAAGAACAATATTACGCCTACCTATTTTCAATACCCTTAAATCAGCTTGGAATTCATGACCCTGCATAAACCAAGTTAGCTTTGGATAATGAGAATCACATCTCATAACACTTCCATTTGCTATTGTTACTGCCAACACAGTAGTCTTAACTATAATAGCTTTAATCTCCTTAACCACTACAACATCTATGAAATTATAAGTGCTTCCACTATCTATGAGAATAATTAAACTATTTTCCTAACAACAACCTTTTATCCTAATGGTATTATGGGTATAATTACTAACTAATGCATTCAATAATAACCCGTGTTCATTTATTTTCTCATCTAACCTCATAATCTCATAGCTCTCTCATTTTGTTATTTTCAAGAATTCATTTCTTTTCATCTTTTAACCCATCCATTATATAAGTTCCCTTCATATTACATTCATGCCTAGGTACAAACTTATCTCAACATTTAAAACAATGGCCCAAAAACCTTCTTTTCATATAAAGTCTCAATGCGTCTTGGTCCTACTTTGGAATTTACCTTAGAAGGAATAAAAGGTTTTTTTGGCATATTATATGATACTCTTCTTGTTCCAAAAGAAAATTTTGTTCTTGGTAGCACTAGCTTGGCCCTTTTTACTACTGTATAATTTGATTCATCTTGTTATTTTGCCTGCTCAAAAACTTGCATCAGTGTAGCAAGTTTTATAATTTTTAGCATAGGTCTTACGTCAACCTTTAATCCACTAAAAAAACTTGAAATGTAATAAGCTTCAGGTAATGTTAGATTCAAAGCATTCATGAGGGACTTCAATTCTAAAATTTTCTCCACATATTTCTCCATATTTTTATCTTGCATTAGTTTGTTGATTTCCTTCACCACATCCTTTTTGCTACCAAATCTCATACAAAGTTATTTACTGAATTCTTCTTAACCAGCTAGATCCTCCCATCCAAATAAAAATCCTTCATACAACACCTCTGCATTGTCTTCCAAGTATAAGAAAGCTATTTACATCCATTATTGATCTAGAATGAAATTCAGCTTAAAGAATTTCCTATATTTCTTGAGTCAACCTTTTGGATTCTCTCCATTATGGCTTGACAATTCTACATTAGGCAAGGTTACGTTGTAACCTTCTATTTGGATTTCCTAACATTCTATACCTCTTCTCCTTTGATTGTTTATATGATGAGAAAGTGTTCCATCAATACATGTGTTAACTCTTCCCTTTCTATCAAACCTCTATTATTCTTGACGATACCTTAAATAAAGTTATGATAGAATTCAATTTTGAGTTTAATTGATCATTTTTTCCCTCTATCATTGTATATAATTTCTCATATAAGTGTTGTATTTGCTAATCCACATTTATATTGTGTTCCTCCAAATTCTTGATCCTATTATTCTCCATCATTTTAGCCATGAATTGATTATATGATACCAAATTATTAAGCTTACTCCTTAACATTAATGATTTAAAAAGAAGATTGAGGATGAGAAAAGAAGAAAATTGAGATAAAAGAGGTATATCAGAATTAACTATCAAAATAGTGATTTTTTTCCTTACCGCTCACATTTCCTAAACCAATATTTATATACAACTTATAATCTTTAACTGCCTAACCAACTATGACAATTATTAACAAACATCTAATACAACCAACTATGCACGTGGCTTTATTCTTTACTAGTTGTTTAATTGCTCCCTTGCTGTTTAATTATCACTTCTTTTTGAGTTCAATGCTTGCTTAATGGCTGGACGTAATAGGTTATTGACACTGTCATATTTCAGTGCCCGTCATCTCTCGCCAAGCCAAACCTTAGTCACCAACAACCTCCATTTCCGTCATAGATAACTTTATTGCAACCTAGTTCTCTACCTCCATCTTCGTTCAAACTAGCAGCAACCTTATAGTTCCATCTCCTTCATAATAGTTGAAACCACAACAACCTTTTTACCTTGACACATAATAACACTGCCAAGCATACATGGCTAGAACCCAACGACCATCAATTAGTCGAAATCACAGTTTCCTTCCCCTCTCAAAAAACCTAAAACCATAACCTTTTTTAACTCAAAACCTATTAAAATCAATAAGTCCACAGGCTACGGAATCTACCTAGAAATAGCATAAATCGTACTTAAAACACCTTAGTAACGATCATTGTTGTTTTCCACCTAAAAACCAAGTCGATCATACCCTTTTATAGATTTTAGTAATAGAGTGTGAAGTACACGCGCCACTAGTATAACACCTTCAATGTGCCAGTTCCAGTAGCTTTTAGACATCTCTAACGACTCTCAAAGGTCGATTTCAAACTCAACACATTGATGTATTTGTTTTAAATGATTCATTGGATGTTCTGTTGATTTATGTATTTGCCCACATGCGATTAATTTTTTATGTGTGAATTTATATTTTCTCGTAAATGATCAATTATCTATGTGTGAATTTGTTCTTATTGCTTTTGATTTGGATATGTCAATAAATTTTTCTTTCTTTAACTCAAAGTTTGCCCAAGAGTTGTAAATTCTACTTAGGTTTACCGAGAAACTTGAATGTCGCACTAAGGGTAATCAAATTTGTATTGTAAATATTGATGTAACATGTATTTGTATATTTATTGCCTTGTGTATTTGTATTTTTCTCCTAACTTAAATCATTTTAAGAATCATAAATCTTAATTAGTTTTTTTTAGATGTTATATTAAAGGTAAACGAGTTGACTTTGTATTTGAATACCAATTTTTCATGTACTTTTATTTTCCTTAATCTTATATAGTTGAAACATTTCTCGTAACTTAAAATTGGTTAAGTTATTGTAAATCCTAATAAGGTTTTTCCTCGGATGTTGCCTTGAGAGTAATTAAATTGATCCTATATTTATGGTTCTATTTTATGTTTTTACTTTTGACATGATAAATAATTTTAGGTTGGACCAACATGATCTTACATAAGCCCATTAAAAGTAGGAGGTAGCCTCCCGGTCCAATTTGAATATAACAAGAACGATGGATCAAAGCCAATTAATAATAACCATCCTTTTGGGTCCAATGCCTTTATTCAAAAAGTAAGGAGTGTGTCTTGTTACCAAGCCCGTGTCCTAAATCACTGCCCTAGATCTTAGTAGTATCATACCTTAAATAACCAAAGCATATATACCAGTTTAGGCAAATCTTAGCATGCATGCACAATAGATACTTTTTATCATTAAAAACAAACACGAAACAACTTACTTTAGATAAAATGTGGTAGGATGTTTTGGGGTTTAACCTTTCATTTAACATAAACAACCCCTTTTGCAGAACCTTTAAAGACTAGTTAAGGTTTCTAATTACCATAAAATTATATGACGACTACGTTTTCTATTTTTACCTGTTTTACATATAGTTTGTCGTGATGTCTCATGCGACAACTTGTTACATATTATGCGTATATGGCATAATCAGATAATTCTTTAAATAACATTATAATTATTAATTTAAAGAGGAAATTATTTTAAATAAAAAAGTGTTTCTATGCCAAGGAAGCTAGCCCCACTCACCTAGCCTCTAAAAAGGAAAACCTACGCGTTTTAGAAAGCCAGGCTCGCATGCCTGGCATTTTTATTTAAAAAATAAACAATTAAGCGCACAATTTATCATCCTTTCAACATGAAAAATTATAATTGATGACCAATCATCTCCTACAACAACGACCATCTTTAGTGGCTTGAAAATTAGGGTCGAGTTTTCGGAGCCCTAACACCAAATTTTTAACTTATTTTGACATGAAAATACAAAAAAAAAATCCTTAAAACTTTAACATCCCATTTTCCAACCTAAGAACACCCTTCTCCAATCACTCTGAAAATTAAAAATAAAATCAAACCTAAAAAACTTTACGAGCTCCAATCTATATATGTTTTTTGCATGATTAAAGAGCAAAACCACTTTCATTGAACACAATTTTGTAAAAAAAACACCAAGATCGTCTATTGGAAGGTGGTTGACCACATTCTTTTTCTCTCCTCTTTTTTTTTTTGATGACTTTCTCATAATTTATGAACTAAAACGTGATGAAAATAAAGATTGAGAACTGAAATATAAACACCAAAACTACATGAACTAAATACATGAAAGTAAAAAAAATAATATAGGGATTAAAAGGAAATTTCAGGTATAAAAAATGCATTGTTTTTACAATGCAATCCACTTTGTTTTATGTCTTAATGAATAGTACAAAACACCATGAATTTACCCCAAATCTTTTAGTTTTGTTCATAATATATGTATATGATATAAATGTGCATATCTTGAGTAATGTTTAGATCAAGTTTTAGGTTAACTTTGAGAATATCCATATCATTTATCATCCATTGAATTGATATTCATCGAGTTGAGAATCATTAATTTCAATACCAGAAAATTGGTCCAAAAAAAATAATCAAATTAAGTAGAAAATTATAGGGCATGAGTTTTTCACTGTAGTCACATACACATTATATTGTGGATTGCTATAGTGAAATTACTATTTTTCCCTTTAGTTGAAAAAAATAAAGCTTTAGTTATGGAGGTATTTTGGTCGTTTTCATATGCATATGGGTTATTAAAAGATTAAACGGGGGTATGATAGTTTTTTCAATTTTTTTATACAATAAAAATACTCTTCTACCCCAAAGGTTAACAAAATTTAGAATTGTTAACCAAGAGTTTTTTTATTTTTTGTCTTTTCATAAACTTTAAAACAGTAAAAATACTTATTTACGCCCAAGGTTAAAAACAATACTTGAGCTATTGACTAAGAGATTTTTTTTGTTTTTCCCTTCTTAGGCTACAATTAAAATATATTTTTACCCTTAGAAAAGACAAAAGATAAGTTAAGCATGTAGGGATGTTTTGGTCCTTTCACATTGGTTTATTTTTTATTTCCAGGGTAATGAGGGTATTTTAATAATTTTACATTGGCATTTTAATTCGTGAAAGTTATTGGTGTGTGGGTGGTGTCCACGCCCTTTGGTCAGCACATGCAACGCCACCCGGTATCAAAACCCTGCCTTCTGCCATGTCCTTAAAAGCACCTCTACGTCCTTTTCCTCCTGGTGTGGCGCCTGACGACGATTGATGGATCGTTTGTTGCCAGTAGTCATTTTTTTTTCTTTTCTTCTCTCTCTCTCTCTTCCAAAGAAAGCACATGTATGTCCTTTTTATTTTATTTTTTCATTTTAGTCCTTATGCTTTTTATTGCTTATTATCGTCCTTGGCTCTTTTAAAAAAGTTTTTTTTATGTTTTCAATTAGTCCTTAAATTACAATTTGTCATATTTTTTTTTTCCAATATGTTCCTTATTCTTTTGATTTCTCATTTTCACCTTTGGTTTTTTTTGTTAAAGTTTTATTGGTTTTCAATTTCATCATTCAATCAAAGTCTATGTTGCCTTTTTTTTTTTTCATTTAGCCCTCATTCTTTTGATTTCCTTTTCTTTTTGTTAAAGTTTTATTCTTTTCAATTTAACCCTTCAATTTAAATTTTTTTGATGCCCTCAAATTTATTTTTTATTTCAGTTTTCACCCTCATTCTTTTAATCACAATTTTTTATGTGGTTGGTTTTTTCTCCTATTACATCCTTCAGTGTTTGATTTGTTTAGGATTGAGCTTCATGGTTTTTTCACTTGTCATGCTTCCGATCTAATGACACGAGTCACAAGATTTAAGAGTTAATAGGCTAGAAATCCTTTTTTCCTCATTTTCTTTTATGATTTTATTATTCTAAATTATTATTTTTTAAAAAAATCTGGTTTTGTGGTTACTTTCAATTTCTTTTCTATCGATTTGTCTTGGTCTTATTACTTAGACCATATGTTTAGCAAGCCTTTTTTTTTATAAATGTTTTTTTAAAAAAAAATTGTTTCGTTTTGTATTTAATTTTTATAGGTTTTGTATTTTATTTTGTATTTTACTTTATATAGATAAGTTTTGTTTGGGAAGAAAAATAATTATTTTGAAATAATATTTCTAATATATTTGGCCATGTATTTTTTTTCCTTCTATTTTATTCATTCGGTTTCACATGTGTTTTTATTATCTTTTATTGATTTTAATAAACAAGTTTGGGAGACATAAAATGATAAATGTATTATTTTGTGAGATTAAATATCTTGATGTATATCTATTTTTTAATTTTTTCAGTTTCTCTTTTAATTATTGTTAATAATTTTTTTTATTTAATACATAAACAATTATTAGATGTTTAGATAAAATTTTTAATTTATAGTTATAATATTTTTATGTAAAATCATATATATCAAAATAATTTATATATATAAGTTTTTTATTTTTAAAAAAATTTATGAATCGCTATAGAATACGGGTCAAAAGGACAGGTAAAATAAATAAAATATGTAGGTGTAAATCGAAGTAGTTGTAAAGGACAACAAAAGAAAGGTCGATATTAAGGCCGGGTCAAGTGCCTGCACAAATCAAAGCAAATGGCATAGAAATGCGTGAGCTTCGGAATCATCGACGAACTCCAAACTTGGGCGTCTAGAATATCCAATCTGGCTGCATTCGTGGCATGACACGATCGTTAGGATATTTAGAACTTCGAGAATGAAAATAACATTAAAGAAATAGTAGCAAGCTCCCCATGTCCATGACGCGCAAGTAAAGCGCGTGGAAGCACGTTCCGCAGTGGATTCCACTGGTGTTTTTTTAATGGTATTATCACACGTGGCTGGACTAATTTATACAAGGATGACAAAAATAAAAAATAAAAAATAATAATAACTGGCAGGTACGTTCACTGCCTAGAGAAACGCAAGTGAAGCTAAGGGATTGGAGTTTGGATAGACGCAACCAAAAACAAGATTGCCCGCTTGCTATAAGTTTCTTTCTAACTTGAAACCGCTGCAACGTGCCAACGTCGCTCTCTCTGTTTTAAGACACGACACCGAACCTCGTTAAGACTCACAGGAAAAGAGAAAACAAGATTGAGAAGATCTCAGAAGGAGAGAATGGAAGGAAGCAGGACTAAGGGAAGAACCACAATTGAAGTTGGAGCTGATGGGGTGGCTTTAATCACCATCATCAATCCTCCTGTTAATTCGCTCTCTTTTGACGGTATCACTCGCTCTTCTTCTTTTTTTTTTTCTTTATTTGGTTCGAATTAAGTTAGATCTTGTATATTTAGTTCGTTTTATGTGGACCCTTTTGATTTTCAATCTTGATTTCTTGTTTTATGATTGGGTGGTGGGCTAATTTTTATGTGTAGGATTAAGATTTTCTTTTTTTATGAATTGGTGGTTGTTTTTGTTTCAGGAAACTGGATTCTGTTTACTACTTGGTCCATTTGATTTATCATTTCGCATTTTAACTTCTGTTTACCAGTATAAATAAAAGATAATTTTAACAAGTTGGTGTGTAATTTGACAATTTAGGATGGCATGCTGCATCTTTTATGGGGTAAAGGGCCTCTATCCTCTTAATCTTGGTGTTATGATTGTTTTTTCAAAGAATTAGGAGACTATCCTCGACGTTTATTATCTCACTTTGAAAAATATTTACGTGATTTGTGTAATGCTACAAGTCTGTTAACTTGGTTCTGGTTTAAGCTAATGATTGGAAGCATTTGAAAATTCCTTTCGGGTTCTAGGTGTATTCTTATTCTACTCAAATTTGTGATACAATTCGCATAATCTAGACTTGCTTGATGTTGCAGTTACTTATTTTTCAGTTAAACGATGTTCTTCAATGATAGTGATCAAATATGGAACTTATCCCTATTGCTTTCTGTCCAGTGTTGTACAGCTTGAAGGACAGTTTCGAGCAAGCTTTAAGAAGAGATGATGTGAAGGCGATTGTTATTACAGGTAACTATTTAAATATTTAGAGATTATTCATAAAAATTTCAAGGAGTTTGCATGACATTTCCAAGCACCAGAACTGAATGAGAATGTGAGATGCCAAGCTAACATCTCATGTTAATGATGCAGGTGCAAAGGGCAAGTTCTCTGGTGGCTTTGATATTTCTTCATTTGGAGGAGTTCAAGGGGGAAAATGTATGTTCAGTATTTTATATTTCTCATGCTCAAGATATTTACCTGTAACTCCAATAAAGTCCCCGTTATGTTTTCTCAGTGAATGAACCAAAGCCTGGTTTTATATCTGTGGAGGTTCTCAGTGATACTGTAGAAGGTACTCTTTTGTTTATCCTTCATTCCTGATGTCTTAAATGTCCTCAACAGAAGTTTCATCGACATATTTCAGCTATTTGAATAGTTGCTTTGCTTTCCAGCTGCAAAAAAGCCTTCGGTTGCTGCAATTGATGGCCTTGCCTTAGGTGGGGGACTAGAGGTTGCAATGGTATGTCTTGCTATATATTCTTAATTGTATCACTTTATAATTGATTTCTTCAGATTATCTGATATACTTGCTATGTCAGGCATGCCATGCACGTATCTCAACCTCTACTTCTCAATTAGGCCTACCTGAACTTCAACTTGGCTTAATTCCTGGTTTTGGAGGTATGTCAGCGAGATGTTTACATTTCTTGTTTTTTGAAGGTCCCCAGAATGACAGCCTTTTTCTGTTTCTAACATCTCAATGTGCTCTTTGTAATTTCAATAAAATTAAAATTTCTGCATTGTCGTTTGCACTTTCCTGTAATGGTCGGTGGTTTGCAATTTGGTTATTTTGATCAAGATGGTAACTGGTAAGGAAAATCTATAGACGACCTTTTTTTTTCTTGCATTGGTAATGTATCAGGTGGAAGGGATAGTAAAGCATAGTGCTCACTAAATTAGAATTGATGAGTATATAGAGTGAGTAATTGCTTTTGAAAGTTGTAAAATCTGCATGACATGACACCTTGGCAAATTTCAAAAGTTAAATGACAAATTTCAGCATAAGGATGTTCATTCTTGTAAAATCTAACAGCAGGTGTTTAAAGACAACATGTAGTAAGGAAATAAGAATGTTGAAATCATTTACTTTCTAGACAAATAGTGATAAATCAGTGATGGTTTCGAGAGTGAGAAGTAGTTTTGATGGAGGACAAGGTGAAAGTCAGTTAAGATGATATGGTGTGTGAAGACATGGTAGCCATGAAATTGAGATAATGTGGCTCGTGATATGATATTCTCATTGGAAGGGACAGTGTTTGGTTTCCATCTTGTTGAGGCCAATGACCCAAAAAATGATTTCCATGGTTATGATATGAGAGCCTAATGACTATTCACAATAACTAAATCAGAAATTTTGTCTCTTACATCATAGGCTTGTCATTTATTTTTGTCGTTAAATATGAAAAAAAAAAGAAAAAAGAAGAGGGTTTGTGTTCAAGTAGCTCATTTAGCTCATCTTTTATCATTCTAAGTGAGTAAAACCTGTTAAAGAACTTGTTGATTAACAGTTGTAAACGCAAAATTGAAGGATGAAACTCCTCATATCCGTTAATTAAGATTATAGGAATAATGGTTGCATTCTTTGGTGTTTATTGTAATTGTTTTAATTAAAAGAAAAGCTAAAATGCGTTCATTGTAGATATGCCTTTGTTTATTGTGGATTGTAATAATAAAATGATGATCTTGCCCTTGAAAAAACTCTTAGAATGTTGCCTTTTTAGGGGTAAAATGGTTTGTAAATTTGTCATTCGATAATTGTTTAGGGGTTTTATTATCTTTTTATCATGTTTATGCACGGTAAAATGACTTTGCTACTAAAAATCATTCAACTCTGGTCAAAGGTCTTTTCAGGCATTTCACATTTTGATATACAGTAAAATTACAAATTTAACCTTGAAGTTAAAAATTTTAAGCCATTGTCATAGGGGGTATATTTGTATTTTCATATTGTTTTTTTTTTTGTAATTGTTGGGGTTGTTAGGGGTGATAAAGTAATTTACCATTTAATTATTTTTTTTTTTGTTGAAAAAGCTATTGTTGGTTTATCGTCGGTGGCCCTCTCAGTTTTTTTTAATTATTATTTCTCTCTCCTACCCCATAAAACTAAATTAGTCCCTAAT
>Ga0307516_10010312_pt1 | contig 10283 bp, 12 predicted proteins | sample 19_EM_MG_FD_203310 | JGI IMG/M metagenome (GOLD analysis project Ga0307516, IMG submission 203310) | Populus trichocarpa ectomycorrhiza microbial communities from riparian zone in the Pacific Northwest, United States - 19_EM | ecosystem: Host-associated > Plants > Roots > Unclassified | place...
GTGCTGGAGAATGGAGAATCTCCATGGGCAGCTGGGAATTTCCAACCTGTCAGGACCTCATAGGTAGATACATCTGTAGAAATATACAAACCTAATAGGTCCTAAATGGGGGTTGACTGAAGTGCCCTCGCACGGCAAGCCCTGCATTGTGCGTAAGACGTACTGAGATGCAGATGCAAGCTCCGGACACTGTTTTTTTGACCAGGTCAGGATTCATTCGGCATGTTCCCTGCTCATTGCACTTGAATGGGTTCTCATTGTGCCTTGAGAATTGACCTTGTGCTTTACTGAAGCCATCATGTCGTCAACTTCAGCAGACAGTGTCGGGTTCCCCTTGCACTGACCATTCACATTGTTGCAATGCCACCTGCCACGAAATGCATCGCCGCTGATGAAATTGATCAACAGTGAGTTGGTTTCAATTCTTTCAAGAGCTGAAAATGACTTGGGACTCACGCGTCATCCCAATATGATTTGAAGGCCACGCGAATTCCTTCAACCGTGCTCTGGCCCCAACCTTCCTGGAATCCCTTCCAGGAAAGATAAAGGGAGAGTGCCTTGTCTGAACACCGATTCGGGACGCTCGCAAATGCATCCCGGAAAGCTGGGTCTTTATAGACCTCCTCACCACCATTGGTTGCCTGGGATGGCTGTCTCCCTGGGGCGTCATCGTGCGTTTCTGAGGCAAAGTGGCTGGCCAGCCATTTCTGTCCTCGGGTGACATGGCCAGCATATGCCTTGCTCGTGTTCTCTGCCCGCCGGTACTTCTGCTTCCCAGCTTCTTGGACCCTGACTGCTTCCTGCCATTGGGACTGGTCTGAGTCACCAGATGTGGAGCTCTTCTCCTTCTCTGCCTCGGGAGAGCATTTGGCTGATGCCTTCTGCCTGGCCATCAGGTCAGTGTGGTTTCTTGGCTTGGGGAGGAACAAGGGGCTCGCAGATGCAGCTGGCAAACAGCGCAAAGACAGCCGACACTTCACGGAAACATTATATCATAGTGGTAGTAGGGCCATGTTTCACATTTGCATCATCATCGGAAAAACACGAAGCTAGTATGTAGCCAGACAGTACAAAGACTCATAACAGGACATCAGAGGCTGTAGTAATTACATTCGTCTCAATTTACTAGTCCGAGTCACCAGTGAGGTCAATGACCGAGTGTGCAGATGTGTTCCCTCGATCCCCCGAGCAAACTTCAGTCTTGCAGACAGTTCCACTTTGTATGAGGTCTGGACGTGAACGCTCAACGACCACTGCTGGAATGGCCACACAGAAGGTTTCACAGGCAGGGCCCTTGATGTCCGCCGTCCCAGAAACAGTGCACTGGTCAAAGTGCAGGGCAGAAGTTGGCTGGCGCTTGAAGGACACAATGGAGAGATCAAGCGTCAGGTCAATCTTTCCTGGCATCTGGAGTTTGGATGAGCTAAATCCTGACCGGACACCCAAGCAAGAGGCAAGAACCCGCTTACCTGGAGAAGGGCACAAGTGATTGCACCAGCACACACCTTTGTTAACTTGTGTGGCAAGTCATCCGATGGCCAGGAGAAGTGGCGGATGCAGAAGTCAGCAATGGCCGACAGGTCAGGTTGGCGAGATGTAACTGGACCAACAAACACCTCCCTGCCTGTCGACCACGAAGTAGTGGGATTGAGATATGCTGCAATGACGGCAGGATTGGGGAAGTCCGTGAGATCTGTCTCTTTCTTGATCGTGTTGGCAAGCTGGTGGCAGCTTTGCTGCAAGAGGCCACGAGGGTCGGTGCAAAGGATCTCGCAGAGGTCGCGACGCCACTGGGCACTATACACCATGAACTCGACACATGGAAGACTCATGGCTGCCTGCAGAAGCCTATAACCAAATCCATAGTCCGACAACCAGAAAGGGACATCAAGACCACACCCCGGGATCCCCTTCTGTCGAGCATAGCAATGAACTTCTGAGCAACCAAAAAAGAAAAAGAAACGAATGGAGTGCAATGAGAAAGGCTTACACTTACACCATAATCCCCTCCGCACATAAGTGCAATTAGAAGGAGTCCCCCTCTCGAAAGATTAGCACCATGCCTCACGGCATCTGCTGTGTAGACTTCCACACCATCATCATCCAAGCGGGGCCGAGGTGCTCTGAGTGTTTATCAATAGGGCGAAGGCAGCACAGGGGGGAAAGCGTCATGCTTACCTCCGCACCACACTCGTTGCACCGAACAAAAATGCATCACCTTTGCACGACATCACGGCATCAAGATGACCCTGCAAGTTAAGTTGTGCAAGCTCTGCTTGTGCCTCGCCTGGAGCCTAGGCAATTCAACTGCCTGCATGGAAGACGACGAAGCAGGCAACTTACCACATGCCAGCGAAAGCCAAACAATCCAAGTAGTTCTTTGAAACACCGAGTGAGATCCACTGGACCCATTGGCAGCTCAAATTCTCCAGCGAGCTGCGGACAATCGGGACCTTCAAAGACAAAATATGCATGGATTGCCATTTCCGAGAGGTTCATGAGGCGCCCAAATATGGTCCGGGTTTCAGGTGACCCTCCAGCGCCAGCACTACGCCATGTGAATACATTGGTGAGCTGATGCACCCACAAACCAAGAAGCAATCATCATCAGATGAAAAAGGTAGGCAAGTGAGAGAACGGGCACCTTACCTAGCATCAAACCCAACCCGCAGAATACGAGGAGGATCTGTCTGATTCCATGGCCCATGCAAGCCCTCATTGACTGCAAGTTCACTGAGAGAGCAACACCGGGCTGCTGGTGCAACAGCCTGGGGGTGGTGCACGAGTCAAACACCAAGCTGTACTGAGTACGAGTTCACGCACCGTCCATATTCCACGAACCGCCATGTCAACACCTCGCACAAGAGGGCACGAAGTCAGGCAGGTAACTACAGCACACTGTCAGAGCTCACTGCCTGGATGACAAAGACACAATATAGCATCATACATGACATCACCAACTAAGGGCAGAGCTCGATCGAGTTCACCCTCAGGATGCAGTACAGTACTGGGGTACACTTGCAACCAATCTAATGGGACATGACACTGGGTGACAGGGACAGAGAAAGTACATCAGAATGCATGCTTGCACAAAGCCACCTAACATAGGGGACACCCACACGACCTCTTTGACCACGCACACTCAGGTTGGGGGTACCTGGCCTCAGCTGACCCGAGAGAGGGTACCTGGCCTTGCCCAAGTCGGGCGAGCGTACTTCGCCTCACCCAAGTCCAAGCCGAGCGTACTTCGCCCCACCTGAGTCAAGAACAGTATACACCACTCAGTCGGTTAGATCAAAGGAAGATCCACCGGAGACGGTAGATGCAGCACTGTCATCATAATGAAGCTGCAGGTTAAAATGGAAATTCGCGCAAGCACAAACGATCTGCAGAAATGTCAGTCTCTACACACACAGCAAGTCCTGAGACTTACATCCACATCAGAAAAGCAATATGAGCCCCTATAGTAAATCACTTTGAAAACCTCCACTTACAATAAACTGGAGCGGGAATGGATATGGAACGAGTCACTCGAGCATAAGCATGACACAAAGAAAATGCCAAGTTTTGCAGGCTAAAAGGCAGAAATCAGTCACCTTAACACTCAGATCCACCAGAGAAATCACCCTTCAACATTCTCTTCCAAATTATCATCCATACAATCCTGATGGATGCCGCAGGAGATTTTGAACCTTGACAAGAGGACGGTCAGCGGGGACGTATGTTCCCCAGTTCTTACTCCTCATAGGTTACACATGTGGACTCATGAACCAGGTGGAACAGAGCATGCAGTGAGGTCATACTACACGTTCCATAATTTCCGCACCCGACTGGACAAATGTCCTGCCTGACAGAGCGGGGACAACAAGTACATCATAGGGGAAGTTGTAAATTGGGATATTGTAGTGTTTAATGTCTTCTGTGATCTATTCCCCCAAGTCAGCAAGGGAACGTTCGCTTGGGGTCAAGGACCCCACCTTACCAATGACGGGAATCATGTTGACATGTGGCAATAAGCAGCGCATCAGCTCAATGTCCATCTCCCTGAGGCTGTTAGACAAAGAACATCAATGGGAGGTATACTTTTCTTCGATGTACCTACGGATGACTAGTGGGTGGGATGAAGTAAAGCAGAGCGTGCACTTGGCTGTCCCTGAACTGGGGATTACGCTTGATACGAGACTCTTCAGCCAAAATGTCGTTGTATTGACGACGTATGACCAGTGGGTGGGATGAAGTAAAGCAGAGCGTGCACTCAGCTGTCCCTGAACTGCGGATTACGCTTGATGCGCAACTCTTCAGCCAAAATGTCGTCGTATTGACGACATATGGCCAGTGGGTGGGATGAAGTAAAGCAGAGCGTGCACTCGGCTGTCTCTGAACTGTGGATTGCGCTTGATGCGCGACTCTTCAGCCAAAATGTTGTCATATTGACGACGTATGGCCAGTGGGTGGGATGAAGTAAAGCAGAGCGTGCACTCGGCTGTCCCTGAACTGAGGATTGCGCTTGATATGAGACTCTTCAGCCAAAATGTTGTTGTATTGACACTGAATGTAGCCAACAATTTCCTGGAACCTGAGAGCAAGATTCGGACAAGGTCGGGTAGGACAGAAAGAACTACGAACCCAAATTCATTGTCAATATTGTCCCCAGCTCCGGGGGTGTCAATGGTGAGCGCAATGCGGACACCATCTTTCTCAAGCTGTGCATGACACGTGTTAGCATGATGCAGTAACGTGGGGTAAACCAACATACCAACATTAATGGCAGGCTAGATCCTGATGCCTTCCTTGATGTATGCAGTGTCTGGGTTGTCGGGTACCTTGTGAGCCAACGTGCAACCCAGCGTTCCAGACGCACCTATGACGCAGACAAGGGCCTAATTGTCTACACCGACCAACGACAATCATGGGACCTTGATCTTGCTTCCTTGAGGGAACGACGAAGGACGGGGATTGAAGGGTGGAAAGATGGGGGTGGACGAAGAGAAGGGAGCCTGCGGAGACGGAGACGGAGACGAGTGTGGAAGCATTGACATGGCTGACATAAGCACCCTGTGGTTGTACTGTTGTGCTGGCCACCAGACTCTTGGGTCAGAAACTGTAAAGTGCAGTGCAAAGGGGAGTAAAGTCCTGTAAAGTCGAGGACAGGGAAAAATTTACAAGAAATTTACAGGGTGAACAGAGACATTTACAAGTTGAACCAGCAGCCGCATTTACACGGACTGTGGTAGGTCACCGTCACCATACGAATCTCACGATCTGTGATCACTTGTGTGGTTGCATTGCATACAGGTTTGACAGTGCTGATGCGCCACATCGCGCGTACTATGATGGCATGAGCGCTGAGTGCTGAGCATTGAGCAGCGTCCCTTTATGAATTCTGGTCATCAGCGGCGGCTGCGACAGTCTCAACTGTATGCAGGTCAGTCCGACTCTCTGCCTCTCCCCGTGGTACTCGTCCTGCTCAACTCATACAGTTGATTTACCTCCTACACCAGCAACTCCTTTGACAGTGCCGTACCCTGATATATTGTTACCACACACTGGTAACCACAGGCCTCGGCAAAATGCCTGAGCGCCGCCAAGACGTCCCTTAAACGTGTCCTCAAGGCTCAAACTCAAGCACCAGTGAATCCGACTTGATTCCTTCACTGGTACACTGTGAACCCCTCCTCAGCGCTGCCCTTGGTCAGCACCTTCAATCTATTGTAATCGTAGTACACTGTCTTCATTATTACTAGGTAACAACGGCCACTTTCAATGCTCACTCGTGCCAGCGCTCCGGGCGCTTTCATCACCCAGCGGAATTGAAGAGCCTGCCACCCGGAAAGATGGAAGGTCAATCATTACGTGAGATACTGACCAGCCCGCCCGCCCACACATCTTTCCAAGCCCCGAGAAAGGTAAGAAAAGGAGCACCACACACTGTATGGTCATGACAAGGGGATTGGGGGATACAAGAGTCACAGTAGGCCTTACCATTGCTTTTTTTTGCACTAGTACGGAGAAAGGAGTCAGATCTTTAGAAGTGAGTAGGAAACGCTAGGCAGCCACTGCAGCATCCGTTCCACCGTAGTAGTCACCAGAATTCACGTACTATGTAGTCTAGTGTGTCACACCCTCGTCTTGTCCCACGCGTGCGTGCTGTCACCCGCTGGCACTAGTACTAAGGGCAGCTGTAACGACGAGAGAGGTAGCTAGTCTCTAACGCGGTCACACTAGAATCTTCTTCAGGCTGACACAATCACCTAGCAATGGGGACTGTGATTCAGGAAAAAGACTGGTCAACAACGACAGAGGGTATCGACTTAAATATGGTGCGGTCAAGGTACGGGTAACGAGAGCGATAGAGTAAAGATAACGGGATGGAAAGAGCTAAACGATAGACTTCTTGAAAAAAGTGTGTTGGGGGTTGCTGCAGTGGACCTAGAGGACAGAAGCTGTGGTAGGAAATTGGTAACCCTGTAGTAACCTCAGTAGATGTTCAAGCTACTATATTAGAGTAGTACCTGTAGTAACTACTACAAGTGAGTATATGTGTAGAAATGAGTGTGTAATGGACTACTTACCCTCAGTAGATGTTCAAGCTACTGAGGGACTAATAAGAAATACTACTGTGTATGTGCGCTCGAAAGGCTTATGTAAGCCGCGCGGTCTCGCGCCCTAAATACTAGTAACGCGTGCTGGTTAATTTACAACACGCTCCCTTAAACTGCATGGGTTAATAGGGACAGTAGGAAAAAATGAATGAATGAAATCAAAGGTGTAAAATATCAAATGAATGAGTACTCAATGATTCCAAACGAATGCAGCCCGTTGCTCGAGAGTCTGAGGCTTTTTGTTGCGAAGGTTTGAGTGAGACTGCAATGTCGTTACCGGATTTGGTAAGTCACGTGTCCGTGATGAACGCGTTGCGCATTGTTGATCCGTTTGCACTCAGGTGCGTATTGGATGCGATAGACTCGTTGTCGTCGCAGCTAACCTTTTGCAGGACGTTCTTCGACTTCTGAAGGCTGTATGGAAGATGTCCGATGGGCGTGGATCGCGAGGGATCGCCCGCATCGTGTGGTAGGGGGAATATGGGTTTGTAGAGCCCTTGGTAAGCGTTCCGCTCCTTGCGCTTTCGACTGACGTTTGTAGGTCACGGTTTCAGCCTTCCGCGTCGACGCCTGGGTCCAATGACCCATAGGAACGTTGCGGGTCGTCGTCCCCGCGTGGCTGCGCGATCCGATCGCGTCTCAGGTAGATCCCTTCGTCTTCTGGCGCTTGGCTGACGTTTGTAGGTGCGATCTTGATGGGATCGCGTCCACGGATGGGTGTGTGGACCCTATGGAAACGTTTCGAAGGGTTTCCGTGTGGCTGCGCGGCGTGAGTGCGCGCGAGGTGAGTCGTTTCGGCTCTTGGCATTTGGCTGATACTTTTGTCGTTTATTCGCTCAATCTTGAGCTTTCCGTGTCAACGTTGATGTCTAGCGGGTCCATACAGACGGTCTGCGGGTTGGATGGGTGGCCAGAACGACACAGGTAAGTCGTTTCTTCGTGTTATTCGGCTTGAGCGCGTTTGCTGACTGTTTGTAGCCAGCAGCGCTGCCTTGACTCGCGTCGAGTCAACACTGACGTTGCTAGTCATGCCGTTCACGTCGCCGTCACCTCCCTTCCATCTGCCATCGCCATCGCCAGTCGTCTCATCGACGACCTTCGGCGCAATCGCCTCTACTCCGCCCTCAACTTGTCCAAAAACGAAATTTCGACTTGCAGTGTTGATTGGCGTGTTCTGTGGTACGTACACGTCTCCGTCTCCAACGCTGACCCTTTTCCATCGATAGATGTACTTGGGCGTCGCGTTTTCGCACGTATGCGGTGAGTTTCACATTTTTGACTCCATCTGACGTGTTTTAACGCGTTCCGTTCCGTTTGCAGCCGTTTTCGTGCCATTCACAGTGCAGTGCACGTCCGTGCATACGCTCGATGTGTCTGTGTGGCTCCCAAAGCCGTCTGTTGCATCTGAGCGCGATGTTGCGCTCCCAGCAGGTGAGTCTGGCGGTTTCGGGCGGATTTGACGCGTTCTGACGTGTTCTGTTCCGTTTGCAGGTGTTAACGCGTCCGTTTGAACGCTCAGGGCGTCCGTCTGTACGCTCGACACGTCCAAGTGGTGTCTGCAGGCGTTTGGCTCGTCTGAGCACTGCCATGCAGTCTCGACAGGTGAGTTTTGCGACTTTGAGTCGTTTGGGCGCGTTCTGATGATTTGCGTCGCGTTTGCAGGCTTTAATGCGTCCGTTTCGACGCTGTGGGTGTTTTCGTGCCCAGTCGACGTGTCCGTGTGGCTCGTAAGGCTGTCCGCCAGGTCTACGCCGCGTTTCGCATCTCCAGAAGGTGGGTTTGGCGCCTCCGACTCTGTTTGGTTTGTACTGACGATTTCTGGTGCCTTTGCAGGCATTAACGCGTCCGTTTGAACGCTCGGGGCGTCCGTCTGCCCATTCGATGCGTCCGCGTGGCCCCCAAGGCCGTCCGTCTCGTCGATGTCGCGTTTCGCGTCTCTAGCACCCAGGTACGTCTCTGCACCATCTCCAAAGCCTAACCTGGCCGTTTCAGTGTTGTTTGACGTATTCAGAGTGTCTCTGTGGCTGCTCGACGCATCCGCGTGGCTGCCAATGCCATCCGTCTCGTCGACGGCGCGTTTCGCGTCTGCAGCACCCAGGTAAGTGTCTGGCTCGTCACCATGACTTATACTGATGTTTTGCTGTGCGTTTGTAGACATTAACGCGTCCATTGTGACGCTTTGGGTGTCCGTCTGCCCATTCGACGCATCTGCGTGGCTCCCAAGGCCTTCCATCTCGTCGACGGCGCATTTCGCATCTCCAGAGCTCAGGTACGTGCCTGCACCGGTTCTATGGCTCACAACGACCGTTTCAGCGCTGTGCGACACACTCAGAGTGTCCGCCCAGCCTCTTGATCCATCCGTCTGGTCGTTTGAAGCATCCGCTCCGTTCCCAGGACGGTTCTCGTCGTCTGCGTGCCAACGCACGCTTCCAATGCGTACTCGCGGTATTCCACCGCTCCCTGGCTTCTCCCACTCGATGGATGCGATAACGAGTGTATCTGACTTGTTTGAGGTGGCCGCGAGCTTCTGGGGTGTAGATTGCCCGCTCGAATTGTGTGTATAGCCGTTTTCGGCACCACCAACTCTCTCCCCTTCAAGTGGCGGTCTATGCCGTCTGGGTAAGCAGATTTTGGGCTTCAGGTGCCCATTTGGGTGCTGCGCGTTGGCGTTTGCGCGTCCGATTGGCAGAGGTATGCTTCGTGTTGACTGATGCTGATGTTTCACAGCGTTTTTAGGCCGTTTTCGCGAGGATGATATTGGGCCGTCGCCCGTCGCCATCTCCGATGTCCTGTCTGCCGTATTGGGGGCTGGCGAAGCCATATCATCGTTTCGATGCACCTCGCACGCGGTGCGCTGCCACTGTCCTCCATTTACGGCCGTCTCCTGGATGTCTCCCCTCGACATTCCATCAGGCGCGTTTGGCGGGTCTCCCGGGTCTTTAGGGTAGTTTAGCATGTTGTTTGTACTCGGGGTACCGGGGATAATGGGGATGCCAGTCGGCGTGATGCTGCTGGGCTTTCTGTCGTGGATATCGGTCCTTTCGAGCTCAGATGTTAGACTAATAGTATAGTCGTTATCCCGATCTGTGTCGTGCGCAATGCGCGGGGCTGCGCCAGCTCTTTCAACATGTTTTCCTTCGACAATTGCTGCGGTGTGCGCTGAATAAGCGCCGTCCGACTTGAGGTGCGAGTCCTCTCGGAGAGGCTCGTCTTGGTCGCTCCGTTCCGCTGGCAAATCAATAGCTATGGGTTCGTGGTCGCCAAAAATGGCTGCGAGGTGGCTGTAGAAGGTGTGGGCGAGCTCATGGTGCATGAGTCGCGCGAGGAGCGAATCTGAGATTACATCCTGTACAATGTACTTAGCCACTGAATTAGACCAGTTCCAGGCTTCAAGTTCGCGTGAATCGACTGGTTTCGGTGTTGCACCTGCAAGGTGGCTGACTACACCTTCCGCGGTGTGAGTCAAAGTGTGGATTTGGGTCAGAACAATAACCCAAACACAACACCAACAAAGGACTACAAAAATGTGCGAGTGGTGGTTTACCTCCGCGGTGTCCATGTTGAAGTCGCACGTGCACCCGGCGTAAACCGTCGACGAAGTGCGCACAAGACTGCGACCCATATTAGTGTAGACTTAGTAATAGTCCTCTTTAGAGTAGATGTTACATGTCACACGTCACG
>Ga0307516_10010313_pt1 | contig 10283 bp, 9 predicted proteins | sample 19_EM_MG_FD_203310 | JGI IMG/M metagenome (GOLD analysis project Ga0307516, IMG submission 203310) | Populus trichocarpa ectomycorrhiza microbial communities from riparian zone in the Pacific Northwest, United States - 19_EM | ecosystem: Host-associated > Plants > Roots > Unclassified | place...
GACCGGGCTCTCCGTCGCCGCCAGCCGCGACGGAGAGCCCGGTCTTGGTGATCGCGACGCCATCGATGGACAGCGTCAGCGCGAGGTCGCCCGCGGTGACGGTGCGCCACGCGCTGACCGTCGGCGACGCGTAGTCCGCGCCCAGCGTCGTGCCGTTGGCGCTCGCCGAGACGGTGCCGCCGGCGGCCGCATCAGCCACGAGGCGCACGCGCGCCGCGGTGTTGGCGTACGAGGTGAGCGTGCCTTGCTGGTTCAGCAGCAGGCCGTTCATCAGCACGCCCCCGCCGGTCTTCGTCAGGATCAGCGTGGCGATCTGCTGGCTGCTGAGCGTCAACGCCGGGATGTCCAGGCGCAGGTCGGTGCGGTCGCCCGTGCCGGTCACGCAGACGTGCCAGGAACTGCCCGACGAGGCCGCCACCACCGCGGCGTAGCCGTCCTGCAGGCCGGCGACCGCGGTCGCGACGGGCGAGACGGCGCTGGTGAGCGACGCGCAGGCCGTGCTCGTCACGTAGACGTCCACGCTCGCCGCCACGGCCGGCGCCGCGTTGAAGATGCGCAGGCTGGCGTAGCCCGAGACAGGCTTGTCCTCGTCGTCGGTCAGCGTGGCCACCTTCAACGCGCCGGCGTCCACGTAGCCCACCAGCGTGAAATGATCACCGGTGACGACGGCCTGCGACACGGACGCCGCGGTGCTGCTGGAGCCCGCGGTGCGCAGGTCGAAATCATACGTGTCGGGGCTGACGTCCGCGTAGGCGCCGACGGTGTTCGCGGCCACGGCGCCGCCCAGCGAGTTGCCGGATTCGTAGAGGCTGATCGTGCTGTAGTCGGTGCTCGCGTTGACGAGCCGTACATGGCCCTCGTCGGAACTCCCGCCGCAGGCATGCAGCAGCGGGATGCAGAGGGCGAGCGTGAGCGCGGCGCGTGAGATCGGTGGCATGGACTCTTTCCGTGTGACAGGGGACGGCGCGCCGGGGCGGCGCCAGCGCGGCAGTCTGCCGGCGCTGCGCTGCCGCGCTGTTGCTCTTGTGTTCCCGCACTGACACGTCGTGTCCGGCACGTTGAAACCGCTTGCGCGGCGACGTCGTTCCTCGTGCGCCGCCGTGTCACGCCGCGTGAAGCAAGGCTGCGGATGTTGCCGTGGCGTTCCGATGTGTCAGCGCGGGCGCATGGCGCTGACAAATCGGCGCGGCGGCGACACGCGCCGGCGTGCATGCCCGCCACAGACTCGCGGCCTGATGACAGCCTCCGCACCCCACACCCTGGCCTCGCTGGCCCTCGCAGGCGCGCTCGCCGCGCCCGCGCTTGCACACGCGAGCACCCCTGCGTCACGCGCCCCCAAGCGCGAGACCTACACCGTCGACATGCCCGGCATCGACGTCGACGCCGCCGCGCGCGCGATGGCGACGATCCTGGACCGCCCCATCGTCGTCGACCCGCGCGTCAAGGGCACCGTCTCGCTCGTCAGCGACACGCCGGTGACGCGCGCGCAGGCCTTCGCGCTGTTCCAGTCGGCGATGCGCGGCGCCGGCGACGCGGTGGTGGAGTCCGGCGGGCTGCTGAAGGTGGTTCCCGAGGCCGACGCCAAGCTGCAGACCGGCGTGGTGATGGTGGGCGGCGTGGCGCGCCAGGGCGACCAGGTGCTGACGCAGGTCTTTCGCCTGTCCTGGGCCAGCGTCACCGAGCTGGTGCCGGTGCTGCGCCCGTTGATCAGCGCCAACAACACGATCAACGCGAACGCCGGCAACAACACGCTGGTGGTCACGGACTACGCGAACAACCTCGCGCGCCTGGGCGAGCTGATCGCCGCGCTCGACACGCCCAGCGCGACCGACGTCGAGGTGATGCCGCTGCAATACGCGCTGGCCTCCGATCTCGCGCCGCTGGTACAGCGGCTGTCCGATCCGACGAGCGCGGTTTCGACGCCGACCGCCACCGCCAATGCGGGCGGTGCAGGCGCGGCCTCCGGCGGGCCGGCGGTCATCGCGGATGTGCATGCCAACGCACTGCTGGTCAAGGGCGCGACGCCCGCGCGCCTGGCCGCGATCCGCGCGCTGGTCGCGCGCCTGGATCGCGCGGGCGCGTCGCGCAGCAACATCCATGTGGTCTACCTCAAGCACGCCGATGCGGTGCGCCTGGCCACGGTGCTGCGCGCGGCCTTCGCCACCGATTCGAGCAAGGTCGGCGCCAGCGGCGGCGGCACGCAGGGCGTGAGTGGCTCGACCAGCGGCGGCCTGAGCGGCCTGGCGTCGGCCGCGGCGACATCGGGTTCGTCGAGCAGCAGCACGGCCTCGGCGGAGACGACCGCACCCACCACGGGCGCCGCCGCGCCGTCGATCGGCGGCTTCATCCAGGCAGATCCCGCGTCGAACGCGCTGATCGTCACCGCGCCCGATCCGCTCTATCGCGAGCTGCGTGCCACCATCGACGAACTGGACACGCGCCGTGCGCAGCTGGTGGTGGAGTCGGTGGTGGTGGAGGTCGACGCGAGCAAGGCGCTGGACGTCGGCCTGCAATGGAAGTCCATCTTCAACATCGCCGCCGACACCAGCCTGACGCTGGGCACCGTCGCCCAGGCGATCCAGGCGACCTCCGGCACCAACATCCTGTCGACGGCCAACCTCGTGACGCTGGACAACGAAGAGGCCAAGATCGTCGTCGGCCAGAACGTACCCTTCGTCACGGGCTCGTACACGAGCTCCTCGTCCAGCACCACCAACCCGTTCCAGACGATCGAGCGCAAGGACGTCGGCATCACGCTGCGCATCCGCCCGCAGATCGGCACCAACGGCACGATCCGCATGGCGATCTACCAGGAGTCGTCATCGGTGGCGTCCACGGCCGCCACCGGCACCGAGAGCGCCGGCCCCACCACCAACAAGCGTGCGATCGAGACCAACGTGGTGGTCGACGACGGCAAGATCATCGTGCTCGGCGGACTCATCGAGGACAGCTACAGCGTCGATCGCGAATCCATTCCCGTGCTGGAGAAGATTCCTTACGTGGGCGCGCTGTTCCGCAACCTGTCGCGCACGCGCAAGCGCACGAACCTGCTGGTCTTCCTGCGCCCGGTGATCATGCGCGACGCCGCGACGGCCAGCGCGCTGACCCTGGATCGCTACGACTACATCCGCGCGAATCAGCAACAGGTGCAGCAGGACGCACCGGAGACGCTGCCGGGCGAGGCCGGCGTGTCGCTGCCGGCCAATGCGCAGTACCCGCTCAGGCCGAAGTGAACGGCAACGTGAGGTAGAGGCTGCCCAGCCCGGTGAGCTCGCCGGGATTGGCGCCGAGCAGGCTCGTGAAGTGGGCGTCGCTGTTCCAGCGACCCGTGAACCAGGCGTAGCGGAACACGTCGGCGCGGCTTTCGCAGGTGGCGACCATGTCGGTCATCTGCGCCTCCTGCTTGGCGAGCGTGTCGATCGCCGCGTTGCCGTCGCCGTTGTGCCAGTTGGCGAACTCGGTGACCCAGAACGGCTTGCCGTACTTCGTGAGGCGATCGAGCTGCGCGTCCAGTCCGTAGTCGTACCAGTGGAACGCGAGGTAGTCGATCTGCGGGCTGCGGCCGCCGTTGGCCGCCTGATAGGCCGCGATGAACGCGTCCATCCACACCACGGGGTCGCTGTAGCCCGCCATCGTGCCCCAGGTGATCGCCGGGCCGACGATCTTCGCGCCCGTGGCGGCGGCGACCGCCTCGTATCCGGGCCAGGCCGCCGCGGCCTGGGCCGGCGTCATGTCGGCCTGATCGACCAGGTTGGGCTCGTTGAGCACCAGCAGGTACCTGATGTTGGTGTTGGCCTTGATGTAGGCCTCCACCGTGGCCGCATCGTAGCTGCCGTTCCACAGCATCGGGATGTAGTCCATCGCCACCTGCGACGCCGCGTTGGCCGGCAGCGCGCTGTCGGGCCGGCTGCCCCAGTTGTACCACCAGCTCACGCCGCTGGCGACGGCCTGCAGGTCGGCCAGCGAGGCGAACTTGTAGGCGATGCCGCGCTTGGCACTCTTGAGCGGCGCGGGGCCGGGCGCGGGCGCGGGCGGCGGAGGCGGGGCCGGCGTCGGAGGTGGGGGCGCCGGCGTGGGAGCGGGCGCGGGCGCCGGCACGGACGAAGCGGCGCTTCCCCCACCGCAGGACATCAGCGCGAAGCTGGCGGCCAGCATCAGCATCCGCCGGCGGACATCGGGTAGCGGAGCTTGCTCGTCGTTCATCGCGAGATCCCCCCGTCGATCACCTTGTGCCGGACGCGATTCATGCTCTCTCTCCGGTGTCTTTGCGACGACAGGCCCGGGCTTGCGGCCCGGGCCCGGGACATCCCAACGACGTCCATTCACTGTTTGCCAAGGATTTGCAAATCCCGTGCCCAAAGTCACGCCGCGGCGATCCGTGTCGTATCCAAATGAAAGGCAACGGGCGTGGTCGGGTGGAACCGGTTCCTCCGTCAGCTCGCCGCAACCGGTGCGCCACCGCCATGCGACGAAATTTGTCACCCGGCGAGTGACGAATCGGGTCACCTGCCGGCCCGGCCTGACGTGTCGCGTCCGACGGCGTACCCCGGTGCGTATCCAGTTGTCAGCGGCCTGGGCCTGGCGGCCACGGGCCGGAAGGGCGGCGCGCGGCGACCCGGCGCGCGCCGTTGCAAAATGCCGGTTGCCAATCAAGGAGACGCCATGTCAACCGTCAAGATCACTCCGACCGTCAATGTCAGCAACAGCGCCCCGTTCGTGCTGTTCGGCGGCATCAACGTGCTGGAGTCCAGGGACCTCGCGCTGCGCGCGGCCGAGGAGTATGTGCGCGTCACGACCAAGCTGGGCATTCCCTACGTGTTCAAGGGCAGCTTCGACAAGGCGAACCGCTCGTCGATCCATTCCTACCGCGGCCCCGGCCTGGAGGAAGGCCTGAAGATCCTGGAGGCGGTCAAGACCACCTTCGGCGTGCCGCTGATCACCGACGTCCATGAGCCGCACCAATGCGCCGCCGTGGCCGAGGTGGTGGACGTGCTGCAGCTGCCGGCGTTCCTGGCGCGCCAGACCGACCTGGTCGTGGCGCTGGCCAAGACCGGCCGCGTGATCAACATCAAGAAGCCGCAGTTCCTGAGCCCGTCCCAGATGGCCAACATCTGCGAGAAGTTCCGCGAGGCCGGCAACGACCAGTTGATCCTGTGCGACCGCGGTACCTGCCTGGGCTACGACAACCTCGTCGTCGACATGCTGGGCTTCAGCGTGATGAAGAAGACCACGGGCGACGCGCCGGTGATCTTCGACGTCACGCACTCGCTGCAGCAGCGCGAGGCCGGCGCCGCGGCGTCCGGCGGTCGCCGCGCCCAGGTGGTCGAGCTCGCGCGCGCCGGCCTGGCCGTGGGCCTGGCCGGCCTGTTCCTCGAGGCGCACCCGGAACCGGACAAGGCCCGGTGCGACGGCCCCAGCGCGCTGCCGCTGGACCAGCTCGAGCCCTTCCTCGCGCAGATGAAGGCGCTGGACGATCTCGTGAAGTCGTTTCCCGCGTTGAACATCCACGGCTGAAGACGCGCTTCGGTCGGGGTCAGGCAGCGCGGGTTGCCTGCGGCGCTGTGGCCGGGCGGGCATGGCCGCGTCGGCAGGGTGGGCAGGGGCTTGTTTCTCCGGCCCAGCCTGCCGCAAGCGATCACGCCCCCGGAGGCCAGGCGCGCAGTGCCTGGCCGCAGCGCTGCAGGCACAAGCAGCCACCAATCCAAAGAGCCCACTGCAAGACCTGGCATTGATGACCGTCCGCAGGAGGCCGCGGTTGGCGAGTGAGGTACGGTCAAACGAACCTGTCCTTGCGGTACTACTCGCGACATCCGCAGTCGGCCATAGGCGGCTGGCGGTGAGTGGTTGCCTCTATACGGTCATGCACGACCGCTGAGCGAGCGTGTCGCTGGAGGACGCGTCGCTGTGTCGGGCCGTGAGCTTCGTGGGCATTGCGGCCGCGGAGCGCCCCGTTCAGCTGCCGAGCAGATCGAGGCGTCTGGCGCATTGACATCCATCGAGGTGCACGCCAGACTGACTTTCCGAATGGACGCGGCCCACGCGCTGTCCGGTGATCGACCGCAATGCCCCAGGAGCTTCCCATGCGCACAAGCAATCGCGTCGCCCTCGTCACCGGTGGTACGCGCGGCATCGGTGCGGCAATCTCCGAGGCACTGGCGGCGGCGGGCTACCGAGTCGCCGCCAATTTCACGGCTGGTGCCGAGGCCGCCGAGGCCTTCAACATCCGTACCGGCATCCGCGTGTTCCGCTGGAACGTGGCGGACATGGACCAGTGTGCAGCTGGGGTTGCGGACGTGGAGCACGCCTTCGGTGCGATCGACGTGCTGGTGAACAATGCGGGCATCACGCACGATGCGATGCTGCACAAGATGACCGAGCAGGACTGGCGTAACGTGATCGAGGTCGATCTCGGTGGCTGCTTCAATATGTGCCGGGTCGCCATTGAAGGGATGCGCGAGCGGCGCTACGGCCGCATCGTCAACATCAGCTCGGTCAACGGTCTGAGCGGCCAGGCGGGCCAGACCAACTACGCCGCCGCGAAGGCCGGCATGCTCGGCTTCACGCGCGCGCTCGCGCTCGAGGGGGCCTCGCGCAACATCACCGTCAACGCCATCGCGCCCGGCTACATCGAGACCTCAATGGTGGAGGCCGTGCCGCCCGAGGTGATGCAAACGATCCTCAAAGGCGTGCCGGTCGGCCGGCTCGGCACGCCGGCCGAGGTCGCACGCGGCGTCGTGTTCCTGGCCGACGAGGCGGCGGGATTCATCACCGGGACAACGCTCTCGATCAACGGCGGCAAGTACATGGATTGAGGAGCCTGCGACCCGCTGCGCCTTCTCCGAAGCGTTGCCCGTGGTGCCCAGATTGGAGCCTTGGTGGAACTGGAGGAAGGTTGCCATGTTCAAGTCAATGGCGACCATGTCGCACCATTGAGCGCCAGCCAAGGGACGACGCGCGCGGCAACTTCGCAGATCGGCCAACTGCGGTCAGCTACAGAGGTCAGCTTTCGAGCTACTACGTGGCGAAGACGTCAGGCCGTCAGCTCAGGATCCGGGCTCAAAACTGGGAATCATGGAACCCTTCAACTCGATCTGGCCAGTAAGCGACGTTCCATCGCATTGCATCTCGATCTACGATGGCGCTGATGCATTCCTCCATGATTTCGCCCAGGCTGGCGTAGTCCACGGGACGGTTTTCGCCGCCTACTGGCCTCACGCAGAAATCCTCAACGGTGGACTGCTTCAGTTCTTCCGGAACAGCACAGGCGTCCTTGCGCCAGAGGCGGTTGTAGTCTACGAACTGCTCGGCTTGCCGCTCCTGGCCGCCAAACTGCAGGACGCGATGGACTGGTTCGGATCCCCCTATCCCCGCGAGCGGGAACTTCGGCGGACCCGACTCGACTCGTTAGCGGTGAGCTACGAATGTGACCCTTTCGAAAGTGCGGATGACGCGATCGTCAAACTCATCTACGAAGAAAATGGTGGCCTAGAGGCCGCAGCTCTGGCCTATGTGAAGCAGCATGTTGCGAATGAGTCGCTTCAAAATGGCGATGGGCCAAGGTGAATGGGCCGCAACGGCGCGTGCTATCGGCCACAAGCTGTCCTTAGCAAGCGGCCGCTTTTGGGAAGGCCGCTTGAAGTGGGGGTTTTAGACGGACAGCGGACTTCCAACGAACGACCTGACGGCCGATCGACGCGATATGGCACTGAGCATTCCAGAAGACTTTCCCCTTGTGCGACTGGTGGGACAGGTGCTGACAGAGGTTCGCATCGGATCACACCATGTGCGGCTCGAGTTCCAGCAAACCGCTGCCAGTGCGACAGGCGTTCCGACTTGGCAGCCTGGGGCGTCCGTCGAGATCGAGGCGGGCTTTTCGCTTCGAAGCGCAGGCACGACGGCTCAATCTGCCTCAGCTACAAACCTGGCGATGCAGGCCGGCAGTCTCGCCGTCCTCCTTCAGAAGGAAGTCGTCTCAGTTGAGCGCCTGGCCGACAACGAACTGCTGTTGATCTTTGCGACGGACGCCGAGCTTCGGTTGCTGACAGATGCGGCGGGCTTCGAGTCATATCATGTCCACATCGACGGTGATTCTGTGGACGTCACGGCGCCATAGTATCGACCGTCACCGGCCAGCAGCAGCCACTCGCTACAGGCGGCTTTGAGGCGCTGCGCTGTGGCGCCGCAGCCCTTGATAGGCTGCTGCACAGCGTGGTGGAATGGTAGACGCACGGTAACAACCGTCCCCGCAAGGGGTGCAGGCTTCGATACCTGCCGATGCGCGCGCCCCACGCGCATGCCTAGCTCGACACCTCATGGCCAATTCACGAGTCCCCGGACCTCTCTGCAGTACCCGTTCCGCGCCGATCGATCGCGGCACCCTGTGCCTGCAGCGTTCGCCCATTCCCGGGCCGACGGGAGGCAACGCCCCGGTCAAGAGCGTCGGTTTCGACCCCGTGCCGGAGGACGGTCTCCAGATCGTGCTGACACCTATCCAACTGGCCGCCATCCTTGCCGGAGAGTCGTTCGAGCAAACACCCGCGCCCAGCAACTCCAGCAGGCTCTGGGGTGTCGCCAAGCTGGCAGGCGGCGCGCTGGAACTGATCGGCGCTGGCGGCCTTTTGCTTGCACCGGAGCCGACTGCGCTCACGAAGGTCGCCGGCGTCGCCCTTGGGACGCACGGCGCCGACACCGCGTCCTCGGGCCTGCGTCAAATCATCTCTGGCCGCGACACCTCCACGCTGACGTCGGACGCGGCGAAGTCGCTGTCGGAGACCCTCGGCGCCGATCCGAAGACGGCTGAGATGATCGGGATCGGTGCCGACATGGCGATCCCGCTGGTGGCTGGCGGCATCGGAGCGCTGCGCGTCCTGGCGGTGAGGCGGGGCGCAATCAGCTTGCTCGAGGAAGAGGCGGCCGGCGGTCACACTATCCTCAAGCATGTCGGACGGACTGAGCAGCAACTGCGCGCCCGTCTCGCGACTGAGACACGCATCCCGGCGGCGTCCACGTTCAGAACGCTCGCCGAGGCCAATCGCCATGTCTCCGCGGCCATGCGAGCAAATCGTGCGGCCATCGAAGCGTGGGGCAAGGCCGCGGCCACCGGAGGGCGGCCATTCACTGCGACCTACCAGGCGGCGACCTCCGTCGGCGAGGGCGTAGTGCGATCCACCGGCCAACTGCAGAAAATGACGCGGCTGGTCGTCGTCCTGCGCCGCGTACAGCAGCAGAATCGGTTCTTCTTCATCCTCACTTCTTACCCAATTCCCTGACCATGCCCATCATCATTTCCAAAGGACAGGAACTGTTCCCAGAGCTAGCCTCGTTCCTGAGCGGCTGGTTCCACCAGGACTTCGACATCCACGGCGACACGCTCGAGGAGGTCGTGGCCGCGTTCAAGGCCGAGAGCGGCGCGGAACTCGTTGCCCCGCTGGTGGCAGACATTGACGCCTTCCTCGCGACCGGCGACGACGGCATGGAGGAGCGATTCCAGGACTGGTTCAGGCCGGACATCATCCCCTCCGGTTTCCGCCCCACCACGCGTGCATTTCTCGAGGCCATCCGCGGGGAACTGCTCGCGGTTCGCGGGTGACCATTCGGCGGCGCAAACAAGAAGCGCCCAGGAAAGGCGCATTCATGCCGAAGGAATCCGGCTGGATCCTCTGCAGCGTCAACGCCCGGTCCGGGCACCCAATCTGACTGGGCGAAGGACTTGTGGGTTGGCCTGCGCCGGCCTCCGGTGGGCGTCGAGCGGCAGGTATGCTTCGCATAGCGGTCGCACGGTGGGTTTGAGGTGTCGCGCGGCATGCCCGCCGGCGTCAAGGACGCAGTTCGGCCAGAAGCGGTCTGCCGCGGACGACTCCTTTCGGGAAGGCCACCGAGACGCAATCCTTCGACAATGTCAACCCAAGATGATCCGGACTGGGGTCGCAGCAGGCCACACTCGGCGGGCGCGGAGATCCTCGTTGTAGTCCTGTCCCTCGCCGCGATGGTCTGGGTAATGGTTGAGGCAGTCAGCTACGGGCGAGAGATCGGGCGTCCGCTTGGCGTCATCGGTTTCGTGGAGCTGTTTTTTCGCGAGTCGCTCATGCTTGCATTTGTCATGCTGGCCGTATTAGCGATTGCGTGCGCGTCGCTCTGTCGGCTGGTACGACGTTTCTTCATCAAGGGACGCAAGACCGCCGATGGGCGAGCCAGCGAAGGCTGAGGCATTTTCAGCAGCCGCAGTCGGCCATGAGCCGTCGTTCGCGAACGACCGGTTTAAGGTAGGCTAGCTGCTGTTGACC
>Ga0307516_10010314_pt1 | contig 10282 bp, 8 predicted proteins | sample 19_EM_MG_FD_203310 | JGI IMG/M metagenome (GOLD analysis project Ga0307516, IMG submission 203310) | Populus trichocarpa ectomycorrhiza microbial communities from riparian zone in the Pacific Northwest, United States - 19_EM | ecosystem: Host-associated > Plants > Roots > Unclassified | place...
ATGACTGTAACATATATAAAAATATATTCAAAAAAAGTTATTCGTTAAAAATATATTTATATAAAATAACATATATATATATATATATATATATATATATATATATATATATATATATATATAATGTGTATCAGAAAAACGGACGTCGACATTAAAGCTTTTATTCCTAAGAACAAAACATCAAAACTGTATGAGAAGCGTGACAAACAGAAGAGAAACCGTAAAACCCTAGCTAGTTTTCGAGAAATCAATCTGAGAAGGTTGTATATTCAGATGGAGTGGCAGAAAGGGTGCAGAAGGTTGAAGAAAGAAAATATACCGATAATCCCAACAACGTTACGAGCAGCTTCAGCAGACACCATCTTAGCAGATCAACAATCTCAGGGAGGCTTTAATTATCAGAGATAGAGAAGAGGATGCACACATACATATATATAGAGAGAGAAAGAGATCAGAGGCAGGCCTAGTTGATGAGTTTTACGTGTAGTGAATAACTGACAGGATAAGATGCTCTCATGATTTTTGTTTTAGTTCAAAAAATTAAATATCCATTAAGGAAATTGTTAGATTAAATTCTATTCTATATATATCCATGGATTTATTAGAGAGATATGTAGGAGTGTCTATATACACTCCTTCCTTGCCAAGAATATCTCTCTAATAAATCCATTTATATTTAGGAGTGTCTATGTATATGTGTATATGTATGTGTATGTATATGTGTATGTGTATGTGTATATGTATATGTATATGTATATGTGTATATGTATATGTGTATATTCCTTCGTTCCCAAGAATTTCTCAAATGGATTTATATTTTCCACCCTTCACGATAAAAGCGTTGTGATTAGAAGATAGGAAAGTTGACGAATTCTCTGGCACGGAATGGTCATGACTCATGAGTAGACGATTAAAACATACTTCATATGTGTTAAGAGGATTATCATAATTAATTAACCTTTTACACCAATTAAGAAATTAATTAATAATTTTACTCTTGGGATTTGTTCAACAATTGAATGCAGTTATTGGGAATTTGGGATATTAAATCTAATGAAAATCACCATCCAATGTTTGGGTACGTAATTGATTCCTTGTAAGAAGGAGCTATCCTCTCGTTTTCCACGTCTAAATGTAAATCATTGATTTGAATGGATATATTGCATGATAAAAAAAAAAAAAAAAAAAACACTCAAGTCCTTATATTTTATGGTTAGGGATAAATAACTAGTCATTTTTTTATTTTCAATACTCAAATTACTTTTTTTAATATGTAAATTTGATAATAACACGTGCTTCGGAGTAAATTAAACTTTTTATATTTTATATTATATTGTTCATTATCAACTAAAATACAGGACATAGAAATAATTACTTTATCTTATTCAACATTACCAGATATAATTTTATCTTTATTTTTAATTTTATTTTGTTTTTTTATCTCTATTATCTTTATTTTTTTATTATGAGACGGTAACCAAACACTACTATGATGTTAATTAGATTTCAACTTAAACTAAATCCTTCATCGACCCATTACAACAGTTTAAGCAGTGCAAATAACAATAATTTAACATTATTATTCATATTTTTTTATTTCTCTAATCTAATTTGAATTATCGAGTTGCAAACTAATGGCGAGATTTAGAACATGATGGACATGTTATGATATAAATGACTAAGAGCCATTGCCTACTCAAGTAAATTCAAACTTTAATCTGATAGTTTTTTATTTTATTTTTATTCTTGATTTATATAGTTTTTTTTTTATAATAAGATTTGTCTAAAATATGCATAATGAAATTATAGGTTAAGAAATTCTCTAATTCTCTTAGAGATCTCGTACCAAATTCAGCGGATGAGAAGATCTAGTCGCAGATTCACCTGGCGTGGACCGAAGAAGAGTCGTGGATATGGTAACTCTTAATTATCAAAGTAACTTAGATTTTAAAGAAGTTATAATAGTACATTATTGTTTTTCAATTAAGTCCTTTACTAATAAAATTACAAAATCAAGTGATATAATTTGTAATATTTTAAAAAATCAATAAAAAATTTAAATTTAAATTTAAATTGAATGTGTATAAGAATGTAGAATACATTACATATACGTACTTTAAAGTTATTGTGTTTTTTAATTTCCTTGTTTTTAATTCATTTCAATTAATAAAATGTAGTAATTGTGAAAGAATTACTTTTTAATACACACACAATGTAGTAATTGTGAAAGAAAGAAACTCCATTAGTCATAATAGTAATAGAAGGAGTCAACTAAATCCCAATAATATATAGAAATGAATGAAACCTACACGTACTGTGGGTAGGATATTTTAAAGTTAATTTCTAATATAAAAGAATAAAATGTTGGTATTATAGATGTATTTTTTAGTTTCATAAAATTTTGTATTGAAAAATGAAAAGACGATGTTTGTATTTTATAAAATAAAATGAAAAATAAATTAACTAATAAATTCTAAAAATAATTGTGAACTCTAATTAAAGACTAAAATGAAAAGTTGACCAGATTGACCTATCAAGAAGCAAAACATAAATACTCATGCAAATATTTTATCTTGATTGTCTTTTTTGCTTTAAAGGTTTTCTTTTATATATATTGGAGGTTAATTAGGATCGCTGAGTGCATATAATTTTCATTCTTGTAAATGAATCATGCAAATATAAATGGTCTATCTAAAATTTAATAGGAAAAAAATTTAAAAATAAAGTGCAATAATCTCTTTAAAGAATTATAAAATTATAGAAACAATTTAAAAGATTAATTACTATTTAAAAAAAACTAAACTAAACAATTTAAAAGAATGTGAGAGACGATAATAACCAAAAACTAAGTTGAAAAAAATATGATCATATATATATATATATAAAACAACGGTCATACCCGTTAATTTTTTTCAAAAAAAAAAACAACTAACACATCATCCCCTCAAGGGTTTTGTTTAAATAAAATAGATGACAATTCATTTGCTTGGAAAAACGACATGTCATTCACATGGATATTTTCCAATCACTGTATCTGCTCAAGGGTTTTTTAAATAGAACAGATGGCACAATGTTCACTTGTGCAAATGATATGTCATTTGCATGAACATTTTTTAGTTATTTCTTGTAACCAAAAAATCAACGTCCGAGTTTATGGATCCAAAAACTCAAATTTCAATTTTTTTTCTCCAATAAACATTCACAAAAACATCTTAAAACCTTAATAAACTCATTTCTAACCCTAAAATACCATCTAATGAGGTTAGAAACCAATCTCTAACAAAAAAAAAAAAAACAAACAAACAAAAACTTAACAAGTCTAGATCTACTTTTTCCGGGCAAGTCTGAAAAAGAAAACCACCCTCATTAAACTTGACTATCTAAGATGAACCAATTGACACCAAGATCGGTCTTTTTGTGTTTGAAATATAGTTTGCCAAATCATTTCTCTTTCCTTTCTCTTTTCCAATGACTATATATCTCATCTCTCATCACCTGATGACTAAAACATGAGAAAATAAAGTTTAGGATTGGAACATAAAATCATAAAAAGAGGACTAAATATATATAAATCAAAACTTCAAAGATCAAATTAAATATTTCCATGCTTTTTGAATAGTGGAAATGAAAAATTGCTATGTTTTTTGAGTTAGTTTTTGTTCTTGTTCTTTTGAATTTTTTTAGTTATAATCTAAAATTATATTCTATAATATTGATTTTTAATTTAACATCATAATATTCTCTAACACCTCATATATATGAGATCATGGAAAGAAAAAAAATCCAAACACATAACATATGGAGTAAAGAGAACATACTTTTACTACTAAAACAATATACAAACCATGTTCTCTTTTAGTATATTTGCAAATATGACTTGCTATATGAAAGTGATTATAAGTTATAGCAAAGAAGGTGTAGTAACTAACAATGTTATTAGACTATTCCTAGCCTGAAGGGTCGATCAAAGACTTGGCTTGGGCTGGGTTTTAAAAAAATCAAGTGGGAGTTGACCCGATTAAACCCATGTGACCTAGGAGTCTAACTTATGACTTAGTTAACTTAGTCAAAACCTGATTTGACTTTAAAAAAAATATATATTTTTCAAATGACATTGTTTTAACTTTTTAAAAAATAAAACATCATTTTTACTAATTCAAGTTAACCCACCCAACCTAGAACTCGGGTCTTAGACTGAGTTTAATAACTTTATTAAAGAGAACAGACAAAGGCTCATTTGTGGATGTCGACAAAATGATTTGATAGTGGTTTTTAAAAGGATTTGATGGTTCGTGGATATAGGTAGACATGGGTGGATGAGGACAAGTTATGTGCATAGAGTAAGGTGGAGATGAGCAGTGGAGAAGGGTGGTATAAATTGAGTGAGATAAAGATGGATGATAGTAGAGAAGGGTGGTGGTTGTATAGTGAGGAGGATATGGATTAGATGGTAAATTAATGTTTGTTTCTTGATTTGAAGATTGATGTTATTAGAGGGTAAATGTGCATAAGGTGTACAATAATAGCAGGCTATGCAAGCAAGGCAAAAGAAAGATGGCAGCCATGTCAATAATGACAAAAATATATAGGTAGTTTGCATGACAGTTTATACAACAACAAATTCATATTGGCCTCAACATTGGCATGGGCAATGGGCTATCAAAGCTAGACATAAACATTTTAGTTTTTACAATATAAGATATTACAACAGAATATTGGGTGGTTATGGTGGTTATGAGCATGACTAGTTATATGAGAACATGGCCAGATCATAGGAGTATGGTTGGACAAACATGAGGCATGACTGGAAATGCTTTTGATGCCACTAAGTTCATGGAGAATTCAAGGCAAATTGCCCAATTATTGTTGGAATAAAGGGAAGGTTTTCTTTGTAACTTCTACATAGTAACTCTATAAATAAGTTGCGATATTCTATTTTGTATCATGCAAGCTTAATGCAAGTTTTGTGCATAGCACACTCATATAAATTTGTGTATATTTTTTTTGTTAAAAGTTAATAAAAGGTTGGGAAAGAGTTTTTATAAATATATTTATGCATTTTGTTTCCTTTCTACTTGTGTGTTTCTATTATTTTATGACTTATAAGAGTGAGATAAATCTATTGGGTGTGGTAGACATTTAGTTGTTGACAAACATAAATGAAAAAGTTATGGAAAAGTTGAGTCTAATGAGACTAGACTGCTATACAAGGGATGATATTTTAAGAGAGAAATATATCCATGTGACAAGTGGCATTGGAGCGTACAACATTTTGGGCAAACTAATGAGCTATTCTGTACAAATTATTTTAGGAAAACTTGCAAAGCTTGGTGGTTTAACTTCATATACCAACAATTGTGGAGATAATTTATGAGAGATTAACACACCTTGCAGATTTAATAGGATCAATTAAAGAGGATAAAGATTACTCTATCAACGACAGGTTAAAAGAAGCCATTAAGAGCGTTAAAAGAGCTGAAAGTTTGTATATTGATTTGGCAGTATAATGGAGTCAAAAGTTACAATTTGTAGAGGAAGCTAATGTTATCTTAAGAAAAGCAATGACAAATACTTATGTTAGGGCAAGCATTTTTAATCTTAAAGTTCCTGAAACAAAATCATTTCTTAGACTTAGGAGTTCCAAGGAGGTAGGGAACTTTTTATGGGATATAAAACAATTCTTCAGCATGGCCAAGGCCGGTTTAGATGAGCAAGTAAACATTTCGGTGATGTATCTTATAGGTGACACAAAGTTATGGTGGCGAACAACTGTTTATTTTTGCATTTCAAAAGTTAGGGCAAGCATTTTTAATCTTAAAGTTCCTGAAACAAAATCATTTCTTAGACTTAGGAGTTCCAAGGAGGTAGAGAACTTTTTATGGGATATAAAACAATTCTTCAGCATGGCCAAGGCCGATTTAGATGAGCAAGTAAACATCTCGGTGATGTATCTTATAGGTGACACAAAGTTATGGTGGCGAACAACTGTTTATTTTTGCATTTCAAAAGTACTTTTAAAAAAATTTTAAATTTTATTTATTTTTTTCTTAGCTTCAAATTAATATATTTTTGATATTTTTAAATCATTTTGATGCGCTAATATTAAAAATAATTTTTAAAAAATAAAAAAAAATTATTTTAATACATTTATAAATAAAAAACACTTTAAAAAACAACATCAGTGCTGGATTTGAGCAAGTAAACATCTCGGTGATGTATCGTAATTTGAAAAAAAAAAATTGTTTAATTTTAGATTGTTTTATATGCTGATATTATAAATCTATCGCAAGCCTCCGAGGAACCAGATCCCCTCGACCAAAAAATAAATGAAAAAAAATAAAGCCCCCTTGAAATATTTCCAGCATTCAGCTGACCATTCACTGAATCTTGTAACATTACATAACGTGTAGAGATCAAGAAAATGAAAAAAGGTGGGATCATGCTTCGCTCTTATCCTGCTAAAATTTGTGGATACTTCCCCACCCTGCTAAACAAGAATTATATAAATATGCCATCAGTCTGCTAAAGAAGTGCGTGGTCTGGAGGATTATTTTGCCAGTGATACTGCTCCTGTTGCCAAGAGGAAGGAAATTCACCCACAAGCATAGAATAGTGCATGGATTACAAGGCATATTTTAACCTGACCTTTTATAAAAGCTATAAGCCACTGCAATAGTCGCTACCGCTCCAACTACAGCAACTGCTGCAAGAACATCACCTTCCAGTGATCCTATCCACCTTGATAGTTTATCCAGCCCCCCCTTTCCATGCCCTTCAATGTTCTCCTCCAGTTTCTTTTCTTTAATTATCTCCGAACTCCCATCTCTGCAGCATGAAAAGCCATTAGCACCCTGGCAACAGCTGGCCACATTGTCCTTAGCGGCCTCAGCGCTGTTTTCTTCATGCTTCTTGCTCTTGGTCTTATCTTTTCCATTTCGAAGCTTTTGTTCCCCAACTTTCTCGCCTTCTTCAGTTGATAACCCCATTTGGCCCCTGCATTTCAATTTAAAATTTTATGTTCTATTCTTGTATTAATCATGCTCAAGATGTCAGTGAACCAATCAAATTTGGATATAAATAACAGAAAAGAAATATGAATTTCCAGTGAATTGCATGTGACAAATCAAGATTTCATGCATAAAGACAAGAGGAACTAAATTCACTAGCTCCAAGGAAGTTTAGCCAGCACATTGTGCAGCGGAAAGTTAAGGAAGCAGCTAACCAATCAATGCAATATACACCTTTTCAATGAAAGCCACGTGCAAGGAACCACATTACATTTATCACTTTTAATGCCTTAGTCTATTTTCACAACATGACAGGGATAAAAAGCTTTAGCATACAGCTTAAAATTATAGGGAATGATTTCCAGACAATTGATATCAGGAAGGAAAAAAAAAGATAAAAGAAAATGGATTTTGATTTGATTCGGAGAGGTAAGAAAATGCTCTTAAAACCACTTCATCAACTAATGTCTGATAAGAAAGCTAAGGTGTCAACTAATTGTATATTAATGAACAATTAAGGTCAGGAAACAATGGCCAACAATTTAGATTAAGAACTGCAAGCACTCACATTGTAAAGTAATCATTGACTTTAGAAACAAAAGACCTCTATTTAAAAAGGTTTATAATATGGAACCAGATTAGTTTTAGTAAATAATGGGGTTAATGACAAGTGTGATCCTCGTACTATATTAGTTTTGATTAATTGGATCCCTCTACTACTAAATTGATGCATTGAGTCCATCCACTAACTATTCCATTTACATTTGACACTCTCCGTTTGAGATGCTGTTACTAATGAATGGCTGATACATTGGATGGTTGGCATGTGTCCCGGTTGATTCATTTTGACCTAATCTACATTTTCTAATAAAATGAATAAAATAATAATAATAATAATTTTCAAAAACAATTTTACAGTTAAAAAAGGAAAAAAGGAAGAGTAATAAAAAAAAGATTAAAATTTAATAGTAAATCTCATTCTAAATAGAAAAAACAAATTTGAAACTTTACAAATAAAAATACAAAACGGTTACACGGGAATTAAAACCTGATCACAATTTAAGAACTCGTTGTTTATTTTTTTATCGTAAAAAGAAAAGGAACAAATCACGTTGAGAAGCTAGTAAAATGAGGAAGAGAAACTAAAAATCTAAACAACAAATAAGTTAAATGCTTAATAAAAAACTGATTTATTAGATTAAAATAGTTGAATTTAACACCTGGATTAAATGGAAAAAAGAAAAACATGGAGCAATGCAAACCAAGTTAAATAAACATGTAGGTTATTCATTTTCCTTCCTAATCAAACACAAAAACAAGAAAACATCAACATTCTAAAGATTTACAGGGGACAACCTTTCTCTACAAAATCTTGTTAGCATGCCAAAGAAGGATAAGATCATTGAGTTCTACACCTACACCAACAATAACAACAGCAGCAGCTACGTTTTTCAACCAAGAACAAGCATATTGAGTTTGTTCCCTCAACAATGCCATTTTCACCATGATCTCTCCTTCCATATAAAACCAAGTCTCATTTCTTCCCCAGTCTAGTTTCCCATTCCTAGAGTACACATAGCACTCCTGTCATCTAAATTCTTAACCCAAAACCAAAAACAAAAGTCACCATAAGCATTTAAAGTCAGTGTTCAAACATTATCTACACCTGTATGTCTCTTAGATTTCTAAGTTCAGCTATACAAAATCTTAAATTAAAACAACAAATTAACAATCAGTTACCTATCAAATGTATAAACATAAAAATTCATTTCATGTATCTTCACTTTTCCAAAATCAACTCATACACCAGAGATAGAGTTCGCTGAGGTGCAAAGGGCGGTCGAAATCGAATGAGACGAAGTCTTCAAGCCCATCAATGGTACAACTAAGGAAATTGATTCAGTAGCTTTTTTGAAAAAATATATATTTTCCTTGGTTAATTTTACTATTTCCTATTTTTATTTTCCTATTCAGTATCATTATACTTTCTAGTTTTTTCTTTATAATGGGTAGTAATAGCTTTTTAACCTTTTAACAAGTGAGACATAGATAATAAAAATTGAATATTTTAGATGTCTCCCAAAGTTATAGTGTCTCTTGGTCTTTGAGGGATTTGACTTGTAACAAAGTTTGTTATCCTTCACTCCCTTCTATGTCAAAAATGGAAGCCATGGCAAATGTTGGTGGATAGTGATTGGTGCAACGATTTGGGTCAACTGAAAAAGGTAAAAATGTTCAGCTTTAGGTTTAGTGGTAGAGAAGTTGAGCAGGAACTTTATCTGTGATGGGGATTCTAATCTCAAATGGGTTTGGTTAACTAATATGGTAGGGCATTTAATCTCAATTACCTTTACTGTTTCTTAATTTTAAAATTGTTTTGAAAACTGGATTTTTATGTTCATGTCAAAATTTCTATTTTGAAAACGAATGTTGAATAAAAAGGGGGTATTATAACACCTCTGCCATTCCTAGGTAATGGCATCTTAAATGGAGGGCTCCAATAGTAAATGGAAAAGATAGTAGAGGGACTTAATGCATCAAATTAGTAGTGCAGGGACTTGCTTAATCAAACTAACATAGTATAGGGACCACGCGTGTAATTAACTCATAAATAATGAACACATTGACAGCACCTAGAAAGAAAATAGAGATCAACAATACAAGTATAATGCCAGAAGACAAACCTCCAAATCCGTTCTATAACTATTCCCTTCTCAATATGCTGATCCAATATTTCAGGCACATCTTCAGGAGTAACATAGCCATACCTGTAAGATTCGAGCATTTTAGATTTCCTTCAAACTGCACCATGACAAGTCAAGAAGAAACAACACAAAAAATTACCAATGACCCATGGTTTTTCCCTCTGAATTCGGACTATAGATTATCAGGTTCCCAGCATATTTATGCCCCCCAACATGAGAACAGGCACTAACAAAAACTTTGTCGTTCAACCCTCGAGACTCAATTCCCTCTTTGAGCTTTTCAATAAGAACCGGTCCACAAACACCACATCTCTTATCACGACTGCCATGAGCGCACACAAATACATGCGAACCTGTCAACACCTCCTGCACCCCGGAGGCCCATGGTTTGCCACTCACGAGTACATCATCAACAAAACCATCGACATCAGAGTCCTTCAAATCCCTTTGATATAAGAAATACAAAATCTTGGAATCAACAAATTAACATCTAAAGATATAGTAACTTATAATCTTTTCTTATATGATGTTACTTTTTAAGCAAGCATCAGAATCACACCAGGCTAAAAA
>Ga0307516_10010315_pt1 | contig 10282 bp, 10 predicted proteins | sample 19_EM_MG_FD_203310 | JGI IMG/M metagenome (GOLD analysis project Ga0307516, IMG submission 203310) | Populus trichocarpa ectomycorrhiza microbial communities from riparian zone in the Pacific Northwest, United States - 19_EM | ecosystem: Host-associated > Plants > Roots > Unclassified | place...
CGTCCAGGTATTCCGGGAGCAGGACGCCTTGCCGACGATCCTCACCCTCGACGAAGCGCTTCATCGACATCTCCCACGCCGGGTCGATGTCAGAGTCTAAGCTGCGTCGGGGTTTTCACACAGGCTCCACCCATGGCGGTCATGACCGAGGGCCGCTTTCGGGCGACCCGAATCGATCAAATGGGGCCCGCGCGAGCAGCAGCGATCTGGTGCGAGCTCACGTGTCGCCCTCAGGTTGCTGACAGCTCGTCCGCAGATACAGCGCGCGGCGTCGCTTAAATGGCCGGCGACTTGCAGAGACCTTCTTGCTTCCATCCCGACGCGAGAAGGGTTGAAGAGAGCGGGAGAGTGCGTCTAGACAATCAACCTAGGGTATAAGATTCGCTGCTGAGGCGGTCGAGCCTGGCGGTGATGGGGGTAAGATTTGGCGTACTTTCAGCTAAACACATGGAACACGCCTGCTCCCGGCTCCACCTTTTCGCTGGATGCGCTCGATCTGTCGTGGGTCATAGGATCCGAAATAAAAGAAGCGTCCGAAACACACCTGACCATCACAAGAGGTAGTCTGTCGTTTTCGGTCGGCGGCGAGAATTTGACCTATGATCGGAATGATCAACTGGTCTTCGGCACTATATTCTTCCTGAACGGCGGCGACACGGCTCCCGGCGCCAACCAATGGGAGTTCAGAACGGGCGACAGGAGCCTCACCGCCGAGCGCGCCAACAACCTGCTGTTTCACGGCTCCACCCAGGATGCGATCCGCGAGTTGTTCGCGGGCTCGGACACGTTCCAGGGAAGCAGCGCCAACGAATTGCTTCGCGGCTATGCCGGCGACGACCTGCTTCGCGGCGGAGTCGGTTCCGATTCCCTGTTCGGCGGACTGGGAAACGACACGATTGCGGCGACCCATGAAGGGCTCGCGGCGGATGGCTCGGGCTCCAACCGAACTGACCCAACGTACCTTCGCGGCGACGAAGGCAATGACGTGATCTACGGCGGCAAAGGCTTCGACGATATCAATGGCAACATGGGCGACGACACCGCCAACGGGTACGATGGAAACGACTGGGTGGTCGGCGGCAAGGACCAAGATAGCCTGACGGGGGCGACCGGCGACGACATCGTCTATGGCAATCTCGGCTCGGATACCTGCGTCGGGAATGAGGGCGCCGACATCGTCCGTGGGGGGCAACAGGACGACATCCTCCAGGGCGGAGATGGGAACGATTGGCTGTCCGGCGACCGCGACAACGACACGATCACCGGCGGCGCGGGCGCCGACATCTTCCACAGCTTCGGCGATGCGGGAATTGATCGCGTCACGGACTTCAACCGCGCTGAGGGGGATCGGGTGCTCCTAGACCCTGGCTCGACCTACACAGTCGCCCAGTCCGGGGGGGACACCGTGATTTCCGTCGGCGGGGGAGCCCAGGTCGTGCTGGTCGGCGTCTCTATGAGTACGTTATCGGGTGACTGGATTTCCGTTGGCTGAACTCGCGTCCAGCCTATGGTCACTTTCCACCCACCCCGGTCGTCCGGGAAGTCCGCTTTGCGGAACGGCGCGTGGGATGCGGCCCGACCCGGGCGGTCTGTCGTAAAGTCCGATTCCCAGATCCGCCCCTTCGGCCGGGCTTCGATCCGTTGCGAACCTCCCCCGCGCAGCTACGAGTGGAGGGGGCGAGCCGCCGTCGCGGCGGATCGGGTTGGCGGAGGCAGGCTCAGGTTGGTGACTCAATCACGCCCCTCTGATCGTCATCCTTGGGCTTGTCCCAAGGATCCATGACCACCGGATGGCGCAGGCAGGGCTTCAGCGGCGCCGAGCCAGGACTTGCTGGCACGGTGTTCATGGGTGGCCGGGACAAGCCCGGCCATGACGATCTTGAATAAATTCAATAGCCTGATTGGGTGTTCAGCCTAGTGCGTGGGCTCGCCCCCTCCACCCCCCGCTCTGCAGCCGGCTTGCGCCGGCTTCGGCCAGCGGTCCCCCTCCCGCCATCGCTGCCGCGATGGGGGAGGTAGAAAGAATGCTGCCCCGCCTAGGCCGGTTCCGCCATGCTGGCGCGCATCTTCTCGACCATCTTGTAGAGGTCGCCGGAGGTGACCGTACGGACCTCTTCGCCGGCGGCCAGCGGCGCGGGACCGCCGTAGGACATCGGGCTGAGGCTGACGTCCTTGGCCTGGCTGCGCAGGGCGCCGACCGTGCAGTTCTCGCGCCCGCCCATCTTGCCGAACGCGTCGAAGTTGAAGGTCCGCAAGGCGTTGCCGTGGGAGATCTTGTCGATCGTCGTGCGCGAAAGGTGCTTGACGGTGTCGAAGAGCCGCTCCGGCGATTTCGGCCAGAGCGTGTCCGAGTGCGGGTAGTCGCACTCATAGGCGACGTTGTCCTCGCCGATCGCGCCCAGATTGGCCAGGCCGAAGGCGTCGTCGATGAAGCACGTCATGAAGTGCTCGCGGAACACGTCGCTGGGCTTCTTTTTCCCGAAGTCGGTGTGGGTCCAGGCCTTGTGCTGCTCGTGGGAGAAGTCGGCGCGCTCCAGGAAATAGGGGATCCAGCCGATGCCGCCTTCCGACAGGCAGATCCTCAAGGGATATTTCTGCAGGGCCTTGAGGTGCAGCCAGTCGGCGGCCGAATTGGCGATCGAGATCGGCATGCTGGTGATCCAGGCCTCGATGGGCGATTCCATCGAGGCGTGGGCGGCCTGGGCCCCCGAGCCGATGTGAATGTTGATGACCACGTCGTTGTCGACGCAGGTCTTCCAGAGCGGGTCCCAGTAGGCGTTGTGGATGCTGGGCAGCCCCTTGAGCGCCGGATTGTCGCTGAAGGTGATCGCATGGCAGCCCTTGGCCACCACTCGCTTGATCTCGGCCACGGTGGCGTCGATGTCCCAGCCGGGGACCATGGCCAGGGGAATGTTGCGCCCGGGATAGGCGCCGCACCATTCGTCGATGTGCCAGTCGTTATAGGCCGCCATCAGGGTGACGGCGTTGGCCTTGTTCTCGAAGCGGTAGAAGACGTCGCCGTCGAAGGTCACGACGCTGGGGAAGTTCAGCGAGCACAGGATGCCGTTGGCGTTCATGTCCTCGATGCGGGCGTGCACGTCGAAGCAGCCCTTGCGCATCTGGGTGAAGGCGGCCGGCTCGCAGCCGTATTCCTCCTTCACGCGCCCGGCGACGGCGTTCAGGCCGCCGGCCCCGACGCGCCGGCCCTCGTACAGCCAGTAGTCGGCGCCGTTCTTGTCCTTGCGCATCAGCGGCGCGATGGCCTTCTGCGCCCCCGTCAGATGGTTGTCGTACATGTCCGGCGGCTCGACGATGTGGTCGTCCACGCTGGCGATGATGAGGTCCTCGACTTTCACCGGAAAACTCCCTCTCAATTAGATATGGCCGCCGGCCTGGAACGGGTCGTGCGCTCAACTTCTTGCGCGCCGTCGCGGCGTAGGCGACCATTGTATACAAGAAATCCTGGGGTGGAAGTCGGAGGACGTCGATGGGTTTGTGGGATTACGCCGGAAAGCGCGTGGCGATCGTCGGCTGCGCGTCGGGCATGGGCGAGGCGACGGCGCGGGAATTGGTGGCCCTGGGCGCCGAGGTGCACGGCGCCGACATCCGGCCTTCGCCGGCCCCGCTCGCCTCCTTCCGTACGATTGATCTGAAGGACCCGGCCTCCATCGACGCGGCCCTGGACTCGATCGGCGGGAAGCTCGATGGCCTGTTCAACTGCGCCGGGCTGCCGCAACCGTTCCCGCCGATCGACGTCATGAAGGTGAACTTCATTGGCACGCGCTATCTGACCGAGCGCGCCGTGGGGATGATCAAGCCCGGCGGCGCGATCGCCTCGATCGCCTCGACGGCCGGCTTCGCCTACATGCAGAACCTGGAGCCGATAAAGGAACTGCTTGCGATCCCGGATTTCGCCTCCGCGTCGCAATGGTGCGAGGAGCGCCTCGAGCTGGTCGGCGACGGCTACACCTTCTCCAAGCAGGTGCTCATCGTCTGGACCATGGTCATGGGCGCGCGGCTGATCAAACAGGGCGTCCGGATCAACTGCATCTGCCCGGGCCCGACTCAGACCCCGATGATGTCGAGCTTCGAAAGCCATGCGGGCGCCGCCGTGATCGACGTCTTCACCGAGCCGATGGGACGCCGGTCCACGCCCGAGGAGCAGGCCCGGCCGCTGATCTTCCTCAACAGCGATGCGGCGAGCTATATCAACGGCCACCCGCTCAACGTCGACGGCGGCTGTATCGGCGCCGTCACAACGGGCGAGCTCGATCTTCGCGCGCTCATGGGCGCCGCGATGGGCGCGGCGTCGACCTGAGCTAGTTCCATTACGGAGAGGACACCATGGATCTTACCAACGCCTCGGTTCTCGTCACCGGCGGCGCCGGAGGCTTCGGCGGCGCCACGGCGCGCAGGCTGGCCCAAAGGGGCGCAAAGGTCGTCATCGCCGACGTCGCCGACGAGCGAGGCGAGGCGCTGGCCAAGGAGATCGGCAACGGCGCCGTCTACGTCCATACCGACATCATGGACGAGGACTCGATCGCCAGGGCGGTCGAAGCGGCGGTGAATCTCGGGCCGCTCCGCGCGGCGGTGGTGGTCCACGGCGGCCCGCCGCCGCCGGGCTCCACGGGCCCAGCCCGGGTGGTCAACAAGGTGGGCGTGCGCCTCCCCCTTTCTGACTTCGTCCACACCGTGAACGTCTACCTCAATAGCGCCTTCGCCGTGACCAGCCAGGCGGCCGAAGCGATGGCGAAGAACGAGCCGCTGGCCTCGAACCAGCGCGGCGTGATCATCAACACCGCGTCCATCGCCGGCTACGAGGGCCAGGCGGGGCAGGCGGCCTATTCCGCCGCCAAGGGCGGGATCATCGGCATGACCCTGACCATCGCCCGAGACCTCGCGCCGCTGGGCATTCGGGCGATGGCGATCGCGCCCGGCACCTTCCTGACCTTCGCCTACGGCCGCGTGAGCGCCGAGGAGAACCAGGCCAAGTGGGGCGCGATGGTCCCCAATCCCAGGCGGATGGGCGACCCGACCGAATACGCCCTTCTCGCCGCCCAGATCGTCGAAAACGACTTCCTGAACGGCACGACCATCCGGCTGGACGGCGCTCAGAGATTCTAAGGCGGGCGAATGTCTCGGCTCAGGATCGGCATCATCAGCGCCAACTGGGGCGTTCAGACCCATCTGCCCGCTTGGCGCGCCCTCGGCGACGAGGTCGAGGTCACGGCGATCTGCACGTCGCGCCGGGAAACCGCGGAGGCGGCCGCGAGCGCAACCGGCATCCCGCGCGCCTTCTGGGACTTCCGCGCCCTGTGCGCGGACCCGGACATCGACGTGGTCGACTGCGGGACCCGCCCGTTGTTGCGCCAGCAGATGGTCGCCGCCGCGCTGGCCGGCGGCAAGCACGTGGTCAACCAGGTCCCGTTCGCCGTCTCGCTGGATGCGGCTCAGGAGATGGCTGACGCGCAACGTGGCGCTGGAAAAGTCGGCGTCGTCGCCGCGAGCATCCTGGGCCTGCCGCAACTGGGCCAGATGAAACAGATGATCGAGGATGGCTATCTGGGCGAGGTGTTCCAGGTCAATTGCCAGTGGAACATCTCGCTCTTCAATCCGCCGGTTCCCGGTTTCGCATGGCCCTGGTTCAGCGATCCCGCCGAGGGCGTGGGCGTGACCCGCAACCAGGGCTCGCACATGCTGCATGCGCTCCTGCACCTGTTCGGGCCGATCGACGCCGTCACCGGTCAGATGGAGACCTTCGTCAAAGAATGGAGCGCCGATTCCGGCGAGGTGGTGCGCCCGCGGACGGACGACACCATGAACGGCCTCGTCCGGTTCCGCAGCGGGGCGCTGGGGCAGGTCTCCACCTCCTGGGTGGCGACCGACAGCCCCGGCTTCGTCATCGAGGCCTTCGGGCGCGACGGCTATCTGCGGCTGTCCAGCAGCAACTATCCGAGCGCGACGGGGACGACGCTGATCGGGGCGAAGACGAACCCCTATGTGCGGCCGACGGCCCAGCCGATCCCCCTGCCTGACGCCTGGCTCGATGTTGCCGGCCGCCGCCTTGCTGCGGAGCCCGGCTCGCAGGTCGTGTCGATGGCGCGGCTCTATGCCGGGATGGTGGAGGCTGTCCGCAGCGGCGCAGAGCCGCTCGGAAGCTTCACGCGGGCCGTCGAGGTGCAGCGTATCGTCGAGGCCTTCTACGCCGCCTCCGCGACGCGCCAGTGGGTGGAGATCGACCGCCAATGACCGCGCCGCTGAGCACGGAGGATCGCCTGGCCCTCACCGAGCTCCTCGCCCGCTACGCTCGGGCGATGGATGACGCCGACGTCGAGGCCTTCATCGCCTGTTTCACGCCCGAGCCGGAGCTGGACATACTCGGCAAGCGCGTCAGCGGGGCGTCAGAGCTTCGGCTTTTCGCGGAGGACTACGCCGCCTGGCCCGGCCGCCCGGGGTGGCAGCATCACATCAACGCCCTGACTTTCGAGGGCGACACCGAGCGCTGCCGGGTTCGCTCCTACGTGATGTGGATCACCCGCGGCCCGGATGGCGAAATGACCCTGCGCGGCTGCAGCAACTACCTCGACGATTGCGTCAAGAGTGGCGGGCGCTGGTTGTTCGCCAGGCACGTCGCGCACCATTAGCTGCGGTTTCGGATCGGGCTCAGCCTGCGCAATCGGCATTGGCGGGCGCCGAGATGGCGTTTGGTTCGCAGTTTCCCCCGCGCTACGCTACCGGTATGTATACAAACAGGACGGATGGGAGGCAGGCATGACGTATCGCGTGGCGGTCTGGTCTACGGGCAACCTCGGCAAGGTGGCGATCCGGGCGATCACCAACCGGCCTGACCTCGAACTGGTCGGTGTGGGCGTGCACAGTCCGGACAAGGCGGGCCTGGACGCCGGCGTCGTGGCCGGGATCGGACCGGTGGGGATCACCACGACCACCAGCCTGGACGCCCTGATCGCCCTGAAACCCGACGCGGTCGCCTATTGCGGACCGGGCGAGAGCGTGGATCTCGACGTGATCTCCAAGCTCGTGCGCTTCCTTGAGGCGGGGATCAACGTGTCGACCGTCTCGGCGACGGGACTGATGCATCCGCCCACCCATCGGGCCGACAAGCGCGAGGCGCTTGAGCGGGCCGCGGCCAAGGGCGGCGCCTCGGCCTATTCGACGGGCCTGGAGCCCGGCTTCGCCGGCGATCACCTGCCGCTGGTGCTGACCATGATGAGCGAGACGATCAGCTCCATCCGGGTCCAGGAGATCTTCCGCTACGACGGCTATCCCGTGGCCAATATGATGTTCCAGGGCATGGGCTTTGGCATGCCCATGGAGTTCGAGCCGTTCATCGCCAAGCCGGAGATGCAGACGATCGTCTGGGGCGGTCAACTGCACAAGATGGCCGAACGGCTCGGATCGAAGCTCGATCGGATCCGCTGCACCTTCGAAAAGCAGCTCACCCCGCGCACGCTCAAGGTCGCGGCCGGGACCATCGAGGCCGGGACGGTCGGCGCCATCCGGTTCGAGACCATCGGCGTCATCAACGGGCGCGACGCCATCGTGATCGAGCACGTCAACCGCATGGCCGACGACGTGGCGCCGGACTGGCCCGTGGCGAACCGCAATGGAACCTACCGGGTGATCATCGAGGGTAGCCCGAACATGGTCTGCGACCTCGTCATGGGGCGGCCTGAGACCTTCAGTCCGGAGGGGCGGGTGGCCACCACCATGCTGATGGTCAACGCCATCCCGTATCTGTGCGAGGCGCCGCCCGGCCTGCTGACCTCCCTGGACCTGCCGTTCAACACCCCGCGCCACGTGTTTGGGTGAGACGCGAGGCTATGCCTTCTCGCTTACTTGCATACAATGATGGGGCGCAGACGGGATGGATACCAAGACCATGGATCTGAGGAAATACGGGCCCTGGGCCCTGGTCGTCGGCGGCTCGGACGGCGTTGGCGAAAGCTTCGTCCGCAAGCTCGCCGCGCAGGGCTTCAAGCTGGTCATCTGCGCCAGAAGGCCCGGCCCGCTGAATGCGCTCGCCGAAGATCTTCGCGCCCAGGGCGCGGAGGTCCGGACCCTGTCCGTCGACATGACCAAGCCGGACGCCTTGCAGCAGACGCGGGCCGTCACCGACGACATCGAGATCGGCCTGCTGATCTACAACGCCGGGGTGGTCGGCGGCCCCGCGGACTTCGTCAAGCAGGAGCCTGAACAGTTCCGGTCCTATGTCGGGCTCAATGTCCTCGGCCAGGCCGAGTTCTCGCACCATTTCGGCGGCCTGATGTGCGAGCGCGGCCGTGGCGGGATCATGCTTGTGGGATCGAACGGCAGCTATATGGGCTCGCCGGGGCTGGCGATCTATTGCGGGGTGAAGGCGTTCAGCCGGATCTTCAGCGAGGGCCTGTGGCTAGAATGTGAAAAGTACGGCGTCGACGTGCTGCACTATTGCCTGGGCTTCGTGGCCACGCCGACCATCGAACGGCTCGGCCTGGACACGACCTACGCCCAATCGCCCGACTCGGCGGCGCAGGAAGGCCTGGACAATATCGCCAACGGACCGATCTGGATCGGCGGCGGGCAAGCGAATGTCGAGAGCGTCATTGCGCGCTCGCGGGTGCCTGATCGGGCCCAGGCCGTTCGCGCATCCGTCATTCAGACCGGCCCGTCAAACGACTAGGACGCCGGCGAGCTAAGGGGAAGTTTATGGCTACGTTCGTCCTGGTTTCGGGATCCTGGCACGCTGGATGGTGCTGGGAACGCGTCGTTCCGCTGCTGGAGGCTGGCGGTCACACGGTGGTCGCTCCGGATCTCCTCGGCATGGGGCCGGACACGACGCCCGCTTCGGAAATTTCCCTGGCGGCGTGGGCCGATCAGATCGCGCAGGTCATCCGGGCGCAGGCCGAGCCGGTGATCCTGGTGGGCCACAGCCGTGGCGGCGCCATCATCAGCGAAGCCGCCGAGCGTGAGCCGTCGCGCGTCAAGACGCTGGTGTACCTCACCGCGTTCCTCCTGCCGTCGGGAGACTCCTCGCTCACCTTGCTGTCCAAGCATCCCGTGCCGAATCTGTTCGACAACATATCGAGCAGCGGGGATGGCCGTTCGGTCTTCCGCTCGGATGCGGTCGGGCGGGTGTTCTACAACACCACCGAGCCTGAATGGGTCGAGCGGGCGATCGCCATGCTGACCCCCGAGCCGGGCGCCGGCGGCGGGACGCCCCTGCAGCTTACGGCGGAGCGCTTCGGATCGGTCCCGCGGGCCTACATCGAGTGCCTGCGCGATGAAGCCCTGCCGCTGGCCCTGCAGCGATTGATGCACCAAGCGATGCCCTGCGATCCGGTCTTCACGCTCGATACGGATCATTCGCCGTTTTACTCGGATCCCGCAGGGCTGAGCGAGCGGCTGATGTCGCTGGCCTGAGGCGCTTGCGATCATGGAGAGGAAACAAGCCTGATGACGGATGCTGCGTCGGCCTCGCTGGAGGCCCGGGTTCGGGAAATCGAAGACACCCACGCGATCAACGAGGTGTTCAGGAAGTGGCACTTCGTCTGCACCGGCGGGTTCGCCGGCAAGCAGGCCGGGCGGATGGAGGCGTTGGAATGCCTGACCGACGACGCCACGATCGAGGTGCATGGCATGCATGAGCCCGGCAAGGGCCCCAAGGGGCGCGACCAGTACACGAAGTTCTGGGCCTATTTCGTCGGCGATGACGGCCCCTTGCCCTACGTCTTCCAGACCATGGTGGGAGAGCAGGTCGTCCTGGACGGCGACACGGCGGTGCAGCAGCACAACATGCTCGGGATATTCCAGCTGCGCGGGGCGAAGGCCACCATGGGCCTCTCCCAGCGGACCAACGACCTCGTGCGCACGCCGAAGGGATGGCGGATCCGCAAGACGACCGTCACCGGCGGGATGTCGTTCGAGATCGACAATCTGAAGGGCGCGCTGAACACGCTCCTGCCGCTCGAGCCGCGCACGCCGTGGAAGTACGAGGGCTGACGCCCATCGGGGCGGCGCCTGGAGCGGATTTCATTTAGGTGGAGTCGTAGGTCCGCAACCTGCTGGCCTTCGGCGGTATGGGCAGGGGGAGTGGATCGACCTAAACGCGATCTGCCCTAGGTTGGTGACTCAATCACGCCCCTGGCCGTCATCCTTGGGCTTGTGCCGAGGACCCATATGTGGACGGCCCCCTGCTTGCAAGGTGAGGCGCAGGTTGGCTCACGATCGGATTGCTTGCGCCCATATGTCCGGTCTGAGGGTGCTGTTGGCCCCTCGCCAAGAT
>Ga0307516_10010317_pt1 | contig 10281 bp, 12 predicted proteins | sample 19_EM_MG_FD_203310 | JGI IMG/M metagenome (GOLD analysis project Ga0307516, IMG submission 203310) | Populus trichocarpa ectomycorrhiza microbial communities from riparian zone in the Pacific Northwest, United States - 19_EM | ecosystem: Host-associated > Plants > Roots > Unclassified | place...
CCCTCCGTCGGGTTGAACGTAATAGCGATATTAATCGCGACATCTGGAGGACCTGACCCTCCCGGCGCGCCTGGATTCTCCAACGTATGTAAGTTCGTCTCCAGCATTGGATTAGACAACGTGGAAGCAGTGGTGGGTTCTGCAACGTAGGCTCCCTTGTAACGAAGGATGGCAGAGTTGATTCCGCCGGCGAAACCTAACGTTCCGACGTTAGGGGTTACGCGGACCCAGTAATTATTCACTGGTTGGTTCGCGGTGAGAACAAAGGAGTAGCGTTGGCCGACGAAAATTTGGATAGAGTCGACAGTTAACGGCTGAACATTAATGCCATCGACTTCGATGATGTTCTAGCCATTACAGTGATGTGAGCGCCTAACAGAGTTGCGGGAAAGTACGAAAGGCATTACCATGGTATGACCATCAATCGAGAAGATGTAATTAGGGTCACAAGAAATAGAAACCAATCTCATGCGATAGCGTTTTCCTTGAACAACGTTGATGATTGAGAGGGTACGATTCGCAGCAGTTCCGTCGTACGAGCGGCCTTTGCCATTTATAAGAGCTGAGCTAGGGGGGGGTGGAAATTTGCTGAAGGGGGCTGCGGTATGGTACCAATCCGCTAACGTGATAATCGTGCCCTCTGGAAAATCATGTTGTCAATAAGGGCCCATGGAGAGCATGATAAATGTGTACCGTTGTCGATGTCGTACCTAAAATGGGAAAGGGGGGGTGAGCACCGTGTCACCGTTCCTTAGAAATAGAGCCTTACAAGCTTCGGTGAGGGTCGTTAGGATCCTTCACAACCATAGCTCCACGAAGCCCATCACAATACTGCACATCTATCAAGGTGGGTTAGTGCGGAGCAGCTAGGGCCATGATGTCCACTCACGGTAATGAGAGTGGTACCAAAAAGTTCCAGCCTGCTGCGCGGTCGAGAAATCATAGAGGAAGGAGTGTCCCGGGGCTATGGGACATTGTGTCACACCAACAGGGCCGTCGGCGTAGGCTGTCCCCGCCTGGAAGAATCCGTGCCAATGCTGAATACCACCATGTTAGTAGATGAGATGAACTTGTGCGTGAGTGCGATACTTACGATAGCGGTGCTTTTCAACATGGTACTGTTCGATAAATTATTGATCACATTGAGCTTAAATTGATCCCCCTTATTCCTCATAATAAGCGCGAAAACTTTGAAAAAAGACTTCTGTTACACACCTTGGTTGCAACAATGTTTGGGCCGGGAAAAGTCCCGCCAGTAGCCGAGGTTCCGGCTAAGACAGTGCTGGATGAGAAGTTGAAGATTCAGCTACAGCTCCAAACTAAACAATGACAGCCATACTCGCGTCTCACTCCATCAGGCGCAATTTTGCGGTTGCGGATATATATATCAGCCACGGGACCGACTTTTGCGTACACGCCGATACCCAGAAGGAGGAAAGAAAGCGTGGAGAGGTGCATCGTATTCCTGGCCCGCGACACAAGGAAAGTGAGCGCGTTTGTGTTCAATGATCTGGTCGGAGCCCTTTTAACTAGATGACTTTGCCGACTTACCACTGATAATCACATCTCTGTCAGGCACAGTCACTCGAGGCCTCAAGATCCTACATGACTAGATCACCTTAGATAACCCAAACATCTGCACCGACAATGCCGGGAGAGCAACGTTGCCAAGAACGCTGGAAAAAACCCCGGTCTGGTTGCGGTGGGCAGCGGAGCACTCAGCAGGATCATTGTGCATTTCGCCTTAACTCCGGATTCTTCATATCCGGAATGTCCGGAGCTATGATCTGAGATAAGCAAGCCATGAGCTATGGCCGTGGTTTCCGGGCTTCCTCGAGTCAGTAAAGAAAAAAGGAGGTTCGTACCAGAACATGTGCAAACGACAACGTGTTGTAGACGGTGGACTAGTGAGGTCCAACATTGACACGAGTTCCTGAGGAAAAGACGACAGGCATATGAATTAGTAGAGCGACCTAGTCCCAGCATAGATCTGATGGACACTGCGGTACAAATTCCCCGACTCATCTCAACTGAATGGTTGGACGAATAAGTCGCGAGTATCACCGACGAAGCCGACTGGGGCAAAACTTGCATGCGCAAGACATAATTGGCGTGTTCAGCGGATCTAATCATTGGTAGGAAAAGGGCGCACAGTAGGTCCATTGTATCGCTTGCGTCGTGTCAGGGTCGACTTCTTCGGGTTTGCCTGCCCCTTGTTGGGTCTAAGGAATGTCGGGAACACTTAAAGTCCGGTGGAGATGAAGTGATCAAAAGTACGAAATGGGGATCTTTTTAACACAGTGTAGTCAAATTGGCTTTTGCTTGAATGAAACAGACAACCTTGATTGATTAATACTTGTATCGATGATACTTCGGTCCGAAAGGCATATACGCCCCGAGATTTCGAGCTTGTGCGCCGGTAGGGGTTGACACCTTGATATCAGGTTTATTGTGTTCTGTCACCGTTAAGACCGCAGACCAAGGTAAACTTTGGCGGAGCAATCGAACAAGGCAGCGACGCCGTAATACAATAAGCCCAAAACGCGTCATCTGCGGGGAAATGGTTCCGCTTGATGGGGAGGGGTCGCTCCTTGAGACTCGCGGGCTAATCACGCTCAGGTCCTTGTATTTAGGTAACGCGTTATAAGACCTAGAGGACATCAATCTCAATTGTCCCGGAAAACAAACCTTCCATCAAAGATGAAGCTGTTCGCAGTCTTCTTGACCACTTTAACGTTTCTTGTCGCCTGCGACGCCGCTGTGAGTGGTCTTCAGATCGGAACACTCCTGAATTCTGGCTCACCTGCCTACCAGCCTCAAACTCCCACCACGATCTATACCGCGACAGACGTCTACCCCACGGTCGTAGACAAGTTCCCTTTCTTATTAGACGTCACCACACTCACCACTTGGACGTACGTACATGAATGATTCCTCATTCGTTAAATCCTCATTCGAAGCTTTGAATTCTGCATGTAGCCAAAGTCCTGAAACAACATCCGAGGCAGCGGCGACGCCATAACGTACGTCGATCCTGAACCTAACATTGGTGAACACGACCTTAGTAAGATGACCATGAATCAGCTTGTAGGGGAACACGGCTCACGATGGCCAAAGTGCCAATTATATCACGTTGAAAGGTTCCTCTGTAAAATAAATACCAGTGATATGCTTGAAAGCCTATGACACTCCAGGGTTCGATCGATTTTGGACACTAACGTGAAATCTTCATCACCAATATGTCAACACCCGGAAGTTCGAACCATAACCGCATGGCAAGGACACCTATATCGGTAAAGTGAGGGCGGTCTTATCAGTGAGATCGAAGGACCAGATGCCACCTGGCCGGGCGGTGGGCCATGAACGTCAGAGAATGGAGGTCCCGCACTTGCTCGACGACGTTGACTTGGGACGACGTTCAGCAGTACAACTTGCAATTGACAATCGTTGGCTGACTAAGCTTCGTTTCGAACTTTAGTTTAAAATCATCCGACTTACGCTGCATGTGCGAAACCAAGTCTATACCAAAAAAGTGTTACATACATACAAAATTCTCGAGATATTCCTATTCATCCACATATTTCTGTCCCGCATCTCACTGGTCACCACGTGGAAGCGAGTTGAAAATTGGGCAGAGCTGGTCCCAGGCGTCTGCGAACGGAACTTGTCAACCCGTAGCATGTTAACAATAGTACATAGTACGCACCGGGAGGGTTCTGGGTACCAGTGGTATTAGTGTCCTCGGCGAAGACAATGGCGAGACCACTAAGAGGAGCAAGGAAGCTAGGTCAGGACAGAGAGAGATATTATGCAGAGGAGACAAACTTGTTGACATGCCAGTCGATGTGGCTGTTTCCCAGGTCAGAAATGTATCGGACGCGTGGAAGGCATTAAAAAGCGTACCAGTGCATGATCCATGGCCCAGGATTGCCAGTGAAGAACCGGAATGTCATGTTATCGCCAGCTACACCAGTATTCACCACGTCGCGGCGGACCTTACGCAATAGGATTAATATAATCCTTATAACAACAATGACCACTCACTGGGTTAACATAATTGTAAACGGAGCTTCCGGCAGACCTCACGACGTCAAAGGCGTGCTAAAGACGGAATTAGCTGATGTGCTCTTTGTTCGATCTTCGCGACTCACGCCGTGCAGATGGATCGGGTGCTATATATAAGAGGATTAGGAAATTGGCGAGCGCATAAGAAAGCATACTGCATACCGGGAAGCCAGGAGTGCCACCAGGGATACTGACTTCAATCACACTATTCGGTGGCACAACGAAGACAGAGCTACCGAGTAGTTCTTGGGCCGTGCGAGCTCCACTAATGATTTGAAGAAGAACTGGAACAGGTGGAGGGGTGAAGCCGTCCACGCCATTGATGTTAAAGAGGCCCTCTGCCGGGTTGAACGTAATGGCGATATTAAGCGCGACATCCGGAGGACCTGATCCTCCCGGCGCGCCTAGAGCCACCAGCGGGTGTAAGTTCGGTTCCAGCATTGGATTAGACAACGTAGAGGTAGTGATGGGGTCTGTAATGGCGGCTCCCTTGTAACGAAGGATAGCAGAGTTGATTCCGCCGGCGAAACCTGTCGTTCCGACATTGGGGTTTGCGCGGATCCAGTAATTGTCTATCGCCTGGTTCGCGGTGAGAACAAAGGAATAGCGTTGGCCGACGAAAATCTGGATAGAGTCGACAGTTAACTGTTCATGATTAATGCCATCGACTTCGATGATGTTCTAGCCATCATAAGTAGTTATGTGAGTGCCTAACGGAGTTACGAGAAAGTAAGAAAGACGCTACCATGGTATGAGCATCAATCGAGAAGACGTAATTAGGGTTACAAGAGATAGAAACCAATCTCATGCGATAGCGTTTTCCGTGAACAACGTTGATGATTGAGAGGGTATGGTTCGCAGCAGTTCCGTCGTAAGAGCGGCCTTTGCCATTTATAAGAGCCGAGCTAGGAGGGGGTGGAAATTTGTTAAAGACGGCTGCGGTATGGTACCAATCCGCTAGCGTGATAACCGTTTTATCTGGGAAGTCATATTGTCAGTAAGGATTCATCGACAGCATGATATACGTGTACCATTGTCGATGTCGTACCTAAGATGGGAAAGGGTGCCTGAGCATAATGTCACCGTTCCTTGGAGATGAAGCCTTACAAGTTTAGGTAAGGATCTTGGGGATCCTTCACAACAATAGCTCCACGAAGCCCATCACAATACTGCGTCTCTATCGAAGTGCGTCAGTAGTTGATGGAGAGAAGCTATCGAGACGACGGGCACTCACGGTAATGAGAGTGGTACCAGAAAGTTCCAGCCTGTTCCGCGGTCGAGAAATCATAGAGGAAGGAGTGTCCCGGGGCTATAGGACATTGTGTCACACCAACGGGACCGTCGGCGTAGGCTGTCCCCGCCTGAAAGAATCCGTGCCAGTGCTGAGTATTATGTTAGTACATGAGATGAACCTGTGTTGGCGGTGCAAGATTTACGATAGCAGTGCTTTTCAACATGGTACTGTTCGTCAATTGATTGATCATATTGATCTGTATTTGATCCCCCTGATTCCTCATAATGAGCGCGGAAGCCTCGAAGGACTTGACTTTTGTTACATACCTTGCTTGCAACAATATTTGGGCCAGGAAAAGTCCCTGTAGTCGTGGCTCCGGCTAAAACAGTGCTGGAAAGGGAATTTGAACACTCAGCCACAGTTCCAAGCTAAACAAACGATGAGAGACATACTCGCGTCTCACCCCATCAGGCGCGATTTTGCGATTGACGATATATAAATCAGCCACAGGACCAATCCCCGCGTTCACGCTGAGAGCAAGCAGGAGGAAAGAAAGCGTGGAGAGGTGCATCGTCTTCCTAGCCTGCGAGACAAGGAAGGCACTGATGTTCCGAATCTGATGATCTGTGTCGAGCCCTTTTAACTAGACAATTTTGCCGACTTACATATTCCACGAAATCATATCCCTGTCCGGCAGTCACTCGAGCCCTCAAAATCCTGCATGACTAGGAACGTATTTCAATAGATCATCCAAACATTTGCACCGATAACGCCGAGGGCGGGGTTGCGAAGACCATTGCAAAAACCTCGGTCTAGTTGCGGTTCACCGAGAGTAACCCCGATATTTGTGTGGGTCGACTATACGTTGCATACTAAGTAACTCAGGTAAGGTGTGACCCGTACCTCCGGACAGTGAACTTGTGAGGTCCCGCGTCCATCCAGCGATCTGATTGCCCAGCCACGGATTTGAATAAGAAAATGGCACTTGCAAGGGAGATGAACGGGAATGACCTGGGGTCGGGATTTTCTGCCCTATAGCTACCCTCCCTCCATATATGGTATAACATTCCCACAAATCAGATGTCGCCTTCCTCAACTCCCTAAGGTAAGAAGGAAGTATGCACTCAGGAGTCAGACACGGTGTGTAGTATGACGACTGAGGTTAGTAGAACAAGGTTCAAGGTATAAGCAGGTGATCGAAAGAACTGTTCAGTAGATAGCAAGGTAGACAGATAGGCACAGCCGTTTCTATGAATAGATTTTTTCGCCTTCGGGATCCCGCCTCCCCTTGGGTTAAATGGGATTAGACTTAGGTTTACTCGAGTCCAATTGGCATGGCCGTGTTGAACACGCACACGAAGATAAATCCAGGAAGGGGCTTACCGGCCGCTCATAAGAGGGGTGAATCTCAGATTCCTCGAGTGTCTTCTTTGGGGGAACACCATGACTGGGACCGGCTGGGATGACTTCCGTCAAAGATCGGTCATGATGCTAGCCTCTCAGAGTATACCCAATGAAGAACCGTCAGGACACCCAGTAGAAGAGACTACTGGGGCTGTATGACTAACACTAGTGTCTGGGGGAGGTAGCCTGTTCTGTTGTTGTCTGAAGAATATGGCGTGGGTCTAGGACCGTAGTAAATCATATCTCTGCCTTGGCACAGTGACTCGAGATCCCTCAGATCAGACTGCATGTCCAGGAACCTGTTTCAAAAGGTCATTTTGTCCTATGCCTCAGGAACGGCCGCGTAAATCCGGGATGCCCAACTTGGACAGAGTACGGCAGAGCAGAGTTACGAGTTACGCGGAGAATACTGCAAGATATCTGGTTCCTCAACTCCGCTTGGGGGCTATGAGTTTGTATCTGAGTACAGCATGTCCCAGAAAACGACGAAGGGCGTATTGGCAGAGCAATATCTCTAGCGTAATCTGATCGACACTGTGATGCAGATTCCCCAACTCATCTCAAGTGAATGTTTGGACAAGTAAGTCATCGGTGTCACCAAAGAAAAAGACTGGGGCGAAAGTTGCGCACATTGCGTATCGTTTGCGATTGGGAGGACACCGGGTTCGGCAGATCCGATCAATGGTACGCTCGGAACAGTCCAGGTACAGATGGCGGAAAGGGTCGCGGATTTGGCGCACAATAGGTCTTTCCCACCGTGTGTCGCTTGCCTCGCGTCAGGGTCGTCCTGGCTAGGCTTACCCGCAAATTCTCAAGTCGAAGGAATGTCGGGAACACTTGAAATCTAGTACAACCTAAGTGATCAAAAGTATGAGAGGGGGACTTGTGTACTAGTAGTCAAGCTGGCTTTTGCTTACTGAATGGAACAGACGGCCTTGATTGATTGATATTCGTATCAATGATATTGCTTCTCCGAAAGGCGTCTACGCCAAGAGATTTCGAGCCTGTGTGTCGGTATGGGTCGACAGCGACACAAATTTGGCGTGATCTGGAGACTGGCACCGTTAAGACCGCAGACCAAGGTCAGCTTGGCGGAGTAATCGAGCTCAAACAGCGACGGCGCAATACAACAAGCCCTAAAGGCGTAATCTGCAGCAATGTGGTTGCGAGGCTTGGCGGGAAGGGGTCGCTCTTGGCAAGCTAATCATACTCAGGTCCTTGTATTCGCGTAGCACGTTATAATACTTAGAGGACTTCGGCCTCAATGGCCCCGAAGAACAAACATTGAAGGATGAAGCTGTTCACAGTCTTCTTGATCACTTTAACTTTTCTTGTCGCCTGCGACGCTGCTCTGAGTGGTCTTCGTATCGAAGCTGTCCTAAAAGTTTGGCACACCTGCCTACCTCAGCCTCCAACTCCCACCACGATCTATACCGCGACAGAGGTCTACTCTACGGTCATAGAGAAGTTTCCTTCCTTATTAGACGTCACGAAGCTCACCACTTGGATGTACGTACATGAATGAATTCTCATTCGGTAAATCCTCATTCGAAGCGAATTTTGCATATACCCAAGTCCTGAAACAACGTTTGAGGCAGAGGCAACGCCATAACGTACGTTGATTCTGAACCTGGCATTGATGAACGCGACCTAAGGTGACCATGAATCCTTAGCAGCTTGTAGGGAAACACGGCCCATGACCTCAAGTGAGGACAATCGTCGGCTGACTAAGCTCCGCGTCCAAATCCCGTTGCTTTTTCCGGAATCTTGCGATGCTGAACAGGCAGGCTCAAGACTTGTGCATCTTGGTTTCACTCAAGCAACTGTAACGCCTTACTGGTCACTGTTGGCTCAATTGGAATTTTAATGTCGTTCCCCTCCTCCGTCGTGCTACGTCCGAACCATTCGTCCGAATCGTGCATCCAGCCTCTCCGAACTCAAATTTGTCCCGAGCTGGTATCCGGCCTATGAAAAACACTAAATTTTCCAGCGCTACCGCAAAATAAATGTATTCGTGCGATTCTGTACACTCTACTCGGCGGTCTGCCCACGACTTGGATGTGACAGATGGGACTTCTCTTACGACTTTTCACACTTCTGAACCCAAATCCACCAATTTCAATGACCTTTGGCCGGCCGCATCACTATTAGGTCGCTGTCCGAACCTGGATCCTCCGTCTGCGGCGAGCAATATGTCCGAACTTGGATCCGGCCTTCAGCTGATTTTGGACCAAATCTGTCCGAACCTGGATCTAGGATACCATGAGTCAAAAGGGAGGTCCTAATCCATCACACGTCCCTGTGGTCCCGCTCCTGAAAGGACCGGTTCTCCATTTGGCACCGTCCTTTCTTCCCCTTTCAAATGAACAGGTCCGCGGAGCAAAGCTGTGCATCCCACATCGATCGATGCGGCATATTTGGCTCGGGCGATTTTTGGGTACCCGTTGATTGATGCCTTGGTTACCGGGATCACGCAAATTCACCTGGAACCACGGGTCCAAGATCTTTCAACCGATCCACGCCGAACGCAGTACACTCACGACTCTGCCCCATCTGGATGCTTCCAGCAGATGTCCCTGCGCAGGCCGAATACACTGGAGCAGCAGTACCTTTAAGGATAAACTCAGGACGAATGTGTCCGACATGTACGCCGCCTCTCCCGTGAAATCCGTTCTCGTCGTGCCCGCGCCATCACTACCTCCGCTCCACTGTCTTGTCTACAGCTACCACTTCGGCCCGGCCCGCACCCACCGCTCACGGCTGTCCATGTTTGGAACTCATAGCTCTTCCTATTACGACCACAGTAACGACCACGACACAGTAACGACCACGACACAGTAACGACCACGACACAGTAACGACCACGACACAGTAACGACCACGACGACCCTGATTTGACTGACCCTGACCAGCCACTTAACAACGTTCCTCGCGGAAGGTGGGACATTATCCAAGGGCGAGTTCAAGGCAAATATACGGAAACACCCCCGCTTTCATCCAAGCACTACTGTCCACCGGCCGGCGTAGGTATAGGTTGCACAGCTTTGTGCCCTGGTGAGTCGCCGCCGTGGCAGGGGTCACGACTTCAAACTTTGTTTTCCCTTTCTCATCATGCGTCGCCATTGGCAGCATAATTTAGGCTGACCTTGACCTTTCTCTTCCTGGGAGGCCGGACTTTCCCTAACCACGCGCCTCTGCAAGCCGGGGTAAGGTGCAAATTGGGACATCGGTACGCCGCATTTGCTAAAACCAAGTCTATACCAAAATGATGTTACATACATACAGAGCTCTCGAGATATTCCTATTCATCCGCATATTTCTGTCCAACATCTCATTAATCATTGGTCACCACGTGGAAGCGAGTTGAAAATCGGGCAGAGCTGGTCCCAGGCGTCTGCGAACGGAACTTGTCAACCCGTAGCATGTTAACAATAGTACATAGTACGCACCGGGAGGGTTCTGGGTACCAGTGGTATTAGTGTCCTCGGCGAAGACAATCGCAAGACCACTAAGAGAAGGAAGGTCAGCAGAGATAGAGATATTATGCAGAGAGGATACAAACTTGTTGATGTGCCAGT
>Ga0307516_10010318_pt1 | contig 10281 bp, 11 predicted proteins | sample 19_EM_MG_FD_203310 | JGI IMG/M metagenome (GOLD analysis project Ga0307516, IMG submission 203310) | Populus trichocarpa ectomycorrhiza microbial communities from riparian zone in the Pacific Northwest, United States - 19_EM | ecosystem: Host-associated > Plants > Roots > Unclassified | place...
CACCGGAGTTGCGGAGAAGGTGGTATTTGGTGTGGACGGGATCGTAAAGGATAGATGGAACTTGGTGAGATTCCGTTTCTGGTTGTTTTTCACCCTTCTAACATGTCTTGAAACGCAGAAATGCTCTGCGTGCACCAAAAGTCGTCCGAAGGCTCACGGAGCGCCAATACAATGTACGAAGGGCAAATGTCCCAAAGCTTTCCATGTATCGTGTGCTAGGGACGGGGCTCAGGGTGGTATTGTTTTCAGCGTCGTGAGGGAGGTCGAGAAGGAGGTCGTGCTTCTCGAACCGTCCGTCTCGGTAGCAGATGCGCCTTCCCAGATGGAGGTCGATGTACCTTTACCTGAGGCCAACATGGACGCCAATGTCGTGACAGGGACATCACTTACGTCTTCACGAGTCCTCAAGATTATCAAGAAGTATGAGGTTCAAGTGCTCTGTCCTCAGCATAATCCTGTACGCCTTGTTTCTCCTGATTTCACTTTACGCTTCGCTAAAGTCTCTTTCATAGGCCGTGGCTGCAGCGAAGAAAGCAAATAAAATGGACAAGATTAAGGCGGATCTCTTGGCACTTCCTAGTATGGCTCGTATCAAGATACGCGTCAGTTCTGGGGTTTTCGAGGTCTCGCTGATACGAGTGATCGAGGAGACAGGCTCGGTCGAAGTGTTGTGGGACCGCGGTGTAAAAAGGGAGTTTAAATGGGGGAGTCTCGTTTTCGGGAACAGCGACGGACCCGTACAGCAGAGACCTTCGGATCTGGCCCCCGAGAGTGAGCATTCTTTGTTATTGCACGGTTTTCTTTCCTAAAGTCTGATTTAGTTCTCGGTTTCTAGCGACTGTCAATGGCCTTCCTGTGCAAACGTATGCTTCTCTCAGGGCTGCTACGGCTTCTGCACATAAGGGTCAACCAAACCACCTGGGGCCCTCTGTGGTAACGCAACAATTTGCAGGACAGTCGCCATATCCACCCCGGACAGGACCTTATGACTTCTGGTATCCGAACTCAACTCAATATGGCGGAGGTCAGCCTTCCCCTTACGGTTACTACGCTGGTGTCCCATACAACCCCTATGCTTTTTCGCAACATCCATACCAACACCCGGCACAATGGCCGCAATCATACCAGGGGCAATCGTCTGGGTATCCGATAGCCACGCATCAGGTGCCACCTTCTACCATCAGTCCTCCCTCCGAGGATTCGAATTCTGATCAAACACCCAATGGATCTTTGGAACAGTCTTCTCAGGCTGTGCCGGCAGCTAGTTCTGCCGCACCCGTTCCCTCATTTGAATCCGTATCTGCAGAGTCACAGGCGCCATTCCCAAATCTCGCTGCGCTATCCAATATGCCCCCGGAACAGATCACCGAGATTCTCAAGCAAAACCCGCAGCTGAGGGATTTTGTGGTAGCTGCGGTGGCTGAAGCGCAGAAGTCTTTCGTTCAAACATGATGCATAGGTACATGATTAATGCTTTTCGCTTTTATTTATTACTTCTTTGCAATTAAGACTTTCAGTTTTTACAATTCATCTCGGGTATCAGGGTATTTGTACTTTTACATGAACATCGTAAAGTTGGGAGTCGCTGCACCAGATGTCACGAACGCGTGGCGGAACGACGTGACGTCGCTCAATTGGTGTTTGAAGGTGTTTACGCGTTGGGATGTGAATTAGTCATGAACTGAACGACGACTTACAAGCCGCCGAAACCGACCGTCCCCAAGAGCCATATTGCTTGTCAGGAAAACTGGGAGACAACATTTGAAGAGCCGGAACAGCCAATTTTGTCAAATAACTCGATCCAGAAAGGTTCCACGCAGAGCTAGAATGTGGGTATTGACAGGACCCTTCGATGGAGACGCGACAGGAGAAGTAAAATTTCAGAGTGAGTATAGTGGAATACTTTATCTTAATCGCTTATGTTGTGATCATGACAGAAGGAAAACTGCTCAAGCCAGGGACCACGTATCAGCTCGGGAGGAAAGGGTGCCCTCTCATCATCGCAAGTAAGAAGATTTCTACCAATCAGGGAGAGTTTGTGGTCGGTCCATTTACCGTGAACGACGTAGTGCGTTGTTTTGTATTTACTTTATGAAGAATCGCTCTTATTCCTTCCGCCAATAGGGAGTTCCATCCAGCCGACCGACGATTGAGTATGTCAACAAGAAGGATAAAGGAATACGGGTACAGAGAGATGGAGATCAAGATGAAGTCCTTGTCAATCCACATTCAAGCCAAGCGTTGCAGGATGGCGACCTCCTTGTCATCATCTCGAATATCCACGTAACGTGAGTCGAGGTGTTCCAGTGGGTGCGGACATGGTTCAACCCTTAGTTGTCAGTCTGAATTGGGTGGAGACTTGTTGTTATGTGGAGGCTGTCTGTGGCAAGTCGCTTGCGTCGCTAGAGGGATGCGCAGCGCTAGGTGAGTTTTTCCAGCACACCAGAGGACCTACATGACGGTTGACTTGGCCAGGTGTGCATGTGGTTCATGTACCCAACCGGAAGGTCACCCACCACCTTCTCTCAACTTACTCGGCCAATCCTATCGTTGCCGCATCTCTGCTTTCCGCCTGCCAATTTGTCAAACCAGAATGGCTGGATGAAGTTATCCGCGCAGAGGGTATTCCCCTTGAGCAGAGTTTTGAGCTCCCTGCAATCAGCAAATACCGTCCGGGTTACTCAGCATCTCTGTCTTTATATCAAAAGGAGTTTAGGGTCTGGGAGCCGAATGAAGAACGACTGACGCTGTTTGCTGAATATCGCTTCCTTTGCGTTGACGAGAAAGGTCGAGAACTCGGTGGAGACTTTCGGGAGCTCATTGAGAGAGGCGGCGGCTCGTTCGAGGCATTCGATCCCAATTCCGGCAGAGGGAGATTCCATAAAGCGTTGGCGAGAGGTCGAGCAAAGGAGGGAAAGATAGTGGTCGTCGTTGGGAAACGAGAGTCGATCCAAGCCGCCATTGGAAAGGATGGCTGGGAGGAATTCGTTGCAGAGGCCAAAGAGTATGGACAACATCTCTCTTCATTCTCGGCCGGCCGGCTCATTGATGGATGCCCTAGATTTGGGTTAACCTTCTTGGAACCCGAAGTCCTTGTGCAAGTCGTGATCAATGCGGACGTGAGGTTGTTCGCTGCCCGTTCTTCTATGGACATGGATGTTGAGGAAGGTCCGCTCAGAAAATCTCGCGCCACCCTACCTGATACTCATACTACATTGTACTCATCAGCGTCCATCCCTGATATCATTCCCAACACGCATTCCGACGAGCCAAGCGTCGCACCCCCGGAGCCGGAGCAGCGGACGGGTCCCACTCGGAGGCTGGTGCGGCGGGTCACCTCACGACAGCCCTCTCAAGAGCCTGCATCCACTTCGGAACCAATACCTCCGGAGCCAGAACTGCAGGAACCTCCCGCTGTCACACGTCCACGTCGGGTGCGCGTCAACTCATTTCCACCGATCTCTTGTGACTTAGACGACCGGTTCCAGGCCCTTACCAGACGGTTAAACGCCGGAGTTCCTGTCGTCACAGGACTGGATGACCCTTCGTCGATTTTAGATTCCGTGCCCGATCTTACCCCGCGTGCAAGCCCTACGCCACTAGCAGTGCCCATCCCTGATCGCACAGTGAGCGCCCGTTGTCCTGGAATTGAGGCGCGTTGACATCCTCATGCATTTCGCAGGCACCTACTCCGGCCCGTTCGAGGCTGAAACGCCGTGTCGTCGGCGGAGCCACCGATGTTTTAGGGCCTCACCCGTTTGCTTTGGAGATTGAGGAGGCAACCGCACAACCTCCGTTGAAGAAGTTTAAAGCTCTTTTTGAAGCCAGTAACCAGGAGAATTTCGATGAAACTGCATTCGAAGATATACAAAGTGGCACATTGACGCAAACCCGAAGTCAGACTCAAAGCCGAAGCGAGCGGCTGCCTCGTAGTGCCCCTGCGACGAATTTGAGTATTCTTCAAGAGGAAGGGGAGGAAACTCAAGAATCTCATCAGGCAAGGGGAACCAAGAGACCTATTATCGAAGTCGAGGACATCGAGGTAGATGGCAACGACAGTGATACCTTGGCATCTGGATCTGGACCTAGCCGGTCCAAGAAGAGGGCTATAGAACTTATGAACGCAGTGGAGACTGTTGGTGCAGGTTCCAAGCCCCCCAGCACTGCAGCTGAAACGTTACCAACTGCCCGTGGTACTAGCAAGCCGCCGTCCACTGTGAAGGTTGTCAAAACATCTAAAGGCGGTGCACAACCTGGTAAACCTGATCAAGATCATGCGTTTCTGAAAGCTATAGCATCGACTAAAAGGGGGAAGACACAGGAGGACGAGTTTGATCGCGAATTCAATAAGCTCAAGATATCAAAGCCTGTGCTGGGTCGGGAGGAACCCGAGGACGAGTGGGCGGTGTTGGCTGAATTTGGGGACGAGACGAACGTCAGGGGCAACTTCATGGTGATTGTGGAGATGCCTGCCTATAACAGAGGACGGGATAGGAGACAAGGAGAGGTCATGCCGGAATGGAATGGAAAGCCTAATTTCAAGAAATTCAAGAAAGTATGTCAACATTTGCGAGATTTCCTCTTCTGACTCAACTCGGCTGTCAGAAAACGGGTTCTACCCGCATGACGAGGGTTGAACTGTTTGTGAACGATTCCCAAGACTGTGGTGTTGGACCCGGTATGCTTTTCCTCCATCTCCTGTTTATGGTATTGACCTTCGACTGCAGCTTATTGGGCAGACAATAAAAGCCAGGATAATGGGGAGTTTGCACCCACCCAACGTCGGACGCAAGTCAAGCACACTATTCCAGCATCCCAAACGCAGCCGAACAGAACGCAAAGCAAATCCGCAGTTATTCTAGACTCGGATGAAGGCGAAGATAAAGACGACGACATCGCTCCTCTTCGTAAAGGCAGAAGTAAGGCCTCTTCACGAGCTGGCTCCGCCGCTCCCGCTCCCGCCAGCACTACCACACGTTCCAAAAGACCAGCGGCAACTACGTCCAAGGCGCAGCCCCTTTTCATCAGTTCTGGCGACGACGACGATTTTACCCCTACGCCGAAAGTGGCTGACGAGGATGAGATCTTCGACGATTTCGACGACGATCAAACCCTTCCTTCTACTGCTGGAACTACTAGATCGAGAACGCAGGTGCAGAAACCGCCGCCGTCATCTAGGGCTCGCGCTCAGCCGTCGAGGGCTAAGAAGCCAACTGCACCGCTCATGGTAGATGATGACAGTGATGACGGTGCTCTCTTCAAGGGGTTCAAGGGAAGATCAAAAAGGCGATAGTGCTGGCTCGTTTGTCACCGACACTTCTGGAAGGATAGTTCTTCCCAAATTCCATGCGGAAATATGTTATTGGTATCCTACCTTCACTTATCACATCTTTTGTCTTCTCACTGAAGGCATGAGTTCATACCTGCATGGACCAAGATAGATCGGGCTTTTTGGGTTTCGGTCGCCAATGATCGTGCAGATCTAGGGTTCAAGGATTTGCGCGGAGGCGCAACTCAACCGCAGCTTTGACCCCAGGGTGGGTTATGTGCAATCGGCTTTAGATCAATCCCCGACGATATTCGAATTCTGGTGAGAACTGACACGGGATGTAAGATAAGCCTGGAACAGGGGCCGCCATTAATGCCCACTAACTGGAAGGAGTACGATTTCATCTGTGACGGATGTGAACATCTTCCATTCTGATGCCGGGCAAAGCCCCAGTGGCACGTTGCAAGGATTTCCAGGTCCTGTGAAAGGTTCAGGAACTGGTGGACAAATATCTTGGGCATCGCTGGACCAAGTCGCCTCGCCGCAACTTGGGATGTGCGACACGACCGTTTGAAATTGGGTGACCGCTCTACGATGCAGCGGTAAAGTTCATGTTAAATCCAAGTTTTGAGCATCCGGGGCTATGGTGGCTTAGTGGATATGCCAGTCCTGCCCCGGAACTGCTTCAGCGGTTGCCGACCTTGAAAACCACAAGGTCGCGGGTTCAATTCCTGCAAAAACCACCAGGGAGGTATTGCTTCTTCGCAGAGTCCCACATAACCGCCTAATCCGGCAATGGTATCTGTAAATGGATTTCTTCCTGGAGTGTGTAATGCACCCCATTTCTAACCGACTGAAAGTATCGGATGCTACAATGACCAGACTGAAGAGTGTCCCGGTTATGCCGGTTGGCGCAGTCGCTGTGTCCCTCAAAAAAAAAAAAAAAAGAACCAAGTTTTGAGCATGCGCCATCTCCATTAATATTGAGCCTTCTGTTTCCCAAATCTGGGAAGACGAGCTTAGACTGTGACTATAATACACGCTGTACTCTTGACTCGCATTTAATTTTTATTGCATCGTCCTCGATATTAGGCGAGTAGAATGAACTAGAATATAGCATATGTTTGCCAATCAAAAGAGGGTGAACGGCAAAAATTGTCAGATACTCTGGTTAAGTATGCATTAAGAGGGAATCGAACCCCCGGCGGGTCGATACTTCTCACTGAGAACAATTAAGTATAATGGCAACAATCCAGGTTACCACTACCCCATTAATGCGTCCAACCGTCTTCGACGCGCGAGAATAGTAGGAGCAGCGGTGCCAAGGTTGGCAGACGTAGTATTCCAGATAATCTGCGAGAAACGTGTAGATAACTTAAGATAACTTAAGCTCTGCTGGCAGCCGAACAGCCCAAACCGGGTCCAAAAGGCGGACTTGACCCTAATCATAAACGAGAAGACAATCAAAAGCTGTCATTGGATGTATGGAGGTGTTGTATGTATGCATCGTCATGAATGTTGTGAGATCGTATGCGTTCCCCTTGAATCAAACCTCAAAAGGCCTCATCCCTGAAGCACATACCCCGCCCCCGCCAACGCAACCACAAACCTCCCCCCCGGATCCGCCACCTCCAACATCGCCTTCAACCCCCTCACCTCCTTCGACATCCGCACGAGCTCCTGACCCAAAAACGCCTGCGCATCCCTCACATATCCCACTGGGTCCGTCTCGGGCATCTCAGACGCCGCCAGCCGCGAGTACGCGACTTGGTACCCCGCCGTCTGCTCCTCAAAGTCCACCTCCGTCAGCGCCGTGTCTGCCGCGTTGTCAGAGGTGTCGGTGGAGGTGACAAGGTACTGCGGCTCCGAGTACAGCTTGATGAGCGAAGCAAAGACGGCAGGCCTGTGTTCGTTCGTCTCAGTGTCTTTATCGGGGAAACATGAAAAGATTTGTCCCCACCATGCCCGAATAGTCGGCTCACGCAGCATGAGCGCACTCCGTGTCAACAACCGCGTCACCCCAACCGCCGCAAGCTTGCGGTCCTTCGCAGGCAACTTTGGCACCTGTGGTATCACAAAGTTCGACAGTAACTGCGTCCACAACCTTGGAGTTTTTTCGTGAGCTCAAGCTAAAAGGGACAAGAACAGTGGACGACTCACTGCGGCTGAATCTCTTCCACCGTCGCAATCACATAATCCGGGTTCAACCCCTCCACGTCGATCGCCATTATGAACAACAAAAACTTTGTGAAAAGATACACAAACTTGTCCGTCTTGTTCTGGTGCATCCTCGTCAACAGCGCCATGATCACGGGCTTGAAATACGGCTTCAACGCATCCCTAATCAAAAACACTCTCTCCATCAACCCAAATTCCAAAATAAAGAAAAAGAGACACCCACGGCTTCACAGTCGCAACAACACCATGCAACAGCTCAAACCCCCACGAATCGTTCACCTTGGACGGGATCAACCGCTGCTGCGCCACCGCCAACACCGACGCGACCTGTCCCGCCACCACCATCTGCCCCGCATCCCGTGCCAAAAACGCCCGCAGAAGCTTCACCAGCCCGGGGACGCTCCCCTTTTGCTGCCACCCTGCCGGAGTCAGCAGGAACGGCAGGAGCGAGCGGTACTGGTCCGGCACGGTGGTGTGGAGGTTCAGCATCTGCGCGAGGACTTGGAAGACGTAGGGAACATATTCTGTCGATGCAAAAGGTGAGCATTCGCCGCTGACGAGCTGCAAGGGAGGAAGACGCACGATCTATATCCTGCTGGATGATAATAGTAAAAGGACCAAACAGAGTTTCCTCAAATGTCACAAGCGTAGTTGGGTTTCCGCTAACAACAAATCTGCAAAAAAAAGAAAGTATTAAAAAGAAAAAGTCGAATCTCAAACCCGCACGAACCTCATCAACCCGGCTATGCTCTCAAAGATGAACTGATCAAATCTCGGATTGCTTGGATTCTGTGAAATGAGTCCAAGAATGCCGACCAGTCGGCTCAGGCTCCGTTCGTAACCAGGCGTCAACGTTTGCCTCGCCGTCAGGATGATCCTCATCACACCTTGAAACCCCAATCTTCAGTCCAGGGACAAAAGAGGTTAGGTGCAACGTTACATTTCATCAAATGATCGTTTTCGGCCACTTTTTCGGCCGTACGAGCCGACTCGATCTTGTCCAACAGCGCATCGAGCAGTTCCTGCGCAAAATCGTGGATATCAGCTTGAGCAAACCTAGACGGAAAGATATATGCATCAAGGCCCTTGACGTCCGCAGTTTCAACAAGGGCTAGTGCCTACATGAGTTGATTGCCTTGCTTGATGAAGAGAATACGGTCGATGGTGATGGCTGCATATGTATATGTGACATAGTTGCCGGAGCGCAAATGTTGCGCCAACAAAGGGAGGACAGACAGCAGTTGCGGTTTTGTGAGCTACGGAGCATGTTAAGAAAGACAGAGCATGAAGTAAGAGGGGAAAAGCACCGACTTGGTTGCGGAAAGTGTAGAGGAATCGGATAGCATCGACCTGAAGAATCGGATGCACCGATCCCGGTTGCGCCTGCAAATCCTGCGACACATTATCCGAGAAAAACTCGACGACATCCACGAGAGCATTCGTCGACGTCACCCCATGCTAAACAGAAAAAACAAGCTCCATCACTCCATCCTCGCACAAAACCCCAAAGAAAACCACACACACCTGCGTGGTCGCCCCCCTCGTCGCCAACGCCGTCAACAAATACACAGCACTATCCTTAGCCTTCCACCCCCTCTCCTTGTCCTTCTCATACTCCGCCAACCCCGTCCGAACCCACGCACCCACAATCTCCGTCGTCTCCGTCTCGGCCCCTCCCGCCACCAGCGCCTGCAAGACATCCGCCGCGCTCTGTCGCCTCGTAGCAGCGTCCGTGCCTGCAGCCGACAGAGACATGTCGAGACGCACATACTCGAGCGGGTCGTCCTCGAACTGTTCAATATCGTGTTCGCGCAGGGCGACGTTGGGGACGACGACGCCTTGCACGAGCGAAGAGATGGTCTCGCGCGAGGAGAAGAGGGCTTTGTGATGGCCTGAGCGGATAGAGGTGGAGAGGAAGCGGAGGGATTGGGAGACGAGCTGGTGAGAGTTAATTGGAGAGGGGAGAGAAGGAGGAGAGAGGGCTTACGCCGTCGTCTGCGAGGGAGGGAAGCTTGTTGGAGCCGACGAGGGCCCAGACGGCCTGCACGAGAGCCTCGACGGCGTGGGATGACTGTAGCTGGTCCGGATAGAGTTTGATGAAGAGCTGCGATGGATGAGCATCAGGTGAGAGGTATACGAAAGGCATGTATTCACCTCTGCGATTTCGAGAATGCGGGTTTTGATCTGTGAGGGAAGAGATGGGGTAGTGTCATCGGGCTGGGGGAGAGTGTCAAGATCTTGAATGAGAAGAATTTCGTTAGACTTACGTCGCCTTTTAGCTCCTCGGGGTCCCAAGCGAGGAAGACATGGAACCACCCGTTTCCGGGGGCAAAGAACTCTGGTTGGGTGTCTTCAATAGCTGGTGGGAGATCCTGGCATGTAAAGTCGTAGTAGAGTTCGAGGAGGAGGCCCATCGCCTGGGCCAAGAGTGCATAGTTGGATACGGGGGTTGGACTCTGTTTTGTGAGGAGAAGAGACGCAGTCTGACGAAACAGTTGAAGAAATGGATCGATGAACTTTGCAAGGACGAGGTTGATCTCGGAAAACAGGGTGTCGGATCGGACGTGGGCACGCCAGTGGCGGAAGATGGAGTGTGCGGTTTGGAGCACGCCGATGTTGATGTTGTAGTCTGTCGGGGAGAGGGACGATACTAGTTGCTAAACGGATCGTGCAGTGGATGCAGATACAAAAGGGGGAGGAGAAAGGTAGCGTACATCGATGAGGTCAGTCCAGCGTTGCGGAAAGTCCAGCTCTGCGATCAGCGACACGGCCTCGGCGACTTGGGCACGTATGGCCTTGTCTGCGGGGTTGGAGAGGGCGAGCATGGCGGGGAC
>Ga0307516_10010319_pt1 | contig 10281 bp, 8 predicted proteins | sample 19_EM_MG_FD_203310 | JGI IMG/M metagenome (GOLD analysis project Ga0307516, IMG submission 203310) | Populus trichocarpa ectomycorrhiza microbial communities from riparian zone in the Pacific Northwest, United States - 19_EM | ecosystem: Host-associated > Plants > Roots > Unclassified | place...
CGCCTCGAGCTCGCCGATCTGGCGGCGCACCGCGCGCTGGAGCAGCCACTTGCTGGTCAGCGTGTGGGCGGCCTGGGTGAGCTCGACGCGGGCGAACGGCTTCTGGACGACCAGGATCGCGTCGGTATCGCCGAACCGATCCTGGAGCTCGCGGTGGCCGAGCTCGGAGCCGGTGCAGAACACCGCCTGGGTGTGGGGCGCGACCTGCCAGATCCGCTCGAGCGTCTCGAGGCCTCCCCAGCCCGGCATCGCGACGTCGAGGATGACGAGCGGAAACTCGGCGTGCTGCGCCAGGGCCGCCTCGACCTCGAGCACCGCGGTGGGGCCGTCGAACGCCGAGCACAGCTCGAACATGTCGAGCATGGTGGCGACGATCCGGTGGATCGCCGGCTCGTCGTCGACGAACAGCACGCGGCGGGAGCTCGGCGTCAACATGGCACGATGACCCGGAACTCGCCGGCGAACATGCCCGGCTGGAAGTTCTTGATCCGCTCGATGAAGCTCGGGGTGACCTCGTAGCCGCGCGCGACCAGGAGCGTGCCGGTGACCAGCCGGACGTCCTCGGCGAGCACCATGCCGGTGCGCAGCGCGGGCGCGCTGACCATCTTGGTCACGAACGCCGGCCCGCCCTCGCTGTGCATCCGCTGGACGGCGTCGAGCACCTCGGGGTCGTAGCGCTCGCGCGCGATCAGCAGCTCGACCGGCGAGATCGACCGGTCGGTGCGGGTGTGCTCGTTCGCCTCGATATCGATCGCGACGCGCAGCAGGTGGGCGCCGAGCTCGATCAGCTGGGTCGCCGAGTCGACGTTGACCTGGCGGCGCGGCGGCCGGACGTGGAGCGCGAGCATCGCGCGGACGCCCTCGAGCCGCGGGATGTTGGCGAGCAGCCGCTCGGTCATCGCGGGCGCGCCGGCGACCATGCGCTGCTCGTCCTCGCTGAGCGGCTTGTGGTGCTCGAGCTTCTCGCACAGCTCGTGGGGCAGCACGATGTAGCCCAGCTGCGACGACAGCGCGGCGATCTCGAGCTGCCAGGAGTCGAGGATGCCGAGCAGCCGGGCGAGCGCGAGCACGCGGGTGCGGATCTGGTTGGCGCGGCCGAACGCGACCGGGCTGGTGATCGCGAGCACGTCGACCAGCATCTTGATGCTGCCGCGCAGGGTCTGCTCGAGCAGCACGCGCTCGCCGGTGATCAGCCGGTGGTGGGCGACCGCGCTGTCGATCGCGCCGCGCAGGGTGTCGCGCGGGCACGGCTTGGTGAGGAACCGGAAGATCTGGCCGTGGTTGACGGCCTTGATCGTCGCGTCGAGATCCGACTGACCGGTCAGGAGGATGCGGACGGCGTCGGGGGCGTTCTCGCGCGCGTGGGCGAGGAACGTGGCGCCGTCCATCTTGGGCATCCGCATGTCCGACACCACGACCGCGAAGTCGCTCTCGGCGAGCAGGTACTCGAGGCCGTCGGCGCCGCTGGTCGCGGTCACGACGTCGTAGCCGCGCCGCAGGTTGGTGGCGATCGCCTCGAGCACCTCGGGCTCGTCGTCGACGAACAGCAGCCGCGGGCGCGGCAGGATCGCGGAAGCGGCGCTCGCCGTGCTGATCATAGGTGGTCGCTCTCCGGGGTGGCAAGCCAGCTCGCGACCAGGTGGCCGGTGCCGGCGCGCGCGAGCGACTCGAGGTCGAGATCGGCGTGGTCGCCGCGCTTGTGGACGATCGCGTCGGCGACGTGGACGATGCTCGCCAACAGCCGGCTCGGCTCGGGCGCGCTGCCCGGATCGTGGTGGTACTGGACGACGTCGACGATCGCCGTCGGCAGGCCCCAGATCGCGAGCAGCCGGGCGCCGACATCGGCGTGGGTGACGCCGAACAGCTCGAGCTCGACGTCGAGCTGCGACTCGCCGCGCGCGATCCGGCCCTGGAGCGCCGGGATCGCGTCGCGCCGGCACAGCGCGAGGACGACGCGGCCGACGTCGTGCAGGAGCGTGCTGGTGAACGCCTCGTCGCGCACCGCCGGATCGGCGAACGACCGCGCCAGCCACGCCGCGCGCATCGACTGCTGCTGCAGCTGCTCGAGCGAGAACTCGGGCTCGCCGTCGAGCTGCTCCGAGGAGAACACCGACGCGGTCAGCGCGATGTAGCGCAGCCGATCGGTGCCGAGCAGCGCGACCGCCTGCTGGATCGACGTGGTCGCCTGGCCGGTGCCGAAGTAGGCCGAGTTGACGAGCTGGAGCAGCTTGGCGGCGAGCGCCGGGTCGCGGGTGACGATCTTGGCGACGTCGGCCACGCTCGCGGTCGGTGATTCCATGAGCCGCGACAGATCGGAGTAGATCTCGGGCGGGGTCGGCAGCTTGTCGACGCCGCCGACGATGCGGTGGATCTTGGCGTCGCGCGAGACGTCCTTGCCGTCGAGGCTGCGCTCGATCGCGCCGCGCAGCGTGTTGGCGTCGCACGGCTTGCTCAGCAGCTGGTGGAGCGCCGGCAGCGCGCGCACGATCGCCTCGCGGTCGGCGTGGCCCGACAGCATGATCCGCACGGTCGCCGGGCACTCGTCCTTGATGACGTTGAGCAGCACCGCGCCGTCGATCCCCGGCATCCGCATGTCGGACACCACGATGTCGAACGGCGCCTTGCGGATCTCGTCGAGCGCGAGCTGGCCGCCGAGCGCGAACACCATGTCCCAGCGCTTGCGGTCCTTGTAGAGCAAGTTCTGCAGGCCGGCGAGGATGGCGGGCTCGTCGTCCACAAACAGAATGCGCTTCTTCAGGATCGTCATGCTCGCTCCGCGGTCGACCGCTCGGGACCTCGCCCGTTAGCTGACGAATCGGCCATCCGGCTCGGCGGTTGACCTCCGCGGCGAGCGACGCAGCGCGTCGTGTCGCACGAACAGTTCGCAGCCGCTCGATCAGTGCTTGTGCGGGGCGACGGTCCTGGCCTGGGCGGCGAGGCCGGCGAGCTGCTCGCGCAACAGCCAGGTCGGCTGCTCGAACACGTCGTCGATCAGCGTGCCCAGCGCCGGCGCCTCGATCGCCTCCTGGCGGACGATCGCCTCGCGGACCTCGTCGTCGATCTGCTGCGCGATCGCCTCGCGCTCGCCGGCGGCGAGCCAGCCGCGGCGGACGAGGAAGCTCTCGAGCCGGCGGATCGGATCGCGCTCGTTGCGCCAGATCTCGGTGATCGATTCGTCGCGGTAGCGCGACGGATCATCGGAGGACGAGTGCGCGCTGACCCGGTAGGTGAGGAGCTCGATGAACGTCGCGCCATCGCCGCGGCGCGCCTTGGCGGCCGCGTAGCCGACCGCGCGGTACACCGCGAGCACGTCGTTGCCATCGGCGCGCAGCGCCTCGAGGCCGTAGCCGCTGCCCTTGAGCGCGATCGACGCCGCGGCGGTCTGCACGGTCCCCGGCGTCGAGATCGCCCACTGGTTGTTCTGGCAGATCAGCACGCACGGCGCCTTGGTGACCCCGGCGAAGTTGAGCGCGACGTGAAAATCGACCGCGCTGGTCCCGCCGTCGCCCATGAACCCGAAGCAGACCTTGCCGCGATCGCCGGCGATCTTCATCGCCATCGCCACGCCGACCGCGTGCGGGATCTGGGTCGAGACGCACGACGACATCACGACGTAGTTGTGGTCGCGGTCGCACGGGTGGCACGGCAGCTGGCGGCCCTTCGAGGGGTCGCTGGCGTTGCCGAAGATCTGCGCGAGGTACGAGTCGAGCGTCATGCCGCGGAACAGGCCCACGCCCGCTTCGCGCAGCGCCGGCACGATCCAGTCCTCGGGGGCGCTCGCGGCGGCCGAGCCGACGACGGCGGCCTCCTGGCCGGTGGCCTCGCCGTAGAACCCGATCCGGCCCTGGCGCTGCAGCGCCATCAGCCGGGCGTCGGTCACGCGGATCCGCAGCATGCCATCGAACAGCCGCCGCGCGAGCTCGCGATCGAGCCAGGTGAGCCCGGCTTCGTCGACCGCCGTGCCGTTCTCGCGCACCAGCTGGAACAGCCCGCGCGCCTTGGCGTCGTCGCTGCCCGCGAAGTAGGCCTCCACGACGGGCTAGACCATTTCCATGAACATGGTGGTCGGGTCCTCGAGCAACGCCTTGACCTCCTGGAGGAACATCGCGCCATCCCAGCCATCGGCGAGCCGGTGGTCGACCGAGATCGAGAGGTTCATGAGGTGGCGCGCCACGATCTGGCCGTGGCGCACCGCGGGCCGCTCCTCGATCTTGTGGACGCCGAGGATCGCGACCTCGGGGAAGTTGACGATCGGCGTGGCGAGCACGCCGCCGAGCTTGCCGAGCGAGCTCACCGTGAACGTCGAGCCGGTCAGCTCGTCGCGGGTCGCCGCGCCGGTCCGCACCGCTTCGCCGAGCCGATCGATCTCGCGCGCGAGGTCGAAGATCGAGCGGTGGTCGGCGTCGCGCACCACCGAGACCGCGAGGCCCTGCGGGCCCTGGGCGGCGATCCCGATGTGGTAGTACTTCTTGCGGACGATCTCCTGGGTCGCCTCGTCGAGGCTCGCGTTGAGCTGCGGCCACTTCTTCAGGCCGGACACCACCGCTTTCACGATGAACGGCAGGTAGGTCAGCTTGACGCCGCGCTCACCGGCGCGCGCCTTGGCGCGCTCGCGCAGCGCGACCAGCTCGGTCATGTCGATCTCTTCGACGTAGGTGAAGTGCGCCGCGGTGTGGACCGCGCGCGCCATCGACTCGGCGATCTTCTTGCGCACGCCGCGCAGCGGGATGCGCTCCTCGTTGCCGGTGCTGGCGATCGAGATCGGCGCGTGGCTGGCGGCCGGCCTGGCGACGGGCACCGGTGGGGCGGCGGGCGCGTCGTGCTGGACCGCGCTGCCGTTGGCCTGGGCGCCGTTGCCGCCGTGGCCGCGGACGTCGTCGGTCGTGACCCGGCCGTGCTTGCCGGTCGGCCGGACCTGACCGAGCTCGACGCCGAGCTGGCGAGCGATCCGGCGGGTCGACGGCGTGGCGAGCACGCGGGCGCGCGACGCGGTGGCATCGACGACCTGGATGACCGGCGCGCTGGCGGCCTGGGGGCGGCTCGCGGCCGGCTTGGTGGCGGCGGCCGGCTTGGTGGCGGTGGCCGGTGCGGCGGGGGGCTTGGCGGCCGCGCCATCGCCAGCCTCCTCGATCACGACCAGGACCTGACCGACCGGGCAGATCTGGCCGTCCTTGTAGTTGATCTTGGCGATCGTGCCGGCGCGCGGCGACGGCAGCTCGACCGTGGCCTTGTCGGTCATCACCTCGACGATCGGCTGGTCGAGCTTGACCTTGTCGCCCTCCTTGACCTTCCACGCGACGATCTCGCCCTCGACGACGCCCTCGCCGATATCCGGCATGAAGAAGTTGAACGCCATCTCACCACTCCAGGGTCTGGCGGATCGCACCCAGCACGCGGTCGGCGTTGGGCAGGTACTCGTGCTCGAGGCTGTACGGGAACGGCGTGTCGAACCCGGTGACGCGGATGATCGGCGCCTCGAGGTGCTCCATCGCGCGCTCCTGGATCGACGCGATCAGCTCCGCGCCGAACCCGCACGTCCGCGGCGCCTCGTGGACGATCACGACCCGGCCGGTCTTCTTCGTGCTCGCGAGCAGGGTGTCGATATCGAACGGCATCAGCGTGCGCAGGTCGACCACCTCGACGGAGATCCCGGCCTGCTCGGCCTGCTTCGCGGCCTCCTCGGCGATCGACACCATGCCGCTCCAGGCGATCAGCGTGACCTGGCTGCCCTCGCGCACGATCGACGCCTTGCCGAGCTCGATCGTGTACTCGCCCTCGGGCACGTCGCCCTTGCTCGCGCGGTAGATCCGCTTGGGCTCCATGAACAGCACCGGATCGTTCTGCCGCATGCAGCCCAGCAGCAGCCCCTTGGCATCGTAGGGGTTGCTCGGCGCGACGACCTTCAGACCCGGCGTATGGATGAACAGCGTCTCGGGCGACTGCGAGTGGTAATGGCCGCCGCGGATGCCGCCGCCGACCGGCGTGCGGATCACGACGGGGCAGGGGTACTGGCCGCCGGAGCGATAGCGAAACTTCGCCAGCTCGTTCACGATCTGGTCGAACGCCGGGTAGATGAAGTCGCCGAACTGGATCTCGGGCACCGGGCGCAGGCCGTAGAGCGCCATGCCGATCGCGGTGCCGATGATGCCGGACTCGGCGAGCGGCGTGTCGATCACGCGGTCGCCGCCGAACTCGTCGTAGAGCCCGCTCGTGGCGCGGAACACGCCGCCGAACTTGCCGACGTCCTCGCCGAGCACGACCACCCGTGCGTCCGCGCGCATCTGCGTCTGCAGCGCGTTGCGAACTGCTTCGATAATATTCATCGTGGGCATCGGTTCACCGTGTTCGCTAGCCGTGGTGGTGTGGGTTCTTCGATCGGTTCTGCGCCATCAGGTACGCGCGCTGCTCGCGCAGGTTCCACGAAGGCTCCTCGTAGACGTCATCGAACATGGTCTCGATCAGCGGGGCGCGCTTGTGATCCGACGCCGCGAGCGCGTCGGTGATCTCCTGGTTGTAGCGCTCCCACAGCTCGGCCTCCCACGCCTCGGTCCACATCCCGCGATGCCGCAGATAGTTGCGCAGCCGGTTCAACGGATCCTTGCGCTCCCAGATCTCGGGCTCCTTGGGGTCGCGGTAGACCGACGGATCGTCCGAGCTCGAGTGGCCCTGGACGCGGTAGGTCAGCGCCTCGATCAGCGTGGGGCCCTCGCCGGCGCGCGCCCGGGCGATCGCCTCGCTCGCGACCTGCCACACGGCGAGCAGATCGTTGCCGTCGACCCGGACGCCCGGCATGCCGTAGCCGACCGCCTTGGCGGCGAACGACTTGGCCGCCGTCTGCGTCGAGCTCGGCACGCTGATCGCCCAGCCGTTGTTGCGGCAGATGAACACGCACGGCGCCTTCCAGACGCCCGCGAAGTTCATGCCGACGTGGAACTCGCCGGTCGAGGACGTGCCCTCGCCGAAGTACACCATCGACACGTCGTCCTTGCCCATGACCTTGGCGGCGTAGGCCGCGCCGACCGCCTGCGGGATCTGCGTGCCGACGGGCGAGCTGATCGACACCATGTGCAGCCACTTGGCCGAGTGGTGGACCGGCATCTGGCGGCCCTTGACCGGGTCGTCCTCGTTGCCGAACAGCTGATCGATGAACTGCTGGATCGTGTAGCCGCGCCAGAACCACGCGCCCTGCTCGCGGTAGCTGGGGAAGATCCAGTCGGCGTCGCGCAGCGGCGCCACCGCGAAGTGGCTGGCCTCTTCGCCGATCGACTTCATATAGAAGCCGAGCCGGCCCTGGCGCTGCAGCCGCATCATGCGATCGTCCATGATGCGCGTGAGCATCATGATGTCGAAGATCCGGGTGAGCGTCTCGTCGGGGATGTTCGGGACCCTGACGCCGGGCAACGGCTTGCCTTCGTCGTCGAGGACGCGACGCAGTTCGTCTTTTTCACTCGAGGCTACTGCGACCATGTCGACTCCGATGCAAGAGCGTTGAGCGGGTTCGGTTTACGTGCGCGGTGAGGACGTGTCAAGCAGCGCCGGCCCGCTTCCTTTCGCACGACTTCGCGCGACATCTGCGACGATCCGCCAACGATCGTCAGCCGAGCCCGCGTTCGAGCGCCGGCCCGCGTTGCGTTGACGCGCCGCATGCGGGAATAGTTCACCGGTGATCTGGTTCCTGCTCGTGCTCCTGACTGTGATCGGCGGCGCCGCGGCCGTCGGCGTCGCGGTCAATGAGCGCCGCAAGGGCTTGTCGGGCGGTGCGACCGCGGCGCTGCCGCCGGGCGAGCGCGGCGTCGAGCGCACGGTGCGCGATCTGCGCGTCGGCGACGTGCTCACGATCGACGGCAAGGACTTCCTGGTCGAGGGGCTGATCGGCTACGACGAGGATGGCCACCGCTGGACCGGCGCGCGGCTCGCCGACGGCGCCGACGTCCGCTGGCTCGTCGTCGGGATCGAGCGCGCGGGCAGTGGCGCGCTGCGTCTGCTCACCCAGGACGACACCACGCAGGTGTCGGGCTATCCGCCCGAGGTGCTCGTGGTTGGCGAGCTGCGTTACGCGCTCGACAAGCGCGGCGCGGCGACCTGTGCGCTGCACGGCGATCTCGGCGCGCTCGGCGCCTTGAAGAAAGATCGCCCCGATGGCCACGTCGAGCGCGCGCGCTGGTGGCTGTACGGCGCGCCGGGTGACGACACGTTGCTGCTCGAGCAGTGGGGCGCCGACTACCGGGTGCTGCGCGGCAAGAAGATCGGCGACTCCACGATCGAGCTGATTCCCGGCAGCTGATTTCGCTGCGGTGAAGGCTTGCGCGCGGGGGCGACCGCCTCCTACCGTGGTGGTCGTTGCGCAATCTATCCTGGTGGGTCGTGACGTGTGCAACAGCTCTGGCCGCCTGTAGCGCCGACTTCAATGACGAGCTGTACTTCCGGTGGGACGACCGGCGCGTGCAGTGCTCCCAGGTGATCGACGACCGCAACTTCCTGGTCGACATGCACCGGCTCGCCGACCGCATGGATGATGCGGTCGCGCACGGCGCGGTCTACAACATCTATGCCCACATCCCGGGGCAGACGATCGACCTGGCAATGATCGACCGCCTGCTGGCCAAGGCCGAGCGGCGCCACCTGAGCTTCGTCACGTATCGCGACATGCTCGACGTCAGCGATCCGCGGCCCGGCCTGGCGCTGTCGTTCGACGACGATGCGGTCGACGCCTGGCTGACCATGCGCGATATCCTGAAGGAGCACCACGCGCGCGTCACGTTCTTCGTCACGCGCTACGCGGCGATGACGCCCGAGGCCCGGGCCGGCGTGAGGCAGCTGGCCGACGATGGCCACGACATCGAGGCGCACAGCGTCAACCACCTCAACGCGCCCAAGTACGTCGCGGATCACGGGCTCGACGCGTACATGAAGGACGAGGCGCTGCCGTCGATCGCGGTGCTCGAAGCCGATGGCTATCCGGTGACCACGTTCGCCTATCCGTTCGGCGCGCGCAGCGCCGAGCTCGATCACGCGCTGCTCGAGCACGTCGCCATGGTGCGCGCGACCGCGGGCACGTGCCCGGCGCCCGCCGATCGCTAGCGCGGTAGATCGAACGTGAACGTCGTGCCGGCGCCGAGCGTCGAGCTCGCGACCAGCGTGCCGCCGTAGCTCTCGACGATGCCGCGCGCGACCGGCAGGCCCAGGCCGGTGCCGCGATCCTCGGGCTTGGTCGTGAAGAACGGCTGGAAGATCCGGGCGAGATCGTCGGGCGAGATCCCGCTGCCGGTATCGCGGACCTCGCAGACCACGCGCTTGCCGTCCGCGCTCGGATGGACGTCGACGGTGATCTGGCCGCTGTGCTCGCCGATCGCGTCGACCGCGTTGACCACGAGGTTGACCAGGATCTGCTCGATCCGCGTGCGGTTGACCGTGACGATCAGCGGCACGGGGCCGACCTCGGTGACGACGGTCAGCCGGCGCAGCTTGCCGGCGCCGCGCAGCATCGCGATCACGTCCTTGACCACGACGTTGAGATCGATCGGCCCGACGTGATCCGGGCCGGGGCGGGCGAGCTGCATGAGCCGCTTGCCGTGCTCGGTGATGTGCTCGGCGACGCGTTCGAGATCGGGCAGCAGCGTGCGGACCAGCGCGCTGACGTCCTCGTGCGCGGCGAACGCCGCGAGCAACTCGTCGACCGCGGCGACCTGGATCTGGGCGATGTTGCGCAGCTCGTGGCCGACGCCGCCGGCCAGCGTGCCCAGCGTCGCGCGGCGCTCGGCGAGCAGCAGCGATTTGCGGGCCTCCTCGAGCTGCTCCTCGATCGATGCCTTGGCGGCGCGCAGATCGTCCTCGGCCTTGCGGCGGCGCGCGATCTCCGATTCCTTGGCCGACAGCAGCTCGCGGATCTCGCGGATATCGCGCGCGACCAGCACGATGCCTTGTAGGACCCCATCTGACATGACGGGCGATCCGGTGACGGAGACCGGGATCGGCACGCCGAGCTTGGGCACGAGCCACGACTCCTCGCGGCGCAGCACCGCGCCGTCCTCGATCCGCCGGCGAACCACGGTGCGCAGCCCCGAGGTCTCGTCGACCAGCAGCCGCGCGATCGGCGTGCCGCGCAGCTCGTCGACGGCATAGCCCGTCAGGGTCGCCGCGGCCGCGTTCGTCAGCGTGACACGACCCTCCACGTCGACGACAAGCACCGCATCGACCATCGCCTCGATCACATTCGCGAACACCTGCGCGCAACACCCTATCATGTCTGTCGCAGCGCGAGCCCGGCGTGAGCCGTACGCG
>Ga0307516_10010320_pt1 | contig 10280 bp, 7 predicted proteins | sample 19_EM_MG_FD_203310 | JGI IMG/M metagenome (GOLD analysis project Ga0307516, IMG submission 203310) | Populus trichocarpa ectomycorrhiza microbial communities from riparian zone in the Pacific Northwest, United States - 19_EM | ecosystem: Host-associated > Plants > Roots > Unclassified | place...
TTTCTTTGGCAGGGTTGCAAGATTGTCGAGTATTCGTGGTTTTCGGGTTTTCGGGTTTCAGGGGTTCGTGTTTTAGGTTACGCAAATTCGAGAAACTTGACTGGTTGGTCGTTATGGGCCTCCGTACCCACAGCTTATTCTTTCGGTAGAGTAGTTCTTCCTGAATCTCCACTTCCTTGTCCTTTCGGACATTCAGCGCCGGTTCCGCCAGCGCTGCTTCCATCCGTTGGTAGGCCGCATCTTCCTTCGCCGTTTTCCGGATTTCCTCCAAGAATTCTTTTACCCACTTTCTTGCCGGGAGTGATGCCAACCTGGCTGACGAGACGATTAGCGTCCTGCCTTGCCTATTAGGCTCCGCAAAGTGATTTTCTTGCAAAACCTTTGAAATTGGCTGGTTTTCTATCCCCCCCTTTTCGGGGCGATACTCCGAACGCCTGGATAGAGCATCTGGCTTTCCGTTCTGGGAGCCTGGTCGGTAGTAGATTCTGAAATCAATGCCTGCTAGTTCCCCCGCCCACCTTGCTTGTCGTCGATTTAGTACTTTAGTTGTCGTAAAGTACTCCAGGTTTTGGTGGTCCGAAAACACCTGTATCTGATATTCTGCTCCTTCACAGTACCGTCTACAATGTTTGAACACGTCGAATATCGCGAGAAGCTCCTTGTCGTGGATCTCGTAATTAATCTCCGTGGGAGTGAATTTTCTCGAGTGGAAGGCTACCAGGTGTAGGCGTTTTTCTTCATCGCGTTGGGACAAAACCGCTCCGATCGCAAAGTCCGAAGCATCTGTTTCAATGATGACTGGCCGCGTTGGGTCGAAGTGGCTTAGGATCGGTGCCGTCGTGAATCGTCTTTTTAGTCCCTCGAATGCTTCTTCTGCTTCCGAGGTCCAGCCCCATTGTTTCTCCTTTTTGGTGAGTTCTGTCAATGGCCGCGCTATCCGGGAGTAGTCTTGTATGAAGCGTTGGTAAAAGTTGGCGAAACCCAGAAAGGATTGTACTTCTTTAAGGGAGGTGGGGCGTTCCCAGGACAGTACCGCTTCCACTTTATCTCGGCTCATGCTGATTCCGTTTCGTCCGATCATATATCCCAGGAATTCTACTTCGTGTGCCTTCCACACACATTTCTCTGGAGCTACTGCCAGCCCGTTTTGTTGTAGTCTCTCCAGGGCTTCTTCGACGAGCCGGTCGTGCTCTTCTTCCGTCTTGGCGTATATCAGGATATCGTCCATGTACGCTAGGACTCCGACGTCCAAGACGCTAGATAGGACGTGGTTCATCATGTCTTGGAAGGTGGAGGGAGCGTTGGTGAGGCCAAAAGGCATCACCTGAAATTCGTAAAGTCCATAGCGGGTGCGGAACGCTGTCTTCCATTCGTCTCCTTCTCTGATTCGGATTAAGTTGAATCCGTTTTTTAGATCCAATTTGGTAAACCATTGAGCGCCTTGCACTCGGTCCTGCAACTCCTGCATCAGCGGGAGTGGGTAGCGATTGGGAATGGTGACCGCGTTCAGTCCTCGATAATCGACGCATAATCTGAGGCCTCGTCCGTTTGGTTTTGGAACGAAAAGGATTGGTGATCCTGCCGGTGACGTCGACCTCCTTATTTTTCCTGTTTTTTCCATTTCTTTTAGCCATTCCCTCAGCGTTTGGAGTTCTATTTCGGAGAGGGGGTAGATTGGTCCCCAAGGTGCGGAGGCGCCCTCCTTGAGTTCGATTTTGCAGTCGTACGGCCGGTGTTCTGGTAGCGCGTCGGCTGCTTCCTTTCCCATTATCCCTAAGTATTGACGGAATTTCGGTGGCACTCGTTCCAGGGGATCTTCGTTTTCGGTTACCTTTGATACGTATCCTATGGTTTGTGCCCCTGTTTCGTGGATTACTGAGTCGTCCCATGTTAGGGAGAAGTCCGCTGTTTCGAATTCCGTGCAGTTGTCTATGCAACTTGCGCTGTTGAACCTTACTTCTCTGTTCGTCCAGGCTCCCTGAGGCGGATGTTGGCTTATCCAGCTAAAGGGTAGGAATAGGTCGATTTCGGTTTCCATTGGGGATATTTCAAAAGTTTCTTTGGAGAAGTGCTTCCGGTGTTGCAGACGTAAGGGCTCCGTATTGTACTGGCCTGCCTTTTCGACCATTTCTCCTGTAAAACTTTCCACCCGGAACGGCTGCGCATGTTGTTTCTGCACGATCCCTAGTTTTTTAGCGGTTTGCTGGTTTATTAGGGCTATTGAGCATCCCGTGTCCATCAGCGCTTTTACCAGATGTTTTTTTGCCGTTTTGGTGTAGAACCATGCTGATTATCGGGCGTGTCCCTTTCTCGATGACCTTTTTTCTTTTTGCCGAGGTTCCAGCACTTGGTTCCTCGTTTTTTCGTTTTCTCAAGACGCCACTTATTTGGTGAACAGCCCTTTCCGGCGCCGTAAAAGAGCTTCTCAAAAATCCGAGTCTTCTGAGTCAGCCCATAGTGGCAGATTCGTGACCATCCCGTCGGCTGCTGCCACTTTTTGCTGTTTGGTGGCCAGGACGTTCTCGGGCTCGTCTTCCCGTTTCCTTTTTTCCGCGGATACGGCCGTGGGGTTGGCTGTGAGCACGGCTGTGGCCTTCCATGGCGCTGGCGGCAACGCCGTTCCTTGGATCGTCTGGAAGGCGAAGCAATCGTAGGTCCTGTGGCCTGGTTTCCCACAACGCCAGCAGTTGTCTCGGTTTTTTCGGTATTCCTCTGTTTCGTTCGCCGGTACTCCTCTTAGGGCTGCCTCCTGCGAGCCCCATGAGTTCTTTTTCTGCGGGCGGGCTTCATTCCGCCTTGGTTCCCGGGGTTCTTCCCGCGTCGCGGGCCGTCTGTCCTCCTTCTTTCGGTCGTCCCTTTTTCCGTCTTTGGCTGGCGTCGGTCCGGTGCGCCATGCCTCCTTAGCCGCCTTGAGCGCCTTCTTCTTTTCCACCTGGACCCCCGCTTTGTAGGTTGCCTGGAGGAAGTCTTCGTCGTCGATAGGATCTTCCGGGTTCTGGTTGAACCGCATGTCCAGTATGCTATCTGGCATGGCCATATCGACTTTTTCTCGGAGTCCTTCTCCCGTAGCCTTCGCGAAGTTGTTAAGCGCCTGAAATTCTGTCATATAGGCGCGGATGGATCCCTGGTATCTCAGTTGCCCCAGCTTGAGCTGAGCATCCGCCGCCTCTCTTTCGTTTCGGTATTCGGCCTGGATGGCCGCTGCGTAGTGACCCCAGGTATCGGTGTCTCCTAAGTCCCGGTAACGGTTGAGGTGCCAGGATTTGGCCGTGTCGGATAGAAGAGTACCGATCCAGGCTATCTTCTGCCGGTCATTGGTCTCCGGGTAGAAGCCCAGGAACATGACCACTGCTTCCCACCACTGGTTGAACGACGTGGTGCTCTTTCCGTCGAACTTGTCCGGGTTCTCCATTTTCAGACGGGCGGCATTGACCTGTCCTGCACCAGGCTCCCTTCGTCTTTGGGCAAGGGTTACTCCTTCCGCTACCAGCCGGATGAGATCTTCCGTGGTGACGGGAGCCCTTGGTGGTGACGGAGGGGGTGGTGGTGGTAGCGGCCGGTGGGGTGGCCGTGGCGGTGGTCCTCCTCCGAGAAATAACGGGCTCCTTGGAGGCGGAGGAGGCCTCGGTGTTCTTTGGAATAGCGGGCTTCTTAGTGGCGGGGGTGTTACCGGGACCGCCGGGGGTCTCGTGCGAGATCTGGGTGGGACCAGCGGTCTCCGCGGATCCACGGGCGGGGGCTGCGGACCGGTCGGGCCTGCCTTGAGCTGTTGCAAGGCTTCTGCCAGACTCGAAGTTGAGGGTCGTACCGGGCTTCGCCAAGGCGGCGTTGGTGATTGCGGGTGGGGCAGGTTACGCCCGGGGGATTCTGGCAGGGGTACTCGGTCGGCTACCTTCCTGATTTCCTCCTGCGCCGTGTGCAGTAACCTTTCCAGGGTTTCTACCCGGTTCTCGTAGTTAGCTGCCCATATTTCGACATTACCTTGAAATGTGGCCAGGTGTTGGCTTTGGGCCACGTTTGCTTCCCCTAAGAAGGAAATTGCGTCGTTAATGCGGGCTAGCTGCGTGGCGTGCCCGACCCCTTTGGCTGCGGCTTCGTCGGTGCGGTCTATAATGGCTTGCCAGACTTCTCGGGTGAACGTCTGATAGGCGTTGGCCGCGTTTGCCAGTTCGCTCCTTACCCAGGCTTCTGCCACTTCTTCGTTAGCTTCCATGCGGTCGTAAACATATCTTGTTCCCTCCGCTAATGTTTGGTACGCCGTTTCGATCCTTTGGATCCTTTTATCTGTGCGGTCGACCGCATTGCCGCACAGCTCCGTGAGGTGCCTTAGGTCGTCCTCGGCCTGCTTTTGTTGCCTGACCATCGAGCGGACCCACGTTGCTGGGTTGGTAACCTCTATTACCCCTTCCATGGGTGTGGTGCCGTCAGTGATCTGGAGCAAGGTTTTTGGTGCTTCAAGCCGGAGCATGTCGAAGTCGGAGTGGGTGGAGATTCTGTTGACTTAATAGAGATCCCACGCGTCGAGTGTGTGTATTGAAAAGTCGTTGAAGTCCTCGTAATAGCAGAGGCCGCGGAACGTATAACCGTCCCAATCCACTGTTAGATGTGCTCGCGCAAGCTCGGACCACGCGATAGTAAACCAGTTGTATGGTTCGTAGTCGGAGTCGTCAGGCTGAGGCTAGTGTCCGTCGAGGCGGCAGTCGCACGAGTCCTCCTCAAGCTCGGTATCGATTGATCCGAAGGACTGGTCGTAGTGGTGCGTGCGGGTAGGTTCGAAGAAATCGAGTTTCTCTGAGAAGAGTTCGTCTCGTCCGAATGTCATAAAGTAGGGTGATTTTGAGATCAAGATTATAGTGTGACACTGGGGTTGTCTCGTAACCGGAGTGTGGTGGTATCAAAAGGGTAATCAGGCTACTTTCGATAATTCACAACGGAATAATCTTAGATCTTGTCTGTGGGTTCGGTGGTAGTGTTGGTGAGGTTCGTGCTGAGGATTCTTTCTCGTCGGGAGGAAGAATCCTGTCCTTTTTTATTCGGAGAGCAGTAGCGTGATAAGTTGTGACTCGGGCTGAGATTCCCCCGAGGTGTGGGGACCCCGTGGGTGATTCATTGGTCATGGCCGGGGTGTAGATAAGGGAGATGAGCTCTCATGCAGCAGAGCGGGGTACCAGCTCCAGACTTTCGTACGTGGCCTCTCCCCGCAAGGAGCTCGACTCTCGTACGTGGCCTCTCCCCGCAAGGAGCCCGACCTGTGTCCGCCTAGTTCCACTCGTTTGCACTCGACCCCTCATCCCGGAGTTTTACTCCTTACGACCGTTCTCGGCCGTAAGCTAAACTCCGTTCCGTTATCTCCCGCCTAGACTCTAGAGTCATCATCTGTCACCCGCTAGCCCCGTTCTAACTCTATTGCTACGTACTTCAGATACTCAAGTGTAACACCCGGAGGCTGTACAGGTCTTGTTCAACCTGTCGATGTCTCAGTTAACCGACCATTTAAAGATCTATTGAAGGAGGAAATTGATATCGAGTTTGAGCGGCACGACATCGAAGGAGCTGAATCAATTCAGGGAAGCAGTGCTGCGGGAGAAATGCTAGTCATGATGACACATTGTGTGGCTAGGGCATGGGAGAAGTTTTGTAATGAGCGTCAGGAGGTCGTCATACGGAGTTTCCGATGCTTGGGAATATCTCTTCCCATTGACGGCAGCGCAGACGCTGAGATTTCGATCAAAGGACTCGACACCTCCCGCCTTATGACCGCACTTGAGAAATGGGAAACACAAGGAGCTCCGACGAATAGTTGCTCTGGTTCCTCAGATGATGCTGATCAGTCAGAGAGTGGTGACTCCGACCTAGAGTCTGAGCCTGATGACGATCCATTTGCAAGCCTCACCGAGCCATCAGTCAAGCCATCACGGTTCCATACCACCCTCAAAGGATCTCTCGCAACCTTGCTCATCATGGATGACCCAACTGCAGATTCACTCACAATTGGCGACTCGTGTGCGGCCGTGTGCAACACCAGTGACCCTGCCTCGACGAGCATAGGCTCAGTGCACATAGCTTCAGCTCGCATTGACCCGCTGGGGCCCTCAGTCTTGGCGCCAAACCCGCAAGCTAAGAAAGGAAGGGGAAGGGGAAAACCTAAGAAAGGACAGGGGAGTGGAAAAGCTGCTACTACTAGCAGTGCGTCAGCGTCTGCTAGTTCTGGTACACGAAGAAGTGCGAGGTTGACTGCGAAACCTGCTCAGACATATGTGTTGCAGTTCCCACAAATCACTGACGCAGAGGAATCCGACGAGGATGATGGTGTTGAGTATGACTTTCGTTGGCAGGATGGAGATCTCTAGTGGCATGTTCCTCGGGCCAAGGGGTGGCCCTCTTTGGTACGTAGATAGATTGATAAGTCTAGAAATTCGAAAAATTGAACTTGACGCGATTTTGTATTGCGCTAGTCCCGAAGCGCGCTGGTGCGCGTTAGTGCGCGCTTACTCGGCGCCAAGACGGCGCTTACCGCCAAAAAAACCATGCGTCTTGCATGAGATAATACGGTATTTTCCACCACCGCCACCACCACTACCATCACGACTCTTCTGTGAATACCTCACCAATTGATAATCTGATAACAGGAGGTGATCCGCTACGATGTTGTCTATCATCCGTGAACTGGGCTAGAATACTTAAATGGTTGTGCATTGCTGGCTGTGGATTGTGGCGGTGGTCACTAAATTTGGTGGGGTGGGTGGACCGATCCAACTGCCAAATTTTCTATTTGGACTTTTGTAACTAACAGCCGCCGTCATTCAAGCCGTCCGTCCAATCTCTGAAGTAGATGGATCCCGTTGCGAGTGTCGTCCTAGGACAGGAAGAATTGTAGTCGACGGCGTTCGACTGCTTAGGCGCCATCAAAATAGTGCGTATCGTTCGGGTGACATGTTTCCCGAGGTCGCGGCGTGATCGTGGTGGACTGGTGCTGCTTGGGGTAGCGGTAAGACTTGGGGAAATTCGCTTCACTTAATGAACACTAGCACGTGACATATTTCGTGACATTACTATTGCCGTCCTCCTCGTATCGTGTCGCATACGGGGCGGACGATCTCAGTACAGTCCGTCCAGAGGTCGGACAAGATTACTAAAAGGCTATCGGGACGGCATGGAAGGCTGTCTAAACTGGACTATGTAGAGCAAGGGCGCGACGTTCGTTCGGAAGCGTCACTACGTTTTTTCGGAAGCGTCTCGACGTTCCGAAAGTTGATCTGGAACCACGGGGATGCGCCGGTGGAGTTATGGATCATTGGGAAAAGAAATTGTGTCCACACTGCATGAAAGTATGAGTACGTATGTTAGTTAGTTGTGCGAGTACGAGTGTGAGTGAGAGTGTGGATGTATACAAGGGGGGCTTTCTTGTGTTGTCTGTTCTTCTTTCTCTCTCACGACACCTCTTGTATATCTTGTTATACGGGTGATTATCATTCTCCACCTCTGTTCCTTCCGTTCATGGCGTTCGCCCGTTGAGCGCTCGCCTGTTCTCCTATCCCTCAGCGTGCGCTCGTCCAGCGCCCGCCCGTTCTCCTTTCCTCCGGCGTCCGCTAGTTAAGTGTTCGCCGGTCTCCTCCGTCTCCGGTGTTCGCTCGTTTAGCGCCTGTTCGTCTGTCTCCGGCGTTTGTTTGTTAAGCTCTCGCCCGTTCCTCCCGGCCGTCTAGCATCCGTCCGCCTCTGCTCACTCTTTGGCGTTTGCTCGTCCAGCGTCCGCCCCGTCTCTGTTCACTGTTCTGCATCTGCACGTCCTGCGTCCGCCCGCCTCTACCCTCTGTTCGGCGTTCGCTTGTCTATCGTTCGCCAGCCTCAGTTCTCTTTTTGGCGTTCATTCGCCCGGTGTCCGCCGTCTCTGTAGCCTGTTGCGCCGTCCGCTCGTCACCCGTTCGCTCGCCTCAGCTCTCTGTTCGGCGTTCACTTGTTCCACGTCCTCTCCCTTCATCGGCAACGAGAAAGCCGACGAGTGGGCCATGATTGCGGCAGAGGAGCCAGACACCCACAGGGTGGAATGGCCGAACTACAGCTTCGACGGCCGGTCAGAAGTGCGGGGAATGCCGCTCCCACGATCCCTCGCCAACCTCAAGAGGGAGGTCACGGCGAAGAGGTGGGCGGAGGCGCGCCAGTGGGCTGGAGGCTGGACCTCGAAGACGAAGTACCGCATGCCAAAAAGCCGGAGGTCCGTGGCGCGGTGGCCGGCAGCGCCAAGAGGCTTGCCTCGAGGTACTACCAGCTGAAGACAGGCCACGCACGCACTGGATAGTACCTGAACTGGGCTAAGGTTCGCCCCGATGCTCAGTGCTGGTGGTGCAAGTGAGAGACCACCTCTTCAAGGTGTGTCCGGAATGGAAGATGCAGCAGAAGATTCTGTGGGCGGAGGTGCTGAAGGAGACCAAGAGGTGGAAGAGCAGATGCACGGCCCGTGATCTGCTGGCCGATGGGAGATTTGGGCGGGCAGTGCTGGACTTTCTCTCCTCCACGGACGTAGGAAGGCTGGTGCCGTCGTTGGGAGAGGAAGGCGACGCTGGAAGTGAGGTGTCTAAGTAAGAGCTCCAGGAGTGTCAAGAGCTGCAAGAGGAGCAAGAGAGAGAGGCGGTGGCGCTGGGTGGTGTGGGCGATAGGGGCGACGGGGAGGAACTTCCGCTGTTCCTTCCCACCCCCTCATTCATGGCATCGGCAGGCGAGGAGTAGGGGACTGGTCACGCTTTTCTTTTGTTCTTTCCTTTGTTAAGTTCCTTGGGCGCATCTACTCTTCCCTGGGACAGGCCGGGCGGAGGGCAAGAGGCTTGCAACGAGCAGCCACCGCGCGGACTGCGGACAGGAAAACCGGGCAAAAATGTACGCCGCCATGATCTACATAGGTCGCATGCGAGTGTGAATAAACAAAAATCAAACGTCTTCTCCCTTGTTAGGCATTTGTCGGAAGAATGGATATCCGGAAATGATAGACCGGAGACGGCATCCGGAGACGACGGACCGGAAGCGACACGTCCGGAGATGACAGCTGTCCGAATCTCCAGCAAAGGCTCGGGAGAGAGACTTCTGTCCTTCCCCCTGGCGAGTCCCTCAGGACCGCTGTATGTAGAGAGAATGTTCTGCCTTCTACTATGTATCAATCAATCAATTCACTGTCTTCATCTCTATCGATCCCTCTATTCAAACAGCATTCTCCGGGTTGCTACTTGGAGTCCCGCCCGGCCCGCGGCTGCAAGCAAACCCTCAGCGAACGCAAGCGCAAACGTGGGGAAGCGGCCTTCATTATCCTTCGGGATTACTCTGTCCACCAACATGCATATCTGAATGCATTCGATCCCTTTCGAGCCAGCTGAAGCACAGCGGGTGGCCACCACGGACGCATGTCCGTGTTTTCGAAACATCGATGGTTTACCGGCGAGCTTGTACATGACTGTGTGGGCCGGGAGGTTGATGACGACAGCAATCGGGGGAAATATGACCAGTTCGGTCGGCTTCTTGACGCCCTTTGGGTACCCCTCGGTGACGGCGTGTGCTGCGAAGCTCAACACCAAACCGAAGGTGATAACTGTCGCCACCAGGACATCGCGGAGTATAATCGCTAGGTACGGCAAAGGATAGTGGTACCAGGTATCGAGAGTCAAGTGGTGCGTTTCCGGGACTGGGCGGCTTCCAGATATTCGACGACTGCTTGCCTAGTTACTCCCCTAATCTGAGTCAGTATTGATATCTATAGGAGGAAAGGAAATATTACCGATTGGTCTTCGCAGGGATAGCACGGAATTTTCGAACGAACTGTGGGCATTTCCCCAGCTGTGATCCAAGTCCAAACCACAACAGAAAGCGTGTTCTTTGGCTTGCCCTTCCCAAGCCCCACCACGTGTGGGCAGCCACATACGGTACTTAGCAGCGGGATACATTGCGGGAAAGAGAGAAGTTGCGGCCAAATGGGTGTGCGTGATTGTGAAAGATAACGTCGGAGCAGCGCTGAAAGTGAGAGCAAGAGAGCGGGAAAGAGAGAGGAAGGGAGTTGTCTGATTTGCGATACTGCGAGCGCGTTGAAATTCCGTGGAAAGTGGGGCAAAAGGATAGGGATGGAAGGCAATCAACTTCGTTGTGCTCCTTAGGAGTACAGACGAAGAAGAAGAAGAAGAAGAAAGAGAGAAGAAAAGAAAAAAGCATGACACTAGCTCCGCGACTACATGAAGCCATACCTAATCGGGTATAGTATATCTACAGCAGTGGTAAGTAACTACACTACTGTCTCGCACCGT